>JGI24125J20156_1000252_pt1 | contig 14408 bp, 16 predicted proteins | sample Subbio12Aug_8Bad_FD_20156 | JGI IMG/M metagenome (IMG submission 20156) | reverse complement strand
TCTGCCCAACAAGCCGGAAAAATTGCCGAGCAGGCACAAGCGGCCAGGCTGTATTTAATCCATTATCCCGCTCATCCAAAACCAGAACAGTTGGTTCAAGAAGCTCAGGGGGTCTTTACCGGCGAAGTCACCGTTGCCGAAGATCTTATGGAAATTGAATTTACCTGATTTTACAAATTACCAACCACTTAGGAATGGTTCCCACTCGGTGTACTCGTTAAGATGCCGCCCATAAATATACAGCGCGGATGCCGGCGGTTCAGCCGGTGGGCGGAGGGGGTTCATTTTCACTTCCGTCAGGTTACGCCCACCTTTACGGTGGTTACACTGGGCACAGGCGGTTACGACGTTGGACCAAACATGCGGACCGCCTAAATGGCGGGGGATAATATGGTCGATCGTCAGGTCGGTGGATCGATTCCCACAATATTGGCAGCTATAGTTATCGCGACGGTAGATCTCCCGGCGGTTCAACTTAACTCTTGGGCGGGGCCGGTGGACCATATGCTGTAAACGAATGATCGAAGGCCGTGGAAATACTACCTGAATTGTTTGAATATAACCACGCCCATTAACCACTAACGAGGCTCTATCCGTAATGATAAGCCCTACAGCCCGTCGAAGATCGCATACATGGATTGGCTCAAAGTTCGCATTCAAAACAAGCACATTTTCTGCCATGTTTACACTCACAAAGTGGATTATAGCACGAGCTAATGACAACGGGTATAACAAGAGGGCGTTGAAATAATCGTTTTGAATTGAATTAGGTGTGAATTTGGGGAGGGTTATCAATCCTGCACCCCCATCGATCGAACCTGGCTAGTAATGGATGAAAGTTTTCGAAGGGCTGCTATGATAAAATTAAGTCGTATTTAAATTAAGGGTCTGGATACAAAGGATTTATAAATGAGGGTGATTATAGCCGGTGGGTCTGGTTTAATCGGTACAGCGCTGGCAGAAAAATTGCTCAACGAGGGACATCAGGTATCGATCCTCAGCCGTGGTCCCTCTCGGAAAAGGCTGCCTACCCGAGCTCAGGCAGCAAGGTGGGATGGGCGCACACCCGATGGTTGGCAACACCTGGTGGAGGAAGCGGATGCAATTGTCAACCTGGTGGGTGAAAACCTGGGCAAAAGCAGATGGACTCCAGCGCGGAAAGCACTTATTTTAAATTCGCGTACTATGGCAGGTCAGGCTATTACCGCCGCAGTCCAGGCTGCCAATCACAAGCCTGGAGTATTATTACAGGCTTCAGCGGTTGGTTATTACGGTACAACCGGCGATAAAAAACTGGATGAAAACCAACCTCCTGGTGATGATTTTATGGCGCAGGTGTGTGTTCAATGGGAGGATTCTACCAGGCTGGTTGAAGAGTTGGGTGTACGGCGAATTGCGATTCGATCCGGGGTTGTCCTAGCCGCTGGAAGTGAAATCCTCAACAAATTCCTGCTCCAATTCCACCTTTTCGGCGGCGGACCTTTGGGCAGCGGCAAGCAATGGTTGCCCTGGATCCACATCACTGACCAGATTGACGCGATGCTTTTTTTAATTAAAAACGAGCTTGCCCACGGTGCTTACAATCTTATGTCACCCGAACCCGCCACCAACGCCCAATTTGGAAAAACATTGGGAAAACTCATTCGACGACCCTATTGGATCCCTGTTCCGGCATTTGCCCTCAAGCTGGTGCTTGGTGAAATGAGCAACCTGGTCCTGGATGGACAGCGGGCAATCCCCAGGCGGTTGCTGGAGGCCGGGTATAACTTTCGATTCGTTGATCTAGAGCTTGCTTTGCGAAGTTTATTATCTAAAAAATCCTGAAAACAACAGAAATCATTCACCCTAAAAACCTTTATCGGAAAGCCGTAGAGCTTAATGCGGAAGATGCGGGGTACAGGGCAGCTCGAAGTACAGCCTGCCCAATCGATTGAGCCAGATAAGCATTGTTTTCCTCAAGAACCAATGCCAGAGCCAGGGGTGTACCGGCCCAATTTGGTAATGTTCCACCGATAAACCAGGTTACCTGTTGCCCACGGGGACCGGCTAGCCCAACGGTTTGCCAGGCTGGCAAATCCGCGGAGGCAAGGTTATTAACAGTCTCTTCAAGATCAGGATAATTCAAAGCCGGTGTATGCTGCATCGGCGGGGATGATGACCCACCCCTGGTGAGGAGTATCGATCGAATTTGCTAACCGGGGAGATGGGCGGATTCCCCGATGACTCAAAGCAGAAGCCGCCAGGGCCATTTGTAAGGGGGAAACAGTGAGGTCCGAACGTCCGAGGCTGGCGAGGAGGACATCGTTAATGACCGAATCGGGTGATGTTCGGGCAACAGGCAAATGGATATTTGGGATGGAATAAAACCCAAGGCTGCGGAACAAATCCAGCAACTGATCGGGTGTAATCCTTTGACTAAGTTCTGCGATGGGTCCGGGGCAGCCAGCCATAATGGCAGTTTCCCAAGAGAGAGGCGAATCGGGCGGTAGTGAACAAGTGAGNGTTTGACCTTCGACCTGGAGGGGGAGAACGGATGGAAAAGCGGGCAACCCTGTTTGGCTTTTTACATGGGCAAACAGAAAAGGCGCGAGCGCGGTTCCTGGGGAATACACACCTTGGGTAGCACGATTGAGCATGACCGCCCGTGGATCGGTATTCCAACTTTCCCATTCTTCATCGATCAAGTTAGGATCAAAATATGGATGAGACACCATGGTCAATATTTCACCGGTTTCCGCATTGAGGAGAACCAAAGCACCGGTGCGGTTTTCGAGCAGTTGATCAACCTTTTTTTGCAGCTCTAAATCGAGGCTAAGGCGGACATTCAGTCCGGGCGGTGTTTGGGAGTATATTAAATTCGCGAGCCAAATATCGGTCGTCGGGCTGCCTTGCCTTCCGGACAGATACGGATCAAGCGACGATTCCAATCCAGCGCGGCCATAACGGAAATTCACATACCCCAGCGTGTTGCCCAGCATCGGATAAAGCGTTCGGCGGGTATATTCCCCCGCCTGGCCTTCGGTAATGACCAGTGGCCTGTTATGGCGGTCAACCAAACTTCCCCGTTCGACAAACCGGTTATTGACGATCCAACGCAAATTATCCGCCCGGCTTAAAAGATCATCGGAGCGGACGATCGCCCACCAACCCGCCAAAAGCGCAAGCGCCCCCAGGCCGGCCAAAAGCAGCCCAGCAGTAACCAGGGTGGGCTGGGTGTTCAGGTTTGGGCGATGGGTGTATTCTTCCTTGGGTTTAATGGAGAGCAAAAGAAGGATGGAAATGATCGAGGTTACCAATGAAGAGCCGCCATAACTCACCAACGGTAAGGTTACACCGGTAAGGGGAATAAGTCGTAGGTTGCCCCCCAAGATCATGATCGCTTGAGCGGCAAAATAGATCGAAATCCCAGAGGCAAGGTATCGCTGGAAATTATTTTGTGCATGCAAGCCAACGTGGAAGCCGCGGTAAGCCAAAAGGGCAATCATCAGTAATAAAGCCACTACGCCCAATAAACCGGATTCCTCGGCGATGGCAACAGCGATAAAATCGGAATGCGCCACCGGCACAAACCCGGGGCTGCCCAACCCAGGTCCGGACCCAATCAGCCGGCCGGATGCAACCGCAATGAGCGATTGGACAATCTGAAACGACCTTCCAGAGGGGTCCACCCATGGGTTTAACCAGGCGTCCACCCGCAGTCGGATAACATCGAAGACCAGCGTGCCGGCAACTCCGGCAGCTAACAAAGTAATCCCGCTGGTAATTAAAATGCGCCGCTTGCCAGAGGCTGTATAGATGATCAGCGTGTAGAGAATAATGATCAAAGAGGCGGTTCCGAGATCGCGCTGGGTGATTAATAGAAGGGCCGCTCCACCGGTGAGGATCAGGGTAGGGGTTAAAAGCTGGCCCAGGTTAAAGCTGACCGGTAGACGGTCAGCCAGGTAAGCTGCAAGGTATATGATCAACAATAATTTTAATGGTTCGGAAGGTTGAAAATACACACCACAACAGCCTAACCACAAACGAGGACCGTTTCCGCCCGGGTATTGACCGAAGATAAAGGTCAAGATGATCAGGAGCAGCCCACAAGTAAGCCAGATATATTTATAGCGGCGCAGCATGTTCAGTAATTTAGGGATCCGCAACCCGGCTTCAAAAAGAACCAACCCTACTGGCAGCCATAGTGATTGGCGCATGCCTAAATATTCATCCAAACGCCAAATTGTAAACAGACCCCAACCAATCATTAATCCACATACCGGTAAGATATAGGGATCGTGGTCGGGCAGGCGCCGATTTACCCGCCGGTATATCAGAGAGAATCCAGTCAACCAGATCAGATAACCCAACCAATGGGTCCATCGGTAATCGGTGCTCCAGCTCTGAATGCGCACTGCGGGTGATAAGCTGAGGATAAGGTTGAAGAGGAACAGAAACAAGGCTGCTAAGGTCAGCAGGCGGCCTTCGATAGTTTTTTTAGGCGTGTCAAAAAAAGGAAAAAACGGGTTCACGGCGAGATATATTTATCGATCAGGAGCGCTAATCTTTGGCGGCTTTCAGCAGAAATCTGAGATGGGTTGGTAATGAGTGCCTTCGAGAGCGCAGAACTGCAATCACAGGTGGGGGGGTTATCAAGCAGCCCGATCAGCGCCTGTATTACCTTTTGGGCTTTTTCGGTATTTTGGATTAACGTCTTAATGACCATTTCAACATTGACCGGTTCTTCGCTTAAATGCCAGACATCGTAATCGGTGATATGGGCCAGGGTGGCGTAGCACAACTCGGCTTCGCGGGCCAAAAAGACTTCGGGAGAAGCGGTCATCCCGATGATCGAAATTCCCCAGGCTCGAAAGAGGTGAGATTCGGCTCGAGTAGAAAACCGTGGTCCTTCAATGGTGATAAATGTACCCCCTTTATAAATTTCAAAACCGGTGGAAGATGCTGCCTGGATTAAACGGGCAGAAAAATCCGGGCAGTACGGGTCAGCAGTACCCACGTGAGCGACCAGCTCTTCATCAAAGAATGATCGTTTGCGCTCGCGAGTGAAATCGACCACCTGGTCTGGGACGATGAAATTGCCGGGTTCATAGTCGTGTCGCAGTGAGCCACAAGCACTGACCCCAACAACATAACGGACGCCTATTTTTTTTAGGCATAAATATTGGCGCGGTAATTTACATTGGATGGAGATATTGTATGCCCGATTCCATGCCGGGCTATAAATGCAATGAGTTTCCCTTTTAACCTGCCAACCAGAACGGGAGAACTAGGTTTTCCAAAGGGTGTATCGACTTCAATGGATTGGGTACCTTCCAAACCAAAAAACGAATACAGCCCTGAACCGCCAATAACGCCGAGAAGAGGTTGTTCTGACATTTTGATCTCCAATTTGTTTTGTAGGGGCAAATTATACCCGGGGGGTGATAGGATGAATGTCGATGCGAAAAGCTGCATTACCGCAACGAATTTCATCACCCGGGACGATAATGGCAATCGTAGAAAGCTTTTCATCATTCAGGTAGGTGCCATTTTTGGAATTAAGATCCTCAACCCACCATTGATTTTGGTGAAAGGAAAGCCTGGCATGGCGCGACGATACCGTTTCATTGTGGATCGGGTATGTACAGGTTGGATCGCGACCCAGAAAAATTTCTTGTTTTTGAAAATTAACCCCTTCAATATCTACCTCTCCCATGGGGGTTAACTCCAAAGTAGGCACCTGGTGCAGGCTTAAGATTTGGGATTGAAACTTCAAATCACGCCATATGGTGTAAATTGCCCAGGCCAGAAATGCATACAGGACAACAACCATCAAAATTCGAAGGACTAGAACAACAATTCCACTCATAGGTTCTTGGCTAATTCCATGCTTAGAAATTACGGTTGAGCTGGGGAGGTACCGGTATGGCTGCGCAGGTCGCCTGTACCTTCCGCGAAAATTAGCGTTTTGCCGGCCAGCGAAATGACATCTCCGGTCCGTAAGGTGTATTGTGAAATGCGTTTGCCATTTACGAAAGTACCACCGGTTGATTTTAAGTCAAATAAAACATACTGCCCTTGGATTTTACGAATTTGGGCATGCTTGCGTGAAACGCGGAGATCCTCTAGAACGAGATGGTTCTCGGCACGGCGACCGATATTGACCACCGGTTGGTTCAGAGGAAATACTTCCTCACTTTGTACGATGAGAAATGCACCAAACTTCGCATCTTCAGGAGGTGCTTCTAATCTATCTGTAAGGACTGGCATCGCGGCCGTTGAGCCCAGATGATCATTTTGAAAGGTGGCTTGGACATTTAATTCATCATTTTTTAAAAACGAGTCGCTTTGCAGCTGAAGGATGGGCGGAGCCCTCAAAATAGCGCCTGCCTCGAGGATGCTTTCTTGAATCGCGTGGGTTAACCATGTCAACCAGTCTGGGTTGGTTTCCCATGCCGCCAGGTTATCGGGGTGCATCGAAAAACAGATCCTATTTGGCAAAGGCTGGTTATCTTCCAAATCCATAAAGATGTTGCTGCGTAAAGCCTCAACGATTTGACGGGCAAGGCGTGGTTGCAGGTTTTGCCAGGGCAACCAGGTGAAACGGTTTTCGATTAAAGCCTCTAACCGCGATTCAATGTAATCTAACTTTGTCTTCATGCCTTATAATTATAAAGGCAGTTCGATGGATATAAGGAATCTTTCCGGTTACGAAGAAATACACCACACAGCAGATTGGGCGCTGCGGGTTTGGGCAGAGGACTTTCCTGGGCTTCTGGCCCAAGCTGCCGAAGGGATGAATATCCTCATGGGGGTTCGGCTGGCGGACACACCAAGAACTGTCGAGGTTGTACATATTAAAGCGCTTGATGATGAAAGTCTTCTGGTCAGTTTTTTGAACGACCTATTGTTTCAAATTGAAACGAATGGGCGAGCTTTCGATCGATACCATTTACAAATCAATCCACCGTACTTGTCTGGTCGAATCGAAGGAGCGCCAGTTGCCAGGATAGAAAAACAAATCAAGGCCGTTACTTTCCACAATTTAACCATCCGAACTACCAAAACCGGGTTAGAAACAGTGATTGTTTTTGATGTCTAAACCGACTGGCAGCTAATTTAATAGCCCTCTATCGACACGCGGTTTTTCTACCCCTGGCGGCATGAAATGGAGGAACCCATGATCCGCATTCAAGATCTACGACGTTTGAGTGATACTGAGTGGGAAATTCCTCGCTCGTATCGCAAGGATATGCAGGCGTCTGTCCGCCTGTTCGTTACCCAAAGGCAATTGGAGGCCGTTTCAGGCGATTTGTCGCTTGAACAGGCAGTCAATGCGGCAACCCTTCCGGGAGTTGTATCGCCGGTAGTCGTGATGCCAGACATGCACCAGGGGTATGGTTTTCCGATTGGCGGTGTTGCGGCAACCCGATATCCAGACGGGGTGATTTCTCCCGGGGCAATCGGATATGACATCAATTGCGGCGTTCGACTCCTTGGTTCGCAAATCCCTTTGGACCAGGCTGTTTCTCATCTGAGCGGCCTGGCCGATGCACTCAACAGCCGCTGCCCGAGCGGAGTAGGTACCGGGGGTACTTACCCACTAAAAGAGCCTGAACTAGATCAAGTTTGCCGGTTAGGGGCAGGTTGGGCATTTAAAAAAGGGCTCGCCAGTGAGGAAGACATACGCCGAACAGAAGAAAATGGGTGTTTGGATGGTGCGGACCCCTCCAAGGTGAGCCAACGAGCAAAAAAACGCGGTTTGGGTCAATTAGGGACACTGGGGGCAGGGAATCATTTTATCGAAGTGGATGTGGTTGACCAGGTGTACGACAGTGAGGCCGCTGACCGGATGGGTTTACAACCGGGAATGCTGGTATTGCAAATTCACTGCGGATCGCGTGGGTTTGGTCACCAAATCTGCACGGATTACGTTCAAGAATTTCAAGGGGCTGTCCACCGCTATGGCATCCGGCTGCCCGATCGAGAATTGGTGTGCGCACCTCTCAACAGTCCAGAAGGACAGAATTACCTGGGAGCCATGCGCGCAGCAGCTAATTACGCCTTCTGCAATCGCCAACTGCTGGCTCATGCTGCCCGGCAAGCATTTGAAGAAGCTCTGGCCGGTAGGACAAAACGATGGCAATTACACCAGGTGTATGATATCGCCCATAATATGGGAAAAATTGAAACCCACATGATTGAAGGTAAAAAGGTGAAAGTATGTGTTCACCGCAAGGGGGCAACCCGCGCATTTGGTCCGGGATCTCTGGAAATTCCGGATGCGTTTCGCTCGATTGGGCAGCCGGTTTTAGTACCCGGGAGTATGGGAACAGCTTCGTGGGTATTGGTCGGGACGGAGGCGAGTATGCAGCGTTCCTGGGGTTCCAGCTGTCATGGAGCCGGACGGGTAATGAGCCGCAGCCAAGCCAAACGCGAAATTCGAGGCGACCGGCTGCGCGCCGAGCTTGAAAAAAAGGGGATTCATTTAAGAGCAGGATCGTTGCCCGGGTTAGCCGAAGAAGCGCCGCGCGCCTACAAAGATGTGGATGAGGTGGTTGAAACCGTCAGTCGGGCCGGNATTGCCCGAAAAGTTGCCCGCTTACACCCGCTCGTTGTCATCAAGGGTTGAATCTANCCGCTGTTTNGNATTTCAGCTTTACTTATTGACCCAATACCGGCGTTGGTCAATTGGATCAGAGCGTTTACCGGCAGGCGAATATTTAAACCCAATTGTCCACCCGAAACATGGATTTCATCAAAGTTAAGGGCAGCGGCATCCAGTACCGTTTGGAACCCTCGGTTGATCAGCGCTATGGGCGAAATGCCGCCAGCTTGCAGTCCGGTTAACTGTTCAGCTTCATGGAGAGTGGCAAGTTTTAGCTTTTTTTCACCTACAAAAGCAGCCAGCAGCTTTAACTCGACTTCATTAGGCCCAGGGACAACCGCTAGAATGGGTTTACCAGGTTTTTCGCGTAATACGACCATCGTCTTGTAAACGATCTCTGCAGAAACGCCTAATAAGTGGGCGGTCTCCAGGGCACCAATTTTTTTCTTTGGCAGGTCATACACCTGAAAGGGAATTTTTCGGGCTGCTAAGAGGCGGGTCAGGTTGTTCGAGACCATTGAGAACCCGTGCTTCGAGTTAGGGGAGATTTGGATTTACGCAAGTAAATCGGATTGCTAAAAATCCAACCCCGGCGTTTACCAAGGTGTTGAATATAGCATTCCACCCGGTAGACACCCGGCTCTTTGGTAATGTGGGCACAAACCATATTATTCGTCCAGGTTTTGATCACCCGGCCGTCTTTAATCAAATTGCATTCTGTTTTTCTCGGTAAGCGAATTTGCAGCGTTACCGCCCCGGAAATGGTTTCCTCATCGCCCATGGTAAGCATTCCGGTGTTCCCTTGAGCAGTAAAGCGAAACCCGTGGGTAGAGGCAGGATAATCGTATCCTATGTAGCAATTTCCTTTTTGCAAAGCCTGGTAGACCATCAGGCGGTCTGTGGTTAAATCACCACTCACAAGGTTTGGGACGAGCAGATGGGTATTGATGGCTCGAAAATGGAATGGATAAGGGAAAATAATCCGGTGAATCGGGCCGATCTTGTAATCCAAGGCATGCGCATCGGAACCGCCAATCGCAACGACTCGCTTGCCCTCCACTAAAAGATTATCCCAGCGCTCCAAAACTTCAGGCAGTGGCCCATGAGCCAGGTATTGAGGAAAATAAGCATAAAACAGCGCATCGCCCCAATTTTTTATTCGGGTTTTTAATTCGCTCAGTCCATTCCATAATTCAATCCCAGTGTAACCATTAATTTTCCCAAGAAATATCATCCTCGTGAAAAAGAGGCAGGCTTGGGTCCTTGGGATGAGCAATAAACGACATCCCCCCTGCCTGATTAATCCGGTCAACCAGGCGTTGCGGGTCAGCGGCATAAGTGGCCATCTCACGCCCAGCGCCAAGGACGAGCAGATGGCTTTTTTGCGGTAAGCGGGCCTGATCATGGACTTCTTCACCGACCAACATCAACAACTTTTTTCCACCTTTGCGATGGTAACCATCGAAACCGTTTACGAGTACATTGTGGTCGGTGACGATGACGACATCCAACCCAGCATCCAGGGCTGCCTGAGCAATTTCGGCATGATTGCCATACCCATCCGAGTAACGGGTATGCATATGGAGGTTAACAAGGAGCTCGTGCATAGAAAAATAGTAGGTTGACGATTCTGCCTGGAAGAAGGTATAATCTACGCGTTCAAAGATTAGGAGGAACGCACGTGGGCTCTTACATCGATATCGCTTTAATTATAATCTCAATCGGAATGATCGCCAGCGTAATCTTTCAGAGTAAAGGCGTTGGCCTGGGCGGACTGACCGGGGCTGACAGCAGCCAGGTTTTCACTGCCCGGCGCGGTTTAGAAAAAACAATTTTCTTGATCACCATCGGTTTAGCGATTGTATTCATTACCCTCACGATGCTTTCGGTGGCGGTTGGGAACTAACCTGGTTTTATATAAGATAAGGTAAAAATTTACCCCTGGCAACAGGGCGACTCGCTTGTATAATAGGGGAGATCGCCCTTTTTACGCACCCTGCATATGAAAAAATTTCGCTGGCAACTTATCATCATTTTCCTGACCGGTATTGTGGTGGCCATCCTNCTCCTNTCAGANCAACCTGAGGCCACTACCCAGGTAGCCCCAGAACCGGTGAAAGGTGGTAATTACACCGAGGCATTGATCGGTTCAATGCAACGGCTTAACCCTGTNTTAGATTTTTATAATCCGGTCGATCAGGAAGTCAATCGGTTATTATTTAGCCGGTTAATCACATTTGATGAACGTGGTTTCCCGCTGCCCGATTTGGCCGATTCATGGGGAATATCACTGGATGGGACTTTATATAACTTTGAAATCAAGTCGGAGGCTAAGTGGCATGATGGCCAGCCGGTAACCAGTGATGATATTCTTTTTACGATCGGATTGTTGCGCGAAGGCGGCGATATCGTTCCCAAAGATTTGCAACAATTTTGGGACAGCATAGAAGTTGTCCGCTTAAGCCCTACTGCCTTACAGTTTAAACTTCCAGAACCTTTTGCTCCTTTCTTGGACTATCTTTCCTTTGGAATTCTTCCCTCCCACCTTCTAGAGGGTACGACAATGGATCAAATGATCGACCTGGATTTTAATATCCAACCGATTGGTTCTGGCCCATACCGGTTCGACCGGCTGATCGTGGAAAACGGTCAAATTGGCGGGGTATCTCTGACCGCCTTCGAGGATTTCTACGGCCAACAACCCTTCATCTCTCAACTGGTGTTTAGATATTTCTCGAATTCGAAGGATGCCCTCCAGGCTTTCCGGGAAGGCCGCGTGCAAGGAATTGGGGCTATTTCTTTGGACACCCTTCAGGAAGCCCTGGCGGAACCCGACCTGGCAGTTTTCACTGGTCGTAGGCCAGAAATGACCCTGGTGTTATTTAACCTTAAAAATTCAGAAGTTCCTTTTTTGCAAAATGCCGATATTCGTCGCGCGCTTTATATGGGCATAAATCGCCAGTACCTGATCGATCAAACCCTTTCCGGTCAGGCAATCCTGGCGGATGGGCCGATTTTTCCTGGAACTTGGGCATATTTTGAAGGAATGCCTCGGGTGGATTTTAACCCTGAACGCGCCCAACAATACTTGATTGATGCAGGTTATTCATTACCTGCAGATGGTGGAAGTGCCCGGGTAGGCGCAGAAGGAGAAGCGCTGCAATTTACGATGTTATATCCAGATACTGAACTGCATCGTGCCCAAGCCGAATCGATCCAAGCCGATTGGGAATTCCTCGGTGTTCAGGTCGATTTAGCGCCCGTCCCGTATGATCGATTGATCAATGAACGACTGGTTAACCGTGATTTTGAAGCCGTATTGGTCGATTTAAACCTAACCCGCTCACCAGATCCAGATCCATACCCGTTTTGGAATACTATTCAGGCAACCGGGGGTCAAAATTATTCTCAATGGGATCACAAAATTGCCAGTGAGTATCTAGAAAAGGCACGGATTGAAGTAGACCTCCAGGAACGTTCACGGTTATATCGTAATTTTCAAGTTGTTTTTGCCGATGAGCTGCCGGCGTTACCCTTGTATTATCCGGTTTATTCCTTCGGCCTTGATCGTCAAATACAGGGGGTCCGGATGGGCGCATTGTTGGACACCAGCGACCGGTTCAAAACAATCCTGGATTGGTACTTAGAGGCCAGGGTAGGGCCAGAAACATCCGCAACCCAGACACCCGCCCCATAAACCAATCATCACCGAGGAGAACATCCGGATGGCGAAAGGCCTCAATCCAGACCTGGCATTTTTTCGATCGGCTCTAGGTGAATTAGAGGAGTATTTACTTTCTTCAGTTATCTATTGGCCCTTGAGTAGCGCCAATGGCGAATCTTTGCGAGGGGGAAGTATCCAATTAACCCCCGGAAACCTTTTATTATGTCAAAAAAAGGTCAATGCAGCCAGTTGGTCTGAAGAAAGTGGCCAAATAATCCAGCAATTAAATGCCAATTTTGTGAAAATTTGTGAAAAATGGCGCGCAAACTGGGAGAAAAAAGTAGCCCAGGACTTCCAGCAGCGCCTTCGGTTATGGTCAGAATATCTCGACAGCCTTGCTAAAACCCCTAAACCTACCCGTGGTGATTTTCCGTACAATGTTCGCCAGCGCGTGATTTTGCAATTATTATCCGACCAGCTCGGAAAAATGGAGCAGGAAAGCAATCTTAAAGTTTTGGATCAACGCCTGCGGAACCTCACCCAACCAGGTCATTTCCTTTGGGAGAAGGAACTGGAGCAGGGATTTCCGAAGGATTTTTTCTGGTACCTCTACGTCAAACCGTGAAGGGGGAGGAAACGATTGATGAGCGGCACTTTGTATACCGGTAAGGGTGATGATGGTAGTACAGGTATTTTAGGCGAAGGCCGGGTGATGAAATCCGACCCGAGAATGGAGGCACTGGGGGCCATAGATGAAGCCAGTGCTAACCTGGGGCTGGCGCGTAGCCTGGCAAAAGACGAGGAAGTAAAAGCGCTCATTTTACATATCCAGCGCGAGCTTTACCAGATAATGGCTGAAGTGGCAGCTCCGCCTGAAACGGCTGCCCGGTTTCGGTCGATTGGGCCTGCCCAGGTCCAATGGCTGGAGCAACAGATCGATGCCATGGTAAAGGGCTTACCGATGCCGAAGGAATTTATTATTCCAGGTGATAACCCGGTTGAAGCGTCCATGCACATTACCCGCACCATGGTCCGGCGCGCAGAACGGAAAGTAGTCCATTTATACGAAAAGGGTCTGATCGAAAATAATCACTTAATGGCCTATCTCAACCGCCTTTCTTCCCTTTGCTTTGTGCTAGGGGTCGGAGCGGTTGCAGCCTCCGGAAAGGACCATCCTACGTTGGCGAAGGTCAAACAAGAATGATAGGCACACTGATCAATGTTAGCACCGTAGTCCTTGGAGGAGTGTTGGGTATCGCGCTTGGCTCCAAGTTTCCTGAGCGTTTCAGGCATACCGTGGTTGCCGTACTCGGGCTTTTTACATTGGCTTATGGTTTTCAAATGTTCCTATCGACCAGAAATGCTTTGGTGGTCCTGGTTAGTTTACTGGTCGGGGTTATTCTTGGAGAGTGGTGGCAGGTTGAAAACGGTTTGAAGAATTTAGGCCACTGGCTCGAAACGACCCTATTAAGCCGCCCCGATATCCATGGGGAAAATCGCTTCGTACGCGGGTTTTTAACCTCTTCGCTCGTGTTTTGCGTTGGCCCTATGGCGATCCTTGGTTCGATCCAGGACGGATTGACGGGCGACTATCAAACCCTGGCGGTCAAGGCGATCCTGGATGGGTTTGCCGCCCTGGCCTTTGCATCTACCCTCGGAGTGGGAGTAATTTTCTCTGCCCTGGTTTTGTTGATCTACCAAGGCGCCATTACCCTGTTGGCAGCCCAGATACAGGCGTTGGTTAGCGAGGCGATGCTGATGGAAATGACCGCCACCGGAGGGGTTATTATTTTGGCGATTGCAATCAGCAGTCTACTAGAAATCCGTCCTATTCGATCCGGAAATTTCCTGCCGGGGTTGTTGATAACGCCTTTAATGGTCTTGTTAATGCAAACACTCGGATTGTATTAAATTTTAAGAGATCAAGAATAGTAATGGCTAAAGTGCGATAAATTTTTTACTAATATACCTACCACCCAGTAGTGGTTAGCTGTACGTTGTAAGGGGTGGAAAAACCATCCCCATCTTGCCAACAGGATTTCCACTAACTGGATGGAGGGCGACTCGTTTTGTGGGCCGGAGGAAATAGATCTACTTTTGTAATTCCTCGTCGATGACGTCAAATAAGGTGTAACGGTCGACCAGACGGCCGTTGAC
>JGI24125J20156_1000251_pt1 | contig 14471 bp, 15 predicted proteins | sample Subbio12Aug_8Bad_FD_20156 | JGI IMG/M metagenome (IMG submission 20156) | reverse complement strand
TAGCCATATGCGCCGAACGGCGACGTGCCGCCGGTGCCGATCCACTTGTTTCCGCCCTGATGGCGTTCGGTCTGTTCCTCAAGCCGCTTCTTCAGCGTCTCCATTATCTCGTCCCAGGATCCGAGCGCCCTGATCTTCTCCATCTCCTCGTCGGACAGATGAAGCTCGGCGATCCGGCGCAGCCATTCTTCGGGAATCTCGGCAGTTCCGGTCTCGATAATCGTTTCCAGCCCGTTGAAGACTTTTCCGAAAACCTGATCGAAACGATCGAGAAGAGCTTCATCCTTCACGTAGATCGCGCGGGACAGGAAGTAGAAGTCCTCGATGCGGTGCTCGATCACGCCCTTTTCCATCGCCTCCAGAAGCATGAGATGCTCTTTGAGCGAGGCGGGAATCTTGGCGGCGCGAAGCTCGTCGAGGAAGGTCAGGAACATGGTGCAAGACTAGGCAAGGATTGCACTGGCCGCCACCCGTCAAAAGCGCTGTGCCGATACGCCGGTCCGAGCGGCTACGCCCCCCGGCTATGCCCCGGTCGCCGACTCGGCCTTCGTTCTGCCGTTGCCCGCAGCGTCAGCAAGGCCGGGGGCGACGTTCGAAGCGCCTGACGCGGCTGCCTCGGCTGCACGAACGTCTGCGACAGACCGTTCGAGGCCAATTCTGACATCCCCGTCCGGCGCTTCAGGCTCGCCTTTTCCACAGCCCAGCAGAAGCAGCAGCGGCGGCATAATCAATGCAAGTCGTTTCATGGCCTTTCCTCGAACGCCTGTGAATCGGGGGCGGGTGCCTCGCCCGCTCCGGCCGATGTTTCGGCGCCATCGGGCTCTGGATGAAAAAGTTCGTCTTCTTCGGGATCCGGCGGCAGATTGCCGTCGAAAATCTGGTGGCGGCGCAACTGCTGCCATGCCGAGCGCAGCGTTGCATAGGGGTCAGCCGAGCCCCGCAGGAGCTGCTCGCCCTGATCCTGCAGCCCGGCCCGGGTGTCGATGATCCTTGTCCCGAGCTGCAGATGGCGTTCTTCGGCCGAAAGCAGCCGGTTCTTTCCATAATCGACCGGATCGAGCAGGAAATCGACGAAAAAGCCCACGCTGTCCCGCGCTGTCGACGGGCCCAGGAAGGGCAGCATCACGAACGGCCCCGACGGAACAGTCCACACCGCCAGCGTCTGGCCGAAATCATGCGGCTGCTCGGTCAGGCCCATGTCGGTTGCATGATCCGCAACACCAAGCCCCAGCACTCCGTTGATCAGGATGCGGTCCAGCGCGCGAAATGCGCTCTTGATCTTTCCCTGCGCCACCGCATTGGCGAGGTTCGTGGGCTCCTGCAGATTGTCATAGGCATTGCGTATCCCGTTTCGGGCCGCCCTGGGAACTGCTGCCCGATAGCCATCGGCAATCGGGGAAAGGACGATACGGTCAACCTCTGTGTTGAACCGGAAGACCTTGCGATTGGTGTTTTCCCATGGGTCGGCCTTTGCGGTTTCGGTCATGGCGACGCGGTCCATCCGCTCGCCGCCATGGGCGCAACCCGCCAGAAGGAGCAGCACAAACAGGATGACAGGCTGTTGCATCGAACGATTCGCTAGGGGGAAGGGCAGCCCGGCACAAGCCCCGCCCGGAAGTCGGCCGCGTTCCCGGGAAAGCGCAGATTTTTGTTTGACCAGATATAAAGACTTATTTAAGTCTTTTTTCCATGAACCGGCTCCATGATGTCTTTGCAGCGCTCGCCGACCAGACCCGCGTCAGGATCATGCTGCTTGTCAGGGATCTTCAGCTCTCCATGGGCGAGTTGGCCGATCTTCTCGATCAGAGCCAGCCGCGCGTCTCGCGCCATGTCCGGATCCTGGCGGAAGCCGGCCTCGTCCGCCGGCACAAGGAGGGCGCCTGGGTGTTTGTCGGCCTGAGCGAAAATGCGCCCATGCCCGAGATCTACGCCCTGATCGAAAAGCTGCTGCCGGATCATGACCTGATCGCCGCAGAGCGCGCCCGGCTCGCCCAGGTGCGCAGCGAACGGCAGAAAGCCATCGACGACTGGTTTCGTGCCAATGCCGGCGAATGGGATCTTCTGCGGCGGCTCGGCGGGCAGGACACAGAGGTGGAGAAAGCCATCACGGCGGCCGCGCGTGACCCGAAGGTCGGTCGGCTGCTCGACATCGGAACCGGAACCGGCCGTCTGCTCGAACTGCTGCATGCCGAATCGGAAGAAGCCATCGGCGTGGATCGTTCGCCCGAGATGCTGCGCCTGGCCCGTGCCAAGCTCTCGGTCGAGGGCAGCCAGGCCGCCGAAGTGCGGCAGGCCGACATGCGCGCGCTGCCGTTCGACGATCATCGCTTCGATACCGTGACCATGCATCATGTGCTGCACTTTGCAGACGACCCCGCCGCCGTGATCGCGGAAGCCGCACGAACGGTTGCTCCGGGCGGCAAGCTGCTGGTGGCGGACTATGCGCCGCACGCTCGCGAAGAGCTTCGCAGCCGGTATCAGCATCTGCGGCTGGGCTTCGAACCCGATGCGGTGCTCGGTTGGCTGGGGGCGGCGGGCCTGAAGCCGCGCCTGCTTTCCAGCCACCCCGGCCCGGAACTCAGCGTGACGATCTGGGAAGGACGCCGATGACCGACGCCGCCGCCAGCGCTGCCGCTGACCGCGCGCTCGACGAATCCCGCCGGGCGCACGGCGCGCCGCTGTTCGCCGATCTTCCCGGAGATGTGGAGGTAAGCTTCGAATTCTTCCCGCCCAAGACCGAGAAGATGGCCGAAACCTTGTGGCATTCGGTTGAAACCCTCGTGCCGCTCAAACCGCGCTTCGTGTCGGTCACATATGGCGCGGGCGGATCGACCCGCGAGCGCACGCATGCAACCGTGGCGCGGATCGTCGCCGAAACGAGCATTCCGGCTGCCGCACACCTGACCTGCGTCGATGCCAGCAAGGCGGACATAGCCGAGATCGCCCATGCCTATTGGGAGGCCGGTGTTCGCCACATCGTGGCCCTGCGGGGCGATCCTCCCTTGAAGGACGGCGCCTTCCAGCGGTTCGTGCCGCATCCCGATGGTTATCATGATGCCGCCGAACTGGTGGCCGGCCTTGCCGGGCTGCACCCCTTCGAGCTTTCGGTCGGAGCCTATCCCGAAACCCATCCCGAAGCCGTCAGCGCCGAGGCGGACATGGCGCATCTGAAACGCAAGATCGATGCCGGCGCAAACCGCGCCATCACCCAGTTCTTCTTTCAGCCGGAAACCTTCTTCGGCTTCCGTGATCGCGCCGCTGCTGCTGGTATCGATGCCGATCTCGTGCCTGGAATATTGCCCGTCTCGAGCTATGCCAATGTGAAGCGCATGGCCGAACAGTGCGGCGCATGCGTGCCTGACTGGATGGGGCGGCTTTTCGAAGGGCTCGACAGCCACCCCGGGGCCCGGCAGCTGGTGGCGGCAACCATTGCAGCGGAAATGGTCCGCAGGCTTTATGCCGGCGGGGTCCGTCACTTTCATTTCTACACGCTGAACCGCGCAGAACTGGCCTACGCCATCTGCCATCTTCTGGGAGTCCGCCCGAAATGATCACGCCGTCCGCCGCCGAAGCGGCTTTTCGCGCCGCCGCTGCCGGCCGAATCCTCGTGAAGGATGGGCCCTATGGCACGGCCATCCAGGCGCTCGGTCTTGGCGAACAGGATTATCGCGGCGGCATCGCGGTCAACCACGACCAGAAGGGCAACAACGATGTCCTGAACCTCACCCGGCCCGATGCCATAGCGGGGATCGGCCGTGCCTATATAGAGGCGGGCGCAGATCTTCTGGCGACCAACAGTTTCAACGCGAACCGGATCAGCCAGGCCGACTATGGTCTCGAATCGAAGGTCGTGGAAATGAACCGCGCAGCCGCTGCAATCCTGCGCGCTGAAATCGATACGGCGACCGCGAGGGACGGCAGGCGGCGCTTCCTCGCGGGCTCGCTCGGCCCCACGAACAAGACCCTGTCGCTCAGCCCCAAGGTCGAGGACCCGGGCTACCGCGAAGTCGATTTCGACGGCGTGAAGGCCGTTTATCGTGAACAGATCGACGCGCTGCTTGATGGCGGCGTGGATTTCATCCTCATCGAAACCGTGTTCGACACGCTGAATGCCAAGGCCGCGGCTTTTGCCGCAATGGAAGCGGAAGAAGCGCGCGCCCAACGCGTTCCCGTCATGCTGTCGATGACGCTGACCGACCTTGCAGGCCGCAATCTCTCCGGCCAGACGGTCGAGGCCTTCTGGGTCTCGGTGGAACATGTCCGCCCGCTCACCATCGGCCTCAACTGCAGCTTCGGCGCCACCGAGCTTCGCCCGCATGTGCAGGCGCTCGCCGCCCAGGCCGATGCGCTCCTCATGGTCTATCCCAATGCCGGACTGCCCAACGCCTTTGGCGAATATGACGAGGCACCCGAAACGACAGGCGGCCTTATCCGCAGGTGGGCCGAGGCAGGGCTCCTCAACATTGTCGGAGGGTGCTGCGGCACGACGCCGGCCCACATATCGGCGATGGCCCGCGCCGTGCAGGGCCTGCCGCCCCGGCAGTTGCCGCGTCCCGCACCCGCGTTGCGTCTCTCTGGCCTGGAGGCCGCCGTTTTCGCATGACCAGCGCAACCAGCTTCATCAACATCGGCGAACGCACCAACGTCACCGGTTCCCTCCGCTTCAAGAAGCTGATCATGGCCGGCGATTACGCCACCGCGCTCGAGGTCGCGCGCGAGCAGGTCGCCAACGGCGCCCAGATCATCGACATCAACATGGATGAAGGCCTGCTCGACAGCGAAGAAGCCATGGTCACCTTCCTGAAACTTGTCGCCGCCGAACCCGATATCGCCCGCGTGCCGCTGATGATCGATTCGTCGAAATGGTCGGTGATCGAGGCCGGGCTGAAGTGCGTTGCCGGCAAGGCGATCGTGAACTCGATCAGCCTGAAGGAAGGGGAGGCGCCCTTCCTTGCAGCAGCCCGCACCATCCGCCGCTACGGCGCCGCCGCAGTCGTCATGGCGTTCGACGAAACGGGCCAGGCCGACACCGCCGCGCGCAAGGTGGAGATCTGCGGTCGCGCCTATGATCTTCTGGTGGCGGATGATTTCCGACCCGCCGACATCATTTTCGATCCCAACATCTTTGCGGTCGCCACCGGCATCGAGGAGCATGATCGCTACGCGCTGGATTTCATCGAGGCCTGCAGGGCCATCAAGATTCGCTGCCCCGGCGCAAGGATCTCCGGCGGGCTTTCCAACCTCAGCTTCGCCTTTCGCGGCAACGAGGCCGTGCGCCGGGCGATGCACTCGGTGTTCCTCTATCATGCGATTCCAGCCGGTCTCGACATGGCGATAGTCAACGCCGGCCAGCTCGACGTTTACGATGCCCTCGATCCCGAACTTCGCGAAGCCTGCGAGGATGTCGTCCTGATGCGTCGCCCGGACGCGACCGACCGTCTGATAATTCTCGCAGCACGTTTCAGCAACCATGTGCAGTTATCTGACAAACAACAGGAAGCATGGAGAGAATTTCCTGTCAACAAGCGGCTGGAGCACGCCCTTGTCAACGGTATCGACGCTTTTGTGGTTGCCGACACCGAAGAGGCCCGGCTGAACACGACACGCCCGATCTCGGTGATCGAAGGCCCGCTGATGGACGGCATGAACGTCGTGGGAGACCTCTTTGCCGCCGGCAAGATGTTTCTGCCGCAGGTCGTGAAATCGGCCCGGGTGATGAAGAAGGCTGTCGCCCACCTCATCCCCTATATCGAGGCCGGGAAGGAGGAGGGGGCAGCCCCCAGAGCCCGGATCGTGATGGCGACCGTGAAAGGAGATGTGCACGATATCGGCAAGAACATTGTCGGCGTCGTGCTCCAGTGCAACAATTTCGACGTGATCGACCTGGGCGTGATGGTGCCCTGGCCGAAGATCCTGGAAACCGCGAAAGCCGAAAAGGCCGACATGATCGGGCTCTCCGGCCTGATCACGCCCTCGCTCGACGAAATGGTGACGGTCGCGACCGAAATGGAGCGCGCGGGCTTCACCATGCCGCTGCTCATCGGCGGCGCAACGACATCAAGGGTGCACACCGCGCTCAGGATCGCCCCGGCCTATTCCGGCCCCACCATCCATGTGCTGGACGCCAGCCGCGCGGTCGGCGTTGCCTCGACGCTGGTTTCCGATACCCTCGCCAGCGATTACACCGCCGGAGTGGCAGGTGAATATGCCGCCATCCGCGAAAAGCGCCAGGGCGGCCAGTCGGCCCTGACGTCCATAGCCGACGCCCGCGCCAACGGGTTGAAGATCGACTTCGCCGCCGAACCGCCGCCCCGGCCGTCAGGGACCGGCCGCTGGGAATGGCAGGACTGGCCGCTGGCAGACCTCGTGCCATACATCGACTGGACACCCTTCTTCCGCACCTGGGAACTGCACGGCACATTCCCTGAAATCCTCGGGGACAAGCTGGTCGGCGGAGCCGCCACTGCCCTCTGGCACGATGCGCAGGCAATGCTGGAAACGCTGGTCGCCGAAAAATGGCTTGTGGCAAAGGCCGTCGCTGCCATCTGGCCCGCCCGGCGCGATGGAGACGACATTCTTGTTTTCGCAGACGAGCAGCGTGCAAGCCCCATCGCGCGCCTGCCGATGCTGCGCCAGCAGATCGCCAAGCGAGAGGGCAGGGCGAATGCCTCGCTTGCCGATTTTGTCTCGCCGCACGAAGACTGGATCGGCGGTTTCGCCGTCACCTCCGGGCACGGGATCGACGCCAGGAGCGCGCAGTTCAAGGCCGCACATGATGATTATTCGGACATTCTGCTGAAAGCGCTTGCCGACCGTCTGGCAGAAGCCATGGCCGAGGCGCTGCACTTCAGGATGCGCACCCAATATTGGGGTTATGAACCAGAGGCAGAGCCTGACCATGCCGCCCTCATCCGCGAAAATTACCAGGGCATCCGCCCGGCGCCCGGCTATCCCGCCTGCCCGGACCACAGCCTGAAACCGCTGCTCTTCGATCTGCTGAAGGCGCCCGATGCAGCCGGCATCACCCTGACGGAGAATTTCGCGATGCTGCCCACAGCAGCAGTTTCGGGCTTCTATTTCGCGCATCCGCAGAGCAGCTATTTCGGAGTGGCCCGGATCGGCGAAGATCAACTGGCGGATTATGCGTTGCGCCGCGGCGTCGGCCTCGATCAGGCCCGTCAGTGGCTCCGGCCGAACCTCGGGNAATTTACAGTGCCGAGTCCGGGCCTCCGCGCGTCCAGCGCCAGAAGGGCCGATCATAGGCCCTCCCCGACAGATGTGCATCGACGACATCCAGCACGGCGCGGGTCACTGTCGGCAGATCGAGTCCGCGGCAATCGTCCAGCGTGAACCAGGCGACTTCACCCAGTTCCCGGCTGTCGCTGGGTTCCAGCGATGCGAGCTGTTCGGCATCGGCCAGCAGGAAGCGCGCGTCGAAGCGCTTGTGGCGCGCCGGCGGCGTGATGGCGCGCGCGATATAATCGAGCCCGCCCAGATCGGCCGTCAGCTGGCCGCCGTCCAGCCTTCCGATCACCAGGCCGGTCTCCTCGAATGTCTCGCGGATGGCGGTTCGCGCCAGCGCCCGGGCCAGTCTCTCTCCGTTCTGGCGTTTCAGGCGCGCCGTGGCAGCGAGGCCGGCCGCGACATCGGGCGCAAGATTGCCGCTGTAAGGTGCGACATAATCCCTGCGGTCGATCCTTCCGCCAGGAAAGACCCATTTGCCGGGCATGAAATCATGCCCGCCCGAACGACGCCCCATCAGGATCCGCGGGGCGGCAGCGTCGCGGCGCACAAGGACAAGAGTTGCGGCATCTCTGGGGCGGGGAACAGGCATATGTTCGTGCTGCCCGCCCCGGCGCCATAAACCAAGCTGCGGCAATGGGGAGTGCATCGTCCCGACCCGTTGCAAGGGCGTTATGGCACATCCGCACCTGTCATCCTTGACAGGAGCAGTCCTGTGGATAACATTGGGGTTCTGGAACAGGCGGGGGTATCCCATGGCACAGACACGCGGGCATCTGCCGCGGTGGCTTAGGCTGGTTGCGCTGGCATCTGGCGTCCTGACCGGCTATTCCCTGCTGATCGGGTTGTATTTCGGTTTCGGCTGAAGGGCGCAAGGCAGGCCCTGAAGCAGCTTTGCGCGACCTCTGCCCGATCCGGCGCGCTTCCATTGCCGATCAACCAGGAAGCGCCTAAAGCGCTCGGCCAGCATGACCATATATTTCCATGAGGGCGACCTGCCCGGAGATCCGTTTGCACCCGGCCCCATAGCGGTCGACACGGAAACAATGGGGCTCCACCCCCATCGGGACCGGCTGTGCCTGATACAATTGTCGGATGGCTCGGGAGACGAGCATCTGGTGCGCTTCCGTCATGATTATGCGGCGCCCAATCTCCGGCGCATCCTTGCCGATCCGGCGCGGTTGAAGCTCTACCATTTCGCCCGCTTTGACCTTGCCGTCATCAGGCGCCATCTCGGTGTCACGGCGTCCCCCGTCTTTTGCACCAAGGTCGCCAGCCGGCTGATCCGCACCTACACCGACCGCCACGGCCTGAAGGATCTGGTGCGCGAACTTCTGGGCGTCGAAATCTCCAAGCAGCAGCAGAGCTCGGACTGGGGCGCCGAGACCCTTTCGGACGCCCAGAAGGACTATGCCGCGTCCGACGTGCGCTTCCTGCACCGGATGAAGCCGCTGCTGGATGAACGCCTGATGCGGGAAGGGCGGTCGGAACTGGCGCAGGCCTGCTTCGATTTCCTGCCCTGGCGCGCCGAACTCGATCTGGCGGGCTGGCCCGAAATCGACATCTTCGCCCATGTCTGATGTGGACATCTGCGATGTGACGATGTCAGGATCCGGCAATGTCTGAACAGGCCGTCCTCGAGCGGGAAGCGCGTCGGCGCGCCATGCTGCCGGGCAGCCCGCGCGACAGATTCATGAAGATCGCCAGGCGCGCCTTTCCGATTGCCTCTGTTGTTCTGCTCGTCGTTCTGGTTGCCCTGCCGCTGACCGTAAGGCAGGAGTTCAGCTTCCTGCTGTCGAAAGACAGGGCGGAAAAGGCGATCGAACGCCTGCTGATCCAGGAGGCCACCTATCGCGGCCAGACATTGCGCGGCGAAGCGTTCGAGATCAGGGCACAATCCGGCGTCCAGAAAACCAGCGCCGTGCCGATCGTCGTGTTGACCGGCCTGTCGGCAGAAATCCGCCAGGCCGCAGGCCCCCTCACCGTCACCGCCCCGACCGGAGAGTTTTTCATCGACGAAAACCGGATCATCGTGGACGGTCCGGTCATCGTGCGCTCGCCGTCGGGTTACAGCCTCGACGGCAACCGAATCGAAATCGACATCAACGAAAGCAGGGTCAGCTCCAGCGAGCCGGTCGCCGGAACCCTGCCCATCGGCAGCTTTCGAGCCGATAGCTTCATGGCCAAAATCGACGGTCGCAGCGTAACGCTTGCCGGCGGCGTAAAACTGCGAATCACCCCGAACCGGACCATTGCATGAACAGAACCCTCCACCTGCTGGCGCTTGTCGCTGCTCCGCTTTTCATTCTGGTAACCGCAGTTCCGGCCGCCGCGCAGGGATTGGCCACTTCGGCCCTGCGCGGCATGGACAGCCGCGCTCCGATCGATGTCGACGCGGACCGGATCGACGTCTTCGACTTGCAGAACCAGGCGGTCTTCACCGGCAATGTCCGCGTGCGGCAAGGCAACCTCACGCTCGAGGCCAATCGGATCAGGATCATCTACAGCCGCCCTGCGGTGGGCGACCCCGTTATCCAGCGTCTCGATGCAGACGGCAACGTCCGCCTTGCGACCCCGTCCGAGCGCGCCTCCTCCCGCTTCGGCATCTACGATGTGGAGCGCCAGCTTCTGACTTTCATCGGCAATGTGCAACTGGCGCAGGGCACCACAAGGGCATCGGGCAACCGCCTCACAATCGATCTTGCCAGTGGTCGCTCGACGCTCGATGGCCGCACCTCCACGACCCAGCCAGGAACCCGCGTGATCGGTCGTTTCGCAGTGCCCGAGCGCGCGAGGCAGTAGTGCCTGTTCCGTTCAGGAAGAAGCAGCTGAACGGAAAGTCGCGACAGCATGGAAACGCAGGCGGCTGTGCGAAATGGCGGCCGCTCAGGCCGGAACGGCAGTGCCGATATAGTTCACCCGAACATCGTCATTCACGATGAAGCCTCTGGCGGGTGTCCAGCTTATCCCCTTTGCCTTTCCCGCAACAAGGCCTGCCGCCGCCAGCCGCATGGTCAGTTCATCAGGCGTCAGGAACTGCTTCCAGTCGTGGGCGCCTCTCGGGATCAGCTTCACGATCTGCTCCGCCCCGACGATCAGCACGGCCCAGCTCATCAGCGTCCGGTTCGGGGTTGAATACACCAGCATACCGCCGGGTTTCAACAGCTTGCGCAGCGCCAGCAGAAAAGCCTGCAAATCGGTGACATGCTCGAGCACTTCAAGACAAGTCACCAGATCGAACTGCCCTGGTATCTCTTCGGCAAGACGAACGACATCGCCCGAGCGATAGTCGATGGTCAGGCCCTGTCCGGCGGCATGCGCGCGCGCGGTTGCGATCACATCCTCGCCGGCATCAATGCCTGTCACATTTGCGCCCATGCGCGCCAGCGGTTCAGCCAGCAGCCCGCCGCCGCAGCCGACATCCAATATGCAGAGGCCTTCCAGCGCGCGCCTCGCCTTCCGGGATCTGCCGAAATGCCGGATGGCGGCATCACGGACAAAGCCCAGCCGCGCCGGATTCACACGGTGCAGAAGCTTCGATGCGCCGTCGGGATCCCACCAGTCGGCGGCGAGCGTTCCGAAAAGAGCGACATTTTCCCGGTCGGCGGTCGTGGGCATCCCGGCTTCCTATCCTGCAGGCGGCGTCAGTCGATCGGGGCGTATCGTTTCTGCGGACGACTGTCCTGCACATTCGCGGCCTCGGCAGACGGCATCAGGCGCCAACCCTGCGGAGTCAGCATTTCCAGCGGCGTGAAGCGGCGCTTGTAATCCATCCGGGGCGAACCATCGACCCAATAGCCGAGATAGACGCAACGCATGCCGACCTGCGCGGCGCGCATCACATGATCGAGGATCAGGTAGGTGCCAAGGCCGGGGCGTGCCCCCCGACCTGTATCATAGAAGCTGTAAACCATGGAAAGCCCGTCGGACTGCTTGTCTGTCAGGCAGGCGCCCACCAGCCTGCCGGGTCGTCCGTTAACCGGGGGCTCGCGATACTCGACAACGACGGTGTCGACCGGCGAGGTCTCGATCATTTCCGCGAAATCATAGCCGTCCATGCTGGCCATGCCGCCGCTCGGGTGACGATCCTTCAGATAGCGCCGCAGCAGGTCGAACTGCTCTTCGGTTGCCCATGGATCGCAGGCGGCGACATCCAGATCGGCATTGCGGCGAATCAGGCGGCGCTGGGATTGCGAGGGGCTGAAATGGCTGGCGACGATGCGGACGGAAACGCAGGCGGAGCATCCTTCGCAACTGGGCCGGTAGACGACATTCTGGCTGCGCCGGAAGCCGATGCGGCCAAGCCCCTCGCTCAGGCGTTGCGCTTCGGCGCCGCGAAGTTCGGCGAAAACCTTCCGCTCTGTCCGTCCGGGCAAATAGGGGCAGGGGCCTTCGGCGGTGACGAAGAAGCGTGGAAATCTGGTCGATTGGTCGGTCATGCCGGGCGGCCCGGAAAAGCATGGAAGGAGTATGCCGCCGATGGGCCGCAGCAGAGCCCGGGCATGGCATCGCAGCCAAGCGAACGGCCGGCGTTCCGCGCCATAAGCAGAACCCGGGATATCTGCCGGTAGATCGGTCGCATCTGAACCTCAAACGTCAGCCGCATTTCATCCGCACCTCACCCCGAAACGCATCCGATCCCGCCATGCCCCGGCTTCTTTCGGGACAAGCAAGGCAAATGATGCACAACTCAAAAGGGGTGCGCAATCACCCCCGGCGTTCTGGAGGCAAAGGGACAGCAGTTTTCCCGGCAGACCCAAGGCATCAATCCAGCGCGCATACGCAGCGCACCGGATTTCACTCAAGGCCTGCGCGCTCAAGGCCTGCGCGGACGATCCCTCCATCGTGCCAAGTCTGCAGCATCAGTGCAAACGACCCCAAGCAGGCTAGCATGGGAGAGTGCCGACGGGGAGCAAAGTGCAACCATTCCGGCACCAAAAGGCTTCAGCCCAGCTCCACCCGGGTCACCTCATAGCCCGAAGCCCGAAGCGCCTCGATCAGCCGCTCGAGATGATCCGCGCCACGCGTTTCGCATTCGATTTCGGTCATCAGGCCCTTGGCGGGCAGATTTGTGAAAATCCTGTGATGCGAGACTTCCAGTATGTTCACCTGCTGCTGATCAAATACCCGCGCCACGCCGTAAAGCTGCCCGGGCCGATCCTTCAGCCGGATTCGCAGCCGCGCAAGCCGCCCCGAGCGGGCAAGATCCCGAAGCAGCACATTGGCCAGCAGCCGGGTATCGATGTTTCCACCGCACAGGATCAGACCAACCGTCCGGCCACGAAACTGCCTCGGATTGGCAAGCATGGCGGCAAGCCCCGCTGCACCGGCACCTTCGACGACTGTCTTCTCGATCGCCAGCAACATGGAAACGGCACGCTCCATGTCGCGTTCCGATACCAGCAGGATATCGGATACCAGTTTGCGCACGATGGGCAGGGTCAGGATGCCCGGCGTCTTCACGGCAATGCCCTCGGCCAGCGTATCGCCGTCGGCGACGACCGGCTCGCCAAGAAGCGTCGCCTTCATCGAAGGATAGAGTTCCGCCTGAACACCGATGATGTCGCAGCTGGGCGCCACGGCGGAGGCTATCATGGCGCAACCCGCGATCAGGCCGCCGCCACCGATGGGAACCAGCAGCGTGTCGAGCTCGGGCGCGTCCTCGAACATCTCGAGGGCAACGGTTCCCTGGCCGGCCATCACCATCTTGTCATCGAAGGGGTGCACGAACACCAGGCCGCGCCGTTCGGCGATCAGCCGTGCGTGGGCCGTTGCTTCCTCAAGCTTCTCGCCGTGCAGGATCACTTCGGCGTCGTGGCCTTCGGTCTGCTGCACCTTGATGAGCGGGGTGAAGCGCGGCATCACGATGGTTGCGGGAATGCCCAGCCTTTTCGCGTGATAGGAAAGGCCCTGCGCATGGTTGCCGGCCGACATTGCAATCACGCCGCGCTTGCGCTCGTCTTCGTTCAGCGAAAGCAGCCGGTTCAGCGCCCCGCGCTCCTTGTAGGCGGCCGTGAACTGGAGATTTTCAAATTTCAGGAAAATCCGCGCGCCCGTCAGTTCCGAAAGAGTCTTCGATTCCAGCGTCGGCGTCCGCACCACCTGCCCGGAAATGGCCCTTGCGGCTGCAATCACATCGTCCGCCGTGATCGCCAGAGGTCCATCGACCGCGGTTTCGGAAGTGGAGGACAGGGTGGCCATGAGAGATTCCGCTGCAAGGAGGGGTGACAGGAAAACGGCCCGCCGGGCGATTTCGCCAGCGACCGCCTAGAACATTGCCGCGCCGGCTGCAAACCGGGACGGTTGCGCCGGCGATGCGCAGGCGGCATGGCGGGCGCATGGCAATCATCGCATTTGCAGGGCTGGGCGTGATGGGCTGGCCGATGGCCCGCCACCTGGCTTCGGCCGGGCATCAGCTTCGCCTGTTCAACCGGACTGCCGAAAAGTCCGGGCGCTTCGCCGCCGCCCATGGCGGGATCCCCTGCGCCACCGCCGCCGAAGCCGCTGCCGGCGCCGATGCGCTGATCAGCTGTGTCGGCAATGACGAGGATGTCCGGCAGGTCACTATCGGCGTCGATGGCGGGTTCCAGTCGCTCAGGGACGGCGCGCTGTTCGTCGATCATTCCACCGTCTCGGCCGAACTGGCGCGCGGTCTCGCCCGCTCCAACCCGCGAATCGCCTGTGTGGATGCCCCGGTTTCGGGCGGTCAGGCCGGAGCGGAATCGGGCTGGCTCGCCATCATGTGCGGTGGAACAGAAGCCGCGGTATCGGCCGCCGAACCCCTGCTTCGGGCCTATGGCCGCCGCATCGTGCGCATCGGCGAAGCAGGCCATGGCCAGCTGGCAAAAATGGCCAACCAGATCGCGATTGCAGGTGTCGTCCAGGGCCTTGCGGAATCGCTGCATTTCGCAGCCAGGGCCGGGCTCGATGCCGATGCCCTCCTTGAAGCGATCGGGCAGGGCGCCGCCCAAAGCTGGCAGATGGACAATCGCGCCCGCACCATGGTGGAGGGCAGGTTCGATTTCGGCTTCGCCGTCGATCTGATGCGCAAGGATCTGGGGCTGGTGCTGGCAGAAGCCCGCGCCAATGGCGCCAGCCTGCCGGTCGCAGCGCTGGTCGACCAGTTTTACGCCGATGTCCAGAAGCTGGGCGGAGGGCGCAGCGACACTTCCTCGCTGATCCGCAGGCTCGCATGATCCGCCTTCTGCTTGCGGTTGTCGCACTGGCCA
>JGI24125J20156_1000241_pt1 | contig 14826 bp, 13 predicted proteins | sample Subbio12Aug_8Bad_FD_20156 | JGI IMG/M metagenome (IMG submission 20156) | reverse complement strand
GCCGCCTGCCGCCCGGGCTTCAGCCGCCCGAACACATCCAGCTCCCACCGCGCCTCGATCACGGGCCGCACTGCCGACACGGTGCCGGCCATTCCGGCTCCGGGCGCATCGAAGCCGAAGCGCTCGATCGCAGTACTGGCCTTGCTGACTGGTGCCGACGCGATCCGGGCAAGCGCCAGGGCGCCACGCGCCTGCTGGATCCGCGCTGCGGCCGTTTCCAGATCGGGGCTCGCCGCCCGCGCTGCCGTCAGCAACGGCTCCAGTGCAGGATCATTCGCCAGCAGCATCACCACGGACGGGGCTTGCTGCGGCGCCACCCACGGCACCGAAAACCCGTCAGGCAGCGCTGGTTCCGGTCGGTCGGGCGCGGCGGTGGTCGCGCAGCCGGCCAGCAGCAGCATGGGCCACAAACGCCTCATCGCACGGTGGCCCCGCTGTTCGAACCCCCCGCCGCCGAGCTTCGTGCAGGCAGAAACGCATCCACCTGTTGTCCCACCAGAAATCCGGCGGTTCCCTCGGGAAGCGCATAGATCAGTTGCAGCACGCGAACATCGACCCGCTCGCTGGACTGGTTGGTCAGGCTCCGCTTGGGCACCACCAGCGGCTCCACCCGCACGAAGCGCGCCCGCCCCTGCCGGTCCGCCAGCCCCCGCGCGCTGACGACGGCGTCCGCTCCCGGCGCCACTCGCCCGATCTCGGTTTCATCCACATCGATCCGGACATGCAGCGGCTGCGTCTCGCCCATGGTGATCGGCGGTTCGCTGCCCGATAGCCCCGGCCCGGCGGTCACGAACTGGCCGGGCCGCGTGCGCACCTGCAGAATCTCGCCCGCCCTGGGTGCCCGCACCTCGCGTCGGGCGATTTCGGTTCGTGCGGCCGCAATTGCAGCGTCGGCCCGGGCCCGGTCCGCCTGCGCAAGCGCCATCTCGGCCTCGGCGCCCTCCAGCTGCTGTCGCCGGTCCAGGCGCTGCTGTTCGGCAACCGCCGCTGGATCCGACACGTTCAGCAACAGATCCAGTTGGCGCCGGGCGTTGACTACCGTCACCCGGGCTGCATCGACCGCCCTGTCGGCATGCAGGCGCATAGCCCCGGCCTCTGCCATGGCAGCGCGAACATCCCGATCATCCAGCGNGATCAGCAGCTTGCCGGCTTCAACCCNGTCGCCGGCCACCACCGTCACCTTCGTCACCACCCCCGGCACCAGAGGGGACAACTGCACCAGTTCAGACGATGGTTCGACAATTCCCGCCCCCGAAACCGTACCGCCGGAAAGCTGACCGGCCGGTACCCGCGGCGGCGAAAGCGGCGCTTCCGTCATCGATCGGTCGGGGCGCCCGGTCACCACCACCCAGGCTGCAAACAGCAGCCCGAAAAGCGCAAGCGCCGGCAATCCATGGCGCCCGAAACGGAATCCCCTCATCCACACACCCCTAACATTGCTCCGGCGCGTGCGCGCCGCCTTCCCGCTGATGCTCCGGCGCGTGCGCGCCGTCGTGCGTAATCCGCCCGTCCTCGATCCCGATGATCCGGTCGGCAAGCGAGAAGATCCGGTTGTCGTGGGTCACGATCAGCACGGCGCGCTCCGGGCTGAGCGCAACATCGCGCAGCAATTCCATCACCCGCATGCCCGAAGCCGCATCCAGCGCCGCCGTCGGTTCATCACACACCACCAGCCGCGGCGCGTGCACAAGGGCGCGGGCGATGGCGACGCGCTGTTGCTGCCCGCCCGAAAGTTGGCGCGGCAGCCTGTGCGACATCATTCCCAGCCCCAGCCGTTCCAGAACCGTCGCGCCGCGTTCCACCGCCTCCCGCCGTTTCACGCCCGCCGCAATCAGCGGGACTGCGGCATTTTCAGCCGCCGTCAGCGTCGGCAGCAGATTATATTGCTGAAAGACAAAGCCGATATTTGCCAGCCGGAAACGCACCAGATCATTTCCCGGCAGCGTATAGATATCCGTTCCGAACAGGTTCACCGTTCCGGCATCCGGGAACAATATGCCCGCGATGATCGAGATAAGCGTCGTCTTTCCCGAGCCGGATTCCCCCACCAGGTAGGTCAGCTTGCCGAGTTCGATCTCGGTGGAAATGCCGCGCAGCACTTCAACCCGCATATCTCCTTCGCCGAAACTCCGGCGGACCCCTTCGATGGCAATTGCAACCGTCACCGGAACACATCCGCCGGCTCGAGCTTCAGCACGCTGCGCACGGCGAACAGCCCGGTAAGCATGACCATGGAGAACACGAGCACGGCAACGCCGATCAGTATCTCGGCTGGCAGGAAGAAGCCCTTGAACTGGTCGGCCCCGCTTGTTCCCCAGATGAACAACGCCGTCAGCCCGGCCCCGAGCCCGAATCCCACCACGGCAATCCAGAGTGATTGCGTCAGCACCATCGCGATGATGCCGCCATTTGTCACCCCGATCGCCTTCAGCGCGCCGAACTGCCTGAGATTGTCGCGGATGAACAGGGTGAACGTCAGCCCGACGATGGCAACACCCACCACGATCCCCAGCACAACGGTAATCCCGAAGTTGAACGGAATGCCTGTCGATGTCGCGATGAAGCGGACATTGTCGATCACGAAATCCTCGCGGGTGCGCGCCTTGAATCCGGTCTGCGCCTCGATGGCGCGCGCCACGTCCGCACTGTCCCGCCCATCGGCGGCCCTGGCCAGCACGAAAGTCATCCGGTTGCGGGTGCCGGGCACGAAATTCAGCGCGCTGGAATAGCGCGTGAAGAAGATGACGCCGGCCGTGAAGCCGGGGTTGGTGTCCACCCTGCCCACCACGAGCGCGCGCCTGTCGTTCAGCTCCAGCTCGCGCCCGGCCCCGTTCCTGCTATTCGGGAAGATCTTCCTGAACCCGACAGTATCCACCATGATGGCGTCGCGCCGGAACAGGTCCTGCCGGTCGCCTTCAACCAGATTCGGGGGAAGGCCCACCAGCGTCGCATCATCAACCCCGACAACACTCACCCGCTCGAGCGCGCCCTCTGGGGTCCGCACGCTGCCGGCCTCGCGCAGGTGCGGCACAGCCCACAGCACCCCCGGCACGCCGCGCACCCTGTCAAGGGCGGTCGACGGCAGGGCAAGTGTCGCATCCGTCCCCTGCGCCTTTGGATCCATCACCCATATATCGGCCTCGGAAACCGCAAAAACGCCTGCCGCTGCCCGCAGCATCAGGTTGGTGAAAAGCGTGGCCTGCTGGCCGATAAGCAGCGTGGAAAAGGCGATCCCGAAGATCAGCCCGAAATATTTCACCCGGTCCCCGGTAAGCATCCTGAGCGCAATCCACGGCACCGACGGGCGACTCCATTTTCTGATGAACGCTCACCCTATTGCAGGTCGCGCGACAATCGCAATCCGCCTGGCGGACGGGGCCCCAAAGCCTGCCGCAAGCCAATCTGGAACATCGGGTGCGGCTGGGCGGCGACAGGGTGCCCGTTGCCACGCTTGCAGCAGCGGGCCATGCTTGCAGCAGTAGGCCATGCTTGCAGCAGCGGGCCATGCTTGCAGCAGCGGGCACGCCCGTCAGTACCGCATCAGCGCCTGATCTGCTCCCTGAACAACATCTGGCTGCCGATTGTCCGGATCTCGGCACGCTGGCCGGATTCTGCCGCCATCTGATCCCTTGTCTTCTTCATGAAAGCACGCGAAGCGGCGCTCCGCCTGTCCATCTCCTCCGGGCTCGCAACGCTGTCGTAGATCGTCACGAGATACAGCGAGGGTTCCCCCTGGCGCGGATACTCGTTGGTCAGGATATGATAACCCTTGATCCAGCCGTTGGATCTGGCGAATTCCATCTGTTTTGTCCAAGATGATGCCAGATGCCTGGCATAAGCGAGATTTCCGCCATCCTTCACATGGATCGATGAAACATCCCAATAGGAACCCGGCTTGAACGGCAATGGCTCCTCCTGTGATACCGCAGGCGCCGCCGACAGCAGAAGCGCAGCGGCCAGAGCCGCAATCCTCAATCGCTGCATGATCATCTCCCCGGCCCATGGGAAGCCGCAGTCCCCATCAGCCCCTCCCCTGCCGGATTGTACCGGCCTGTCCGTGCAGCACCTGCCCAAAGGGCGCGGCCAAGATGCTTCCGACGGCCCGCAACATGGCACAGATCCCGGATTTCTACAATGTATGTGTCAGTTTCTTCCGGGCCGGGCAATACATGTCAAAACCCCGTGACCATCCTGCGCCCAGCCGCTAGGCACCGGCCAACCGGTCTGCACTGGCGTCAGGCAGCCGTATCGTGAAAGGGGGGCGCACATGGCGCTGGTCGGTCGCATCCTGAAACATGTGCTGTTCGCCCTGCTCATCATCCTTGCCACCCTGCTTGGCGTTCGCGCAGTCGAATCCACGCGCGCGGACCCGCTCGGGCCCTGGCACAGCGAAGCGCCCGACGACGCGACCGCACAGCAGATCGAAACAATGGACTGGGCTCAGTGGATCGCTGCCGAAAACCGGGTCTTTCAGCAGGTCGAAACCGAAATGGCCTCAAAGCTCGGGCCCGGGCATAAAATCCCGCAGAACCGCTACTGGTCCGGCTCACCCATGCACGCCCCGTCGCTCGCCACCAACTGGAACCGCTCGTTCACGCTCGCGCCCGAAGGCCCCGCCCGCGGCGCTGCCGTCATGCTGCACGGGATGACCGACACCCCCTACAGCCTTCGCCACGTGGCGAAACACTATCAGCAGCGGGGCTTCCACGTCGTCGCCATCCGCCTACCCGGCCATGGCACCGTACCCGCCGGCCTCGCCAGGGCCACCGCCGAAGACTGGCAGGCCGCCACCAGCCTGGCCGTGCGCGAAGCCGTCCGGCGCGCACCGGGGCTTCCGCTCCACCTTGCCGGCTACTCCAGCGGCGCCGCACTCGCCGTCTCCCACGCCCTTGACGCCTCGGCAGACGCCAGCCTCGGAATGCCGGCCCGGCTGGTCCTGATTTCACCGATGATCGACCTCAGGAGATTTGCCCGCTTCGCTGGTTTCGCCGGCTGGCCGGCCATCCTTCCGCCTTTTTACAGGGCTGCATGGTTTACCATCGCTCCTGAATATAATCCATTCAAGTACAACAGCTTTCCTGTAAACGCCGGCAGTCAGGCGCACCGGCTCACTGCGCTGATGACAAAGAGACTGGACGCCGCAGAACAGGATAACCGGATTTCCCGCCTGCCCCCGGTGCTCGGATTTCTCTCGGTCGCTGATGCCACCGTCAACGCATCCAGCGTGAGGACCGACCTGTTCGACAGGCTTCCGGCCAACGGCAGCGAGATGATCCTGATCGACATCAACCGCAACGCCTATGCGGGCCCGTTCATCCGTCCGTCCGCCTTTGCCCGTGTGCGCACCTTCCTGCCCGCCGCCCCGCGTCGCTATCGCACCTCGATCATAGCAAGCGGCGAAATCGGCTCCGGAACCAGTGTCCTGCGCATTTTCGAGCCCGGAAGCATTGCAGAAACGCGCGGATCAGTGCCCATGGCCTATCCGCGCGATATCTTCTCGCTCTCGCACGTTGCGCTGCCCTTTCCGCTGACAGACGGCCTTTACGGCACCCAGCCGGACCCGAACGACAGGCAGGGGATCGCACTGGGCACGCTTGTCCCGCGCGGCGAAAACGGGGTGCTCTCGGTCGGAATGGGAACCTTCAACCGGGCCAGCTCCAACCCCTTCTTCCCATGGTTCCTCGATCGGCTGGACAGCGTTCTGCCGCCCCCGCCGCCCGCCGGCACCCCCGTTGCCGTCGCCCCATCCCAGCCCTGAAAGCCACCCGATGATCCTTCTCGACCAGGCGATCGATACCCTTTCGGCGGCAGTCTTCTTCGCCGTCCCCGTTGCCGGCGTCGACATCCAGGTCATCGTCTTGTGGCTTGCCGTCGCCATGGTCTTCACGACCGTGTGGCTCGGCATCCCGCAATGGCGCGGCTTTGCGGAAGCCTGGCATATCGTGCGCGGCCGCTATCACGACCCTTCCGCGCCCGGCCAGGTAAGCCAGTTCGCGGCGCTCACCACCGCGCTGTCCGGCACGGTCGGGTTGGGCAACATCGCCGGCGTTGCAGTTGCAGTCACCCTCGGCGGCCCCGGCGCCATCTTCTGGATGCTCATCATCGGATTCTTCGCCATGGCGCTCAAATGCGCCGAGGTGACGCTTGGCCTCATGTACCGCGAAATCCTGCCCGACGGCCGCGTTCGCGGCGGCCCGTTCATCACACTGCGCAATGGCCTCGCCACTATCGGCTATCCCCGGCTCGGAAAGCTGCTCGGCAATATCTACGCCTTCCTGCTGCTCGGCGGCGCGCTGTCGCTCTTTCAGGTGAACCAGAGCTTCGCGCAGGTGTCCGCCGTCTCGGGGAGCGACAATCGCCTCGGCTTCGGCATCTTCTTTGCGGTCGCGGTCGCCCTCGTGCTCCTGGGCTCCATCCGCTGGATCGCGCGCACTACCTCAATTCTCGTGCCGGCCATGGCCGCCATCTACATCGGCGGCTGCTTCATCATCCTCCTGTCCAACCCGGGTGCCATCCCCGGAGCCGTCGCCACCATAATCTTCGAAGCCTTCAATCCCGAAAGTGTCGCGGGCGGCATCCTTGGCACCTTCGTCGCCGGCATGCGGCGCGCGGTCTTTTCGTCCGAAGCCGGTATCGGCACCGCCGTCATCGCCCACGCCCAGGCCAAAACCCGCGAGCCCGCCAGCGAAGGCCTCGTCGCCCTGCTCGAGCCTTTCATCGACACGGTCATCATCTGCACCATCACGGGCCTCACCATCGTCGTGGCCGGCACCTGGGATCCGGCAACCAATGGCGGGATAGAAGGCATCGCCATCACCTCGGCGGCCTTCGCCACCATCGCGCCCTGGTTCCCGATCGTGCTGGCGGTTGCGGTGTTCCTGTTCGCCTACTCCACGGTCATCGCCAACGGCTTTTATGGCGCGGAAGGATTTCAGCACCTGTTCGGCTACGGCCGCTGGCAGAATCTCGGCTGGAAGGTCGCCTATTGCCTGATCCTGCCGCTCGGCGCCGTGCTGGAACTGGGAAAGATAGTGGATTTCGTCGATTCCGTCTTTTTCCTGATGGCGATCCCCAACATCCTCGGCATCTACCTGCTCGCCGGGCCACTGAGGGCGGAAATGACCCGATATCTGAACCGGACAAAAGGAACCTGACGTCATGTCCTGATCCTGGTGGCAAGCGCAGCGCCTGCGACACCCACGGCAACAATGGCCCAGATCATGGCATCCAGCCCGCCAATCCGGTCGACAGGCCCAAGCGCGCCGGAGCCCAGCGTCCGCCCGAGGTTCGAAATCGCCATGTAGAGCGTGAATTGCGTGGCCGCGACCGCCGGCGTGCAAAGCTTCATGGCAATGGTGCCAAGGCACACGGCCAGGCAGAAGTTCAGCGGGTCGGACAACAATATCATTGCCGTGATCGGCCAGCCGGCGGCCCATTCGTCCCTCAGCAGCAGCATCGCGAGCCCCGACAGCGCGATCAGTGCATAGGCAAGGATCATCATCCGTCGCGCGCCAAGCCTCGCCACTATTGCGCCGAACAGGATGACAGCCAGCGCCCCGGCCAGCAGCGATCCGCCGGACGTTGTTGCCGCGATCCGCTCCTGGCTCCACCCGCCTTTGGCAACGGCGACCAACGGCATGGTGCCGACCACCAGGCCGGCGTGCATGCCGATCAGCATCATGGGCGCCATCGCGAGCAGGCTATTCTTCCCCAGCATCGCCGACCAGGTTGTCCTGAGCACCGGCCACCAGGCCCCCAGATGGGCGTCGGCGGATTCCCTGGATGCGGCGCCCGTGCTCCACGGCAGAAGCCGCTCGCCCGGTCGTTCCCGGCACAGCGCCATGCAGGCGATCAGCAGCGTCACGAACATGGCGGCCAGAATCGACACGCCCGAAAGCCCGATCAGTCCGATTCCGAAGCCCGCAGCAGCGCCCGCGCCCGCCATTCCCAGCGCCTGCCCCCCGAACATCAGGCCGTTGGCGCGCGGACGCTCGGCTTCCGGCACAAGATCCACCGCCATCCCGTCGATCGCCACATCCTGAAAGGTCGTTGCCGTCATGATGAAGAAGCTGAGGCCCGACAACAGCGCCACGTCGGTCACAGCCGGATCGAACAGCGCCATGGCCAGCATGCCGGACACCATGATCGCCTGCGCGCCGATCAGCCATGCCCGCCTGCGTCCCATCGGCAGATAGGGATAGCGCTCCATGATGAAGCCATTGAAGAACTTCAGTGTCCAGGGCAGCGAGGTAAAACCCAGCACTGTGCCGACAGCGGCAGCGCTGGCACCATTCGCCGCCATCCAGGCCGGGATCGCGATATAAAAAAGCCCGAGGGGAACTCCCTGGGCAGCATAAAGGATGAAGATCAGCCCAAGGCGCAGACGGCTGTTTTCCGATACGGACGGAAGCGCTGTCGCGCGTGTGACCAGACTGGCCATGCTGCCTCTCTCCCTTTCGGAACCTGTCTCGCCCTGACCATCAGAACGCCATAAGTTCCGGAACGCAAGCCCGGCAGCCGCGTTGGCGAAAATCATGGGGCGGGGCCATTCCGATATCCGGCATCTGTTGTTGCGGACAACAATCGGGTAAGCGTTCGATCGAAGGCGTTGAAGAGATTTCGCTGCCCAACTATAGGCGGTAAAATTGGCGGTATCAGGAATCCCACGTTGACAACCAAATACCTGACCGGCTTGCTGACCAAAAGCATGCCGCAATCGGTTTCCGCACCCCGGACGCCGGGCGAACATATGTTCCAGATCGCCTTTGCACTTGTTCAATGGCCATGGCTGCTCAAGAGCCTTTACGGTGGAACCCAGGCCGAAAGGCGTGCGCTTCTCGAGCGCGTGGACCTGCCCGGCGATGCGCTGCCCCACCTGGGCAGCTGGAAGGCGGACACCTACCTGCTTCACCGTATCGTCGATGAGATCACGCAGCACCGGCCGCTCCATGTCGTCGAACTGGGCTCGGGTGCGACTTCGCTGGTGATCGCGCAGGCGCTTTCCCGCAACGGAGGCGGCTGCCTGCACAGCTATGACCAGCATGAGCCATTTGTCCTGCAAATGCGTGACTGGCTGGCCGAGCACGGCCTTTCTGCGCAGTTCCACCATGCCCCGCTTACGCTGCGCGATCCGGCATGGCCGGGATTATGGTATGCACTGACGGATCTGCCGCCGGTGATCGATCTGCTTGTCATCGACGGGCCGCCCTGGTCGCTTCATCCCTATGCAAGGGGCATGGCGGAGCGGCTGTTCAGCCGGATCGCGCCGGGCGGGGTGATATTGCTCGACGACGCCGCGCGACCCGGCGAGCGGATTGTCGCCCGCCGCTGGCGGCGCAAATGGAAGGACTTTCATTTCACCTTCGAGGGAGGTGGAACAAAGGGCCTGCTGGTGGGCCGAAGAAAGGCGGACAGCGATCATTGTGACGCATGACCATCGGGATGATCGCGTGACTTCGGCAGATCGATGCCCGTGAACCCGCACGGCTGAAAGCCGCTCTACCGGGGCGGCCGCAGCATGACGTGGATTGGCGAGGCCGTCGCGGTTCGGGTCATGCCGATGACTTCGAAGCCGTGGCGCTGATAGAAAGGAATGCTCCGGGGGTTGGGAGATTCCAGATAGGCAGGAAGCCCCGATTCATCCACCTTCCGCAGCGTGTGCTGTATCAGCCGGGCGCCAAGACCTTGACCCTGGCGGTTGGCATCAACTCCCAGCCAAACCAGATACCAGTGCGGAAATGTCGGGTGATGTTCGCCCATCTGCATGCCGATCTGCATCATTTCGTCCAGTTTTTCGGCCGGACATGTGGCCAGAAGGTGGGACAGGATCAGCTCCGGGTCGGCCCGGACGCCGGGCGGAAGCCATATGGACGCAGCCGCATGATCGTCCACCTGCCAGGTTTCGCCGATTTCGAACGCCGGGCCGCCCAGCGCAGCGACAAACCCCGGGAAATCGCGCACATAGGCCCTGGAATCCGGATAAATCCAGCGAAAGACAGGGTCGGCCGCAAACGCCAGCACCATGCTGGCATTCACCGCATCCCGGTCGGTCGCTCGTTCAACGGTGGCCGGCTTGCCCATGCTGTTCTTCCTGTGCAGGCCATCATTGTGCGGCCATCCTCCATCGTGGCGAAGTTACTGCGCCGCCAGCGCCGCCAGCAGCAGCAGCGCCACGATGTTGGTGATCTTGATCATCGGGTTCACGGCGGGGCCGGCGGTATCCTTGTAGGGATCGCCGACGGTATCGCCCGTCACTGCGGCCTTGTGGGCTTCCGAACCCTTGCCGCCGTGGTTGCCGTCTTCGATGAATTTCTTGGCGTTATCCCATGCGCCGCCGCCCGATGTCATCGAGATGGCGATGAAGATGCCGCCGATGATCACACCCATCAGCAGCGCGCCGACGGCCGCAAAGGCGTTGGCCTGTCCGCCGACTGCAAGGATCAGGAAATAGACGACGATCGGCGCCAGCACCGGCAGCAGCGAGGGAACGATCATCTCCTTGATCGCGGCCTGCGTCACCAGGCCGACCGTGCGGGCATAATCGGGCTTGGACGTGCCCAGCATGATGCCCGGGTTGGTGCGGAACTGCTCGCGCACTTCCTCGACCACGGCGCCAGCCGCGCGGCCAACCGCTGTCATCGCCATCGATCCGAAGATGTTCGGCAGCAACGCCCCGATCAGCAGGCCGACCACGACATAGGGGTTGGACATGGTGAAATCGACGGCGACATCGCCGAAGAATTTTTCGAGATCGGTTGTGTAGGCGCCGAACAGCACCAGCGCCGCAAGGCCCGCAGAACCGATGGCATAGCCCTTGGTGACGGCCTTGGTGGTGTTGCCCACGGCATCGAGCGCATCGGTGCGTTCCCGCACTTCGCCATCGAGGCCGGCCATTTCAGCGATGCCGCCTGCATTGTCGGTGACAGGGCCATAGGCATCGAGCGCAACGACCATCCCGGCAAGCGCCAGCATGGCGGTAACGGCAAAGCCGATGCCGATCACGCCGCCAAGTGCGTAGGATCCGATGATGCCGGCGCAAATCACCAGCACCGGCAGCGCAGTCGATTCAAGGCCGATCGCAAGGCCCTGAATGATGTTGGTGCCATGGCCCGTCAAGGATGCCCTGGCGATCGAGCGCACCGGCCGGTAGTTGGTGCCGGTGTAATATTCGGTGATCCAGACGATGAGCCCGGTCACTGCAAGCCCTATCAGCATGCAGTAGAAGAGAGCCCGCGCCGTGAAGCCGCCGCTGCCGTCTTCGGCTGCGCCGCCGAGCACCAGCGACATGTCCGGGAAGAGCAGCTTGGTGACAAGGTAGAGAAGGGGCACCGAAACCACCGCCGACACGATGAAGCCCTTGTAGAGCGCGCCCATGATATTCATGGAACTGCCCAGCTTCACGAAATAGGTGCCGATGATGGAGGCAATGATGCCGACGCCGCCGATCAGCAGCGGCAGCACCATGAGGTTGGGCAGATGCTGGCCACCGATCAGCAGCGCGATGAGCACCATGGTGGCACCGATGGTGACGACATAGGTCTCGAAAAGGTCGGCCGCCATGCCGGCGCAATCGCCGACATTGTCGCCCACATTGTCGGCGATCACGGCCGGATTCCTGGGGTCGTCTTCGGGGATTCCGGCTTCGACCTTGCCGACAAGATCGGCGCCGACATCAGCAGCCTTGGTGAATATCCCGCCGCCAAGACGGGCAAAAATGGAAATGAGCGAAGCGCCCAGCGCCAGCGCAACCAGGCTGTCGATCACCTTGCGGTCGGCCGGGGCATAGCCGGCGTTCACGAAGAACCAGTAAATCCCGGCGACGGAGAGCAGCCCGAGGCCCGCCACCAGCATGCCCGTGATGGCGCCCGACTTGAAGGCAATGGTAAGCCCGGCCTGCAGGCTGGTGCGCGCGGCTTCGGCTGTGCGGACATTTGCCCGCACCGAAACATTCATGCCGATGAAGCCGGTGAGGCCGGACAACAGCGCCCCGATAATGAAGGCAACCGCCGAAAAGATGCCGAGGAAATACCACACCAGTGCAGCAACGACCACGCCGACCACGGCAATCGCGGTGTACTGCTTGGCCAGATAGGCCTGTGCACCCTCCTGGATTGCGGCGGCGATTTCCTGCATGCGCGCATTTCCCGCAGGCGCTGCAAGAACAGAGCGGGTGGTCACCAGCCCGTAGAGCACGGCAGCCAGGCCGCACAATATGGCGATCAGAATGAAATCCATGAGTCCCCAACCCCTTATGATTACTGATTGACGGCAGATGCCGCCCGTTCGGGCAATGATTGCGCGCATCTTTGGCAAAGTGTGCCACGCGGCGCAACCCGTTACCTGTGTGCGCCCGCGGGGCGCAGACGGCCGGAAGATATGTCGCTCAGCGGTGCTGGTAGCCGACAGGATCGGCCGGCGCGCCGTCCACTCTCAGTCCTGCGCCGGATGAAAAATCGCCGATCCGGGCGACCGGGGTTCGGCTTCTGCCTGCGGCCGCAAGAACCGAATCGCGCAAGACGGCAGGCGCCGAAAACAGCAGTTCGCAATCGTCGCCCATGCCGGCCAGCGCCAAGGGCGCAACGCCGGAACCAAGCGCCTGCCGGCTGAGCGGGATGGCGGCGCTTTCGATGTTCACTGCAAGACCCGACGCCGTCGCCAGCCTGGAAGCGTCCAGCAACAGGCCGTCCGACACATCCATGCAGGCAGTCGCGATGCCGCGCAGCGCGATCCCCATCGACAGACGCGGCGTGGGACGGCGATAGCGCTTCAGCAATGTTGCATCATGGGCGCGCCGTCCAAGCGCAATCTGCAGGCCCAGCCCTGCGTCACCGATGGTGCCGCTGACCCACAGATCATCGCCGGGCTGCGCGCCGGTGCGGGCGAACGCCTTGCCGGCAGGCACCGATCCCAGCGCGGTCAGCGCCAGCACGCTGGTCGAACCGCTCCGGATCGTGTCTCCGCCCAGCAGGGGAACATCATACCGCGCCATTGCCTGCGCCATGCCGCGCACAATTTCCCTCGCCCAAGCCGGGTCGCGCTCGCTGCCGATGCCGGCGCCCATCAGCAGGCCGACGGGCCTTGCGCCGCTGGCCGCAAGATCGGACAGGTTCACCGCAACCAGCTTCCAGCCGATGTCGGCTGGCGGGCAGTCGGGCGTGAAGTGGACGCCTTCGGCCAGCATGTCGTGCGTGGCGACCAGCTGGAGACCGAGCGGCCAGTCGAGAAGCGCGCAGTCATCCACAAGGCCGCGCGCGGCGGGATGGGTGGCGAGCTGCCTCAGCTCGGCCAGAAGCTCCGCCTCGAGATCGCCGGTCAGGGTCAGCCGCCGTTGACCGGGGACAGATCCGGGGGCAGATCCGGCCGCACGCTCTTCCCGAGCCGGTCGAGCAACGCATTCACGAAACCGACTTCCGGCCTGGGGTAGAAGGCGTCTGCCACATCGACATATTCCGAAACGATGGCGGCGCGCGGAATATCGGGGCGGGCGATCATCTCATAGGCTCCCGAGCGCAGGATCTGCAGCATCAGCCGGTCCAGCCGGTCGATCGTCCAGCCTGCACCCAGAAAACGTTTCACAAGCGCGTCGATCTCATCTGCCCGGGCAAGTGTGCCGGAAACGAGATCATCGAAAAAGCAAAGGTCGGCACCTGCCATACGGTCGCCCTCGATCACTTCGCCCAAACGGTGATTATGGAACTCGCCCAAGAGCTTTGCCACATGCGTGCCCGTGACGGACTGCTGATAAAGCGCCTGCACGGCAGCAAGGCGGGCAGCCGAGCGACCGCGTCGAGCCTGGACGCCGGCATCCCTGTTCCGGGACGATGGAGACTTGGAGCGGGATGACATGTCCGATGCCTTAGCGATGAAGGGCCGCGGCGGCCAGCCCGCCTGTCGCCAGCCCCTGCCCGCCCCGCGACAGGCCTCGCGAGAGGCCTGGGGGTTCTTATTCAGGACGGTGCGCATTCCGGCGCCCAGAGGCTTTCGGCGAGGGCGTGCGGTTGAACGGGCCAAGCGCTGCCGTTGCGTCTATTCCATCGCGGAGGATCGAGAGGCCTGCTGAACGCGCCACATCAGCCAGAACGCGGTGTGCAGGATGAGCCGCATCTGGTTGGCATGGCAGAGCGGCACGAGGTGCGGTCACTACAAAGCTGGCTCTTGTGCAATTTGATGAGATTTTCGGCATTGCCCCGAGCGCAGCAATGAACCTCGTAAATGTCCTCGGGGGCGGGCCTGGTGAGCGAGGTGACGACGTAACGGATATCCATGCCCATGGTGCTTGCCTCGATTCTGGCGACGACGCGCCGCTGTTGCTGCCAACGCTTGACGGCGTAACGGGTCTCGGCAAACAGGCGCAGAACTGAGCGCTGTTCCAAAGCCCGCTGTGTCGCGCAGACATCGGCTACAGTCACGATTTTGGGGTCGGTGCGCAGCACCGGCTCATGGTCGGTTGGCTGGCAAGTCCGGCGCCCGATCCCGGCAACTTGCCCAGCGCCAGACGGAAGCCCGGATCATCGCGCAGCATATCGAGATCGTCCGCATCGTCCGCATCCTCGTAGCCGCAGCAGATCGCGAGGATGCGTGCCCGCAGGATGTCGTCCCGCTTGTTGCGCCTCGTTGCGGGTTGGTTTAGAAACAAATTTCCTACAATAAGTCAGTGCGTTATGCCACTCCCGCCAACCTTTTAGGCACAGCCTGGCGCATAAGAAGGGATAGGTTCCCGCCACCTCCAAGCCTGACACTTGTTGATCGCCTTGGTCTGACTGGCGGTTTAATGATGGAGTTGCCTCACTCTGCTGGACCTCCTGCGGTGTTTCATCCGCGAAAATC
>JGI24125J20156_1000237_pt1 | contig 15029 bp, 13 predicted proteins | sample Subbio12Aug_8Bad_FD_20156 | JGI IMG/M metagenome (IMG submission 20156) | reverse complement strand
GTGGACATTCTCCGGGCCGGCGGGTCGGCAGTGGATGCCGCCATCGCCGCCAACGCCGTCCTCGGTGTTGTCGAACCGACGGGGAACGGAATCGGCGGAGACATGTTCGCGCTCGTGTGGGATCCTCGGACCAGATCCGTCGTCGGTCTCGATGCGTCGGGCTTTGCGCCCATGGGCCTCGATGTCGCAGCGCTTCGCGCCCGCCACGCCGGGGCGGGAACCATCAGTCCGCGCGGCATGGACGCCGTAACCGTGCCCGGCACCGTCGCGGGGTGGGGCGCGCTGCACGAACGCTATGGCAAGCTGCCGCTGGCCAGCGTGCTGGCGCCTGCCATACGGATCGCACGCGAAGGCTTCCCCCTTTCGCCCGTCATCGCCCGGGGCTGGGCGAACAATGTCCGCGGTTTCCAGGCGAACAGGGCAAGGATCGAAGATGCCGAAATCGGCCTCGAGCTTTATGCCCCGGGCGGCGTCATTCCGACCGTCGCGCAAAAATTCACCAACGCCGACCTTGCAGCCACGCTGGAAGCGATCGGCAAGGACGGAGCCGGAGCCTTCTATCGCGGGGCCTTTGCGAAGGATCTGGAAGCCCATTTCAGGCGCCACGACCGCTCCATGGCCGCCGCTGATCTGGCAGCCATGAAGGCCGAATGGGTGGACCCGATTTCGGCTCCCTATCGCGGCTACCGCCTGTGGCAGATCCCGCCGGCCACTCAGGGGGTGACGACATTGCAGATCGCAAGGATCGTCGAGCAGTTTCCGATGGCGACGCTATCCGAGACAGACCGGCTGCATGTGCTGGTGGAGGCCAAGAAGCTGGCGTTTGCAGACCGCGCCCGTTATCTTGCGGATCCGCGCCGGACGAAGGTGCCGGTGCAGGCGCTGCTGGCGGATGATTATATCCGGCGTCGGGCGGCGCTGATCCGCATGGACCGCGCCCTCCCCGACAATGTCCCCCCGGGCGACCCTGAAGAGCATGGCGACACGACCTATCTGGCGACAGCCGATGGATCGGGCATGATGGTCTCGCTGATCCAGTCCAACTATCGCGGGATGGGATCCGGCGTGGTGATCCCGCGTTCCGAACCGGTCGCCGGGGGGCGCGGAACCTGGGGCTTCATGCTGCAGAATCGCGGAGCGCAATTCTCGCTCGACGAAAAGGCCGCCAATGTGATCGAGCCCGGAAAGCGGCCCTTCCACACCATAATTCCCGGCATGGTGACAAGGGACGGCGGCCCGTTCATGGCCTTTGGCGTGATGGGGGGCACGATGCAGCCGCAGGGGCAGGTGCAGGTGCTTGTGAACATGATCGATCTGGGCATGAACGTGCAGGCGGCCGGCGATGCGCCGCGTGTCCGCCATCTGGGCAGTCCCGATCCCGGCGAAGGGCGCGAAGCAACGCCGGGCGTGTTTCTGGAAAGCGGCATAGGCGCGCAAACACGCGCCGCGCTCGCCGCGCGCGGACATGTGCTTCTTGAGCAGCCCCAGGATGTCGGCGGCTACCAGGCGGTGAAGTGGGATGCCGCCAACCGGGTGTGGTGGGGCGCCAGCGAAATGCGCAAGGACGGCATTGCCCTTGGTTTATAACGCATGACTACCGGCAGGAACGGCGCGCGGTTCGACGCCGTCATCATCGGCGCTGGCCACAATGGATTGGTGGCGGCCTTTTATCTGGCGCGCGCCGGGCTGAAGGTCGCCCTGCTGGAACGGCGCGACGTGGCAGGCGGCGCTGCCGTGACAGAGATGTTCCACCCCGGATTCCGGAACTCGACCGCCAGCTATACCGTCAGCCTGCTGCAGCCGAAGATCATCGCCGACATGCAGCTTGGCCGTTTCGGCTACCGGGTGGTGGAACGGCCGATTGCGAACTTTCTGCCCCTCGGCGGCGGACGGTTTCTGAAAATTGGCGGCGGACTCGCCCGGACCCAGGCCGAGTTCCGCAAATTCTCCGAACGCGATGCAGAGCGGCTCCCGGCCTATTGGGACATGCTGGAACGTGCAGCCGACGTGCTGCGACGGCTCGTTCTGCAAGCCCCGCCGGACGCCGGTGGAGGGCTGCTTGAATATCTGTCTCTGGGGCGCCAGGCGCTGCCCATCAGCAGGCTGCCTTTGGAAACGCAGCGCAACATACTGGACCTGTTTACAAAGTCGGCACGCGAGGTTCTGGATGGCTGGTTCGAAAGCGAGCCGGTAAAGGCAGCCTTCGGTTTCGACGCGGTTGTCGGCAATTATGCCAGCCCGGACACGCCGGGGTCTGCCTATGTTCTGCTCCACCATGTTTTCGGGGAAGTGAACGGCAGGAAAGGCGCCTGGGGCCATGCCATTGGCGGCATGGGCGCAATCACTGAGGCGATGGCCGGTGCCTGCGAGGAAGCCGGTGCAACGATCATGTGCAGCGCGCCCGTAGCAAAAGTGCTGGTGACCCAGGGCAAGGCCGCCGGCGTGCGGCTCGAAAGTGGCGCCGAGATCATCGCACCCCTCGTCCTTGCCAATGTCGGCCCGAAGCTGCTTTTTGAACGGCTGGTTGACCCGGACGATCTGGATCCGGATTTCCGCCGCCGCATCGCGGGCTACAAGGTCGGATCCGGCAGTTTCCGGATGAATGTCGCGCTGTCGGCCCTGCCCTGCTTCTCCTCGCATCCCGAAGCAGGCGAGCATCATGGCGCCGGGATCATCATGGCCCCCGACCTCGACTATATGGACAGGGCCTTCACCGACGCCAAGCTGCATGGATGGTCCCGCAACCCCATCGTCGAAATGCTGATTCCCTCGACCATCGACGACAGCCTCGCTCCGCCCGGCCGGCATGTCGCCAGCCTGTTCTGCCAGCAGTTCGCGCCCGCCCTGCCCGATGGCCGAAGCTGGAAGAATGCCGAGGAAGCAGCCGCCGAGACGATCTTCGACACCATCGAAAGCCATGCACCGGGTTTCCGAAAGCTGGTTCTGGGCCGGATGATCCTGTCGCCGGCAACGCTCGAAGAGCGCTTCGGCCTTTCAGGCGGCGACATCTTCCACGGCCGGATGAGCCTCGACCAGCTGTGGTCGGCCCGCCCGATTCTGGGGGCGGGCGCTTACCGCAGCCCCATTGCGGGGCTCTACATGTGCGGCGCGGGAACCCACCCCGGAGGCGGCGTCACCGGCGCGCCCGGCCACAACGCCGCCAGGGCAGTCCTGGCCGACCGGGGGTTCCTGCGAAAACACTTCCGCCGGGCCGACAGCCGCCCCCAGACGACAGGGCGGGTTCCGATCTGACTGCATCAGATGGGCTGACATCGGCGGGCTTGCCGACACCCCCGCCCACCGCGCCGTTGCAGACGCCCCGACTCATACCAAGGCTCGATGAGAAAGACTCATCGAGTTCGGCCTCTCGGCCGGCGCGCGGTCGCGTGTGCCGCGTCCCGCTGACCGGTTCCCGTCACCGGGACGCGGTATCAGCCCGGACGCAGCGTCAGCGTCTCTCTCTCCGCGCGCTTCTGATGCGATCAGATCGAGGCTCGCTCCGGGCTCGGGATTTCATCGGCCGGCCTGTCTCGGACAGAAACGGCCGGAAGCGTCCGTCACTTCACTGTCATGGTGCTGCCGGGGAGGATTGAACTCCCGACCTCAGCCTTACCAAGGATGCGCTCTACCACTGAGCTACGGCAGCACGACATGACCTGACCCGAACGCGAGGAGAGCCCCCTGCAACCGAGTGGCGGCGCGCTTGCATGAGCGGGCCATCGAAGTCAAGCCGGACGGGCCCGCCGGGGGGCATCGGCCGCCGTGTCCTGCGGGCAGGAGGGCAGTCGCAATGTCGCCATCAGCCCTCCCAGATCCTCGCTTTCCGCAATCACGACCGAACCTCCGTAGATCCCGGCCACGTCGCGCGCGATGGCAAGTCCGAGCCCGGTTCCGGGTTTTCCGGTATCCAGGCGCGCGCCTCGTTCAAACAGGCTCTCCCGCAGCCGCTCGGGAATGCCGCTGCCGTCATCTTCCACCGTGATCGTCAGGAAATCCGCATCGCCACCAGTTCCGTTCGCCACCGTCACAAATACCCGGCCGCCGCCATATTTGGCTGCATTGTCGATGAGATTGCCCGCCATCTCTTCCAGGTCCTGCCGCTCCCCCCGAAAGACGGCATTGCGATCACCCGCAACGTCGATCACCACAGCCTTGTCGGCATAAATCCGCTCGATGGCGTGCACCAGGCGCTCCAGCGCGGGCCAGACGTCCGCTCGGGCAGTCGCTGCCGTGCGCCGGCCCATGGCGCGCGCGCGGGCCAGATGATGATCGATGTGCCGGCGCATGACCGTCAGTTCGCGCTGCACCGTTTCGGGCAGATCCGCACTTCCAGCGGCCGCCTCGTTCACCAATACGCTGATCGGGGTCTTCAGGGCGTGGGCCAGATTGCCGGCGTGCATCCGCGCCGCCTCGGACGCCTTTTCATTATGATCAAGCAGCGCGTTCAGTTCCTGGACCAGCGGGGCAACTTCGGGCGGGACATTATCCACCGGAACACGGCTTGCCCGGCCGGAACGGACGGCCGCAATAGCCCAAGACATGCGGCGAAGGGGCATCAGGCCGATCGTCGCCTGCAGAACGGCAAGCGCGAACAACCCCGCCCCGAGCGCGCCGAGCGACCACCACAGGGTCTGGCGAACGCGCGCCAGCTGGGCGTCGAGCTGCTGCGTGCTCTGGGCGACGGCAAACCGCCACACCACGGACGAGCCCGGTATGATCCCGTCGCGTTCGATGATGCGCAACGGCTCATTCCTGAACACATAGGAACGCGAGATACATGGCTCGACACAGGACTGCGCGCGATTGACAGGCAGGGAGCGATCCCACAGCGAACGGGAACGGAACAACAGCCTGTCCCGGGCGCTCACCTGCCAGTAAAGCCCGGAATAGGGTTCGTTGAACTGCGGTTCCACGGGCGGACGATTGAACCGGACTTCGCCATAAGGGTCGAGCTCGGCTGCGCCCATCATGGCCGGAAGCGCGCGCGCCAGCTGTTCATCGAAGTTGCGGACGATTGTCCCGGCGACGATCCGGTCCAGTGCGACGCCGCCGATCAGAAGCAGTCCGGCTATCCAGATTGCCGCCAGGGCCAATATGCGGCCGCTGAGCGACGCGACCGTGCGCGTTCTGATCGGTCCGGCAGCGGGGGGCACGCCGGCGGATTTTGCCAGTGCTGCCGCTTCGGCGGCGCCCTCGGCAGAGGTGCCATCCAGAGCCGGCGGTTCAGCCTTCGAGGCTGTAGCCGAGACCACGGATTGTCGTGATGAGTTCGGCGCCGAGTTTCTTGCGGATGCGCGTTATGAAAACCTCGATCGTGTTGGAATCCCTGTCGAAATCCTGATCATATATATGCTCGATCAGCTCGGTGCGCGAAACCACCTTGCCCTTGTGATGCATCAGATAGGACAGCAGCTTATATTCCTGCGCCGTCATCTTCACCGGTTCGCCCGCCAGCGTGACCCGCCCCGAGCGGCTGTCGAGCCGCACATCGCCCGCCACCAGTTCCGAAGAAGCATTGCCGCTGGCGCGGCGGATCAGCGCACGAAGGCGCGCAATCAGCTCTTCGGACTGGAAAGGCTTTGCGAGATAATCGTCGGCACCGGCATCCAGCCCGGCGACCTTGTCCGACCAGCTGTCCCGCGCCGTCAGCACCAGAACAGGCATGCGGAGCCCGGCCTTGCGCCATCTGTCGAGCACGGTGAGGCCGTCGACTTCCGGCAAGCCGAGGTCCAGGATTACGGCGTCATAGCTTTCGGTTTCCCCCAGAAACTGCCCTTCCTCGCCGTCGTGGGCGCTGTCCACCGCGTATCCGGCCGATTCCAGCGTCTGCCGCAACTGCCGCGCGAGGCTTGGTTCATCCTCGACGATCAGAATCCGCATGTCCTGTGAGCCTTCCCAGTCTCAGTGCCTGCCAGCATTCGGCATGCAGCGCAATCATTCGCGTTCGGCCAGCACCCTGCCGGTGCGCCCGTCCATGTCGACCCATACCACCTTGCCGCTCGCCCGCATGAACTTGAACCGGTAGATGTTGCTCGAGATATCGGGTTCAACCCCCAGATATTCGCCGCGACCGACCGAACTGGCCCGCTGGAACAATTCGTCGAAGCTCTTGTTCTTGCCGCGGTCGCGTCGGTCCTTGGCATGTTCATGATCGGCTATCTCGCGGGTCCGGCGATCCGGCTGGGAGCGGCCCACCGAAAGCTGGCTGAACTGTTCCGGGGCGGGCGCCATGATGGCAGCATGAAAATCCGCAAGCGGCGAAGCGGACTGGAGCGAGGCGGCCGGCAAGGGCGGATTCTGCGCAAACGCACTGCCATGAGCCGGCCAGGCTGCAACAAGCACCGCTCCGAAAAGCATAGCCCCGAAGACCATTGCGGACATCGGCCGGGATTGCCGGCGGCCAGGAAAAAAATCAATTGATATCATGACTATGCCGTTCCTTGCCTGCCATAGGTCCGGAGCAGTGAACAGCTTATGAATGTTGGCAGGTCGGCCTTGCGGCTTGCCCCCTCCCGGCGGACATGGCAAGCGCCCGCTGCATGGCAGCGCCACTGGTTTCGCTCGAAGATATCGCTCTGCGCCAGGGGGGTGGCCTGCTGTTCGATGGCCTGTCGCTCTTCATCGGCCCCAGGGATCGTCTGGCGCTGATCGGCAGTAACGGCGCCGGCAAGACCACGCTTCTTCGTCTGATCGCCGCTGATCTGGAACCGGATCGCGGGCGAAGATCCGCGCAGCCGGCAGCGCGGATCGTGATGCTGCCCCAGGATCCGTCGGTCGCGGGGTTCGAGACACTGGCGGACTATGCGCTTGGCGGACCGGATGCACCGCCACGCCATGCGGTGGAGACCATCGCGAGCCAGCTGGGTCTTGATCTGGCGACGTCGGCGCAGACGGCGTCGGGCGGGGAACGGCGGCGCGCCGCCATCGCCCGGGCGCTGGCCTGCGAACCGGATCTGCTGCTGCTCGACGAGCCGACCAACCATCTGGACCTTGAAGCCATCGACTGGCTGGAAAGCTGGCTGAACCGGTTCACCGGCGCATTTGTCGTCATCAGCCACGACCGGACTTTCCTGACACGGCTGACCAGGGCCTGCATCTGGCTGGATCGTGGCCAGTTACGACGCCATGAAGTGGGCTTCGGCGGGTTCGAAGCATGGACGGAAGCGGTTTACGCCGAGGAAACCCGGATCGCGGAAAGAATGGATTCGAGGATCGCAGAGGAACTGCACTGGTTGCAGCGCGGAGTGACCGCACGACGCCGGCGGAACCAGGGCCGGCTGGAACGGCTTCATGTGATGCGGGCCGAGCGCAAGGCGATGCTGGGAGCAGCAGGCACGGCAAAGCTGGCGCTGAGCACCGATGGCGGGAAATCGAAGATGGTGATCGAGGCCNAGGCCATCTCGAAATGCCTGGGAGGCCGGCCGATCATCAAGGACTTTTCGATCCGCATCATGCGGGGCGACAGGATCGGCATTGTCGGCCCCAATGGCTCAGGCAAGACCACGCTGCTGAAGCTGCTGACCGGCGAAATCGAACCCGACAGCGGCAGCATCGCGCGCGCAAAAACACTGTCAGGCATCATGATCGACCAGCAGCGAAAGCTGATGGATCCAGACAAACGCGTTCGCGACATCCTGGCCGACGGCGGGGATTGGGTCACGGTTCGCGGCATCAGGAAGCATGTGCAGGGCTATCTCAAGGAGTTTCTGTTTTCTCCCTCGGTGGCCGACGCACGGATCGGCAGCTTTTCCGGCGGAGAGCGTTCGAGGCTGCTTCTCGCCCGGGAATTCGCGCGCGAGTCCAACCTCCTCGTGCTCGACGAGCCGACAAACGACCTCGACCTCGAAACGCTCGATCTGCTGCAGGAGGTGGTTTCCGATTATGAGGGCACGGTTCTCATCGTCAGCCATGACCGGGACTTCCTCGATCGCACAACCACGATGACCATCGGGCTCGATGGATCTGGCCGCGCCGACATTGTTGCCGGCGGCTACCGGGAACTCGACGCCCTGCGGCGGTCGCGCGTGAAAACGACGGTTCGCAGCGCGGCCGGGCCGCCGAACCAGACGCACAGGAAAATGCCGCCCGATCCACTGGCAGCGCCATCCCGCAAGCTCGGATTTCGCGACCAGCACGATCTGGACAAGCTGCCCGCCACAATCGCGGCACTGGAAGACGAGATCGGGTCCATCGCGCTGAAGCTGGCGGATCCGCAGCTCTATGCCCGACATCCGGCCCAGTTCGAACGGCTCACGAACCTGATGGATGCGCTGCGGACCAGGCTTTCAGCAGCAGAAACCCGCTGGCTCGAAGTGGCGGAAAAGGCCGAAGCCCTGTTGTAGCAGCTTCCATGCCAGCGCTCGGTCAGGAAGATTCATCGAGTTCGTCGTCAGGCGAACTCGATGCCCTCGGCGGGTTCCATGTCGACATGCGGCTGATGCCTGCCTTCGCCGTGCAGCGGCACGTTGGGGCACAAGCCGCGAATGAACGTCTCGACTTCAGGGGCGATGATCTGCCGCCATTTGCCGCCATTGAAGATGCCGTAGTGGCCGACGCCCGGCACCATGAAATAATGTTTGCGGTCCGGGGCGAGGTTCACCGCCAGATCCAGCGCTGCACGCGTCTGGCCGATGCCGGAAATATCGTCCCGCTCGCCCTCGATCGCGAACAGCGACACATCGGTGATGGCGGCCGGATCCACGGGCACGCCACGATGGGTCATTTCGCCTTTCGGCAGCAAATGGTTCTGGAATACGGTGGCAATCGTCTGAAGATAGAATTCCGATGTCATGTCGCAGACAGAGCGATACTCTTCGTAGAAAGCCTTTGTGGCATCGGCGGAATCATCATCCCCCTGAACAAGGTGCTTGAACAGTTCCCAATGTGAAATCATGTGATTACCAAGGTTCATTGACATGAAACCCGCAAGTTGCAGAAACCCCGGATAAACTGTCCGCCCGGCACCCGGATAATATTGGGGCACCTTGGCGATCACGTTCTGCTGGAACCAGGCATGGGGCCGCTGCATCGCCAGCATGTTCACCGCAGTCGGCGCGCATCGCGTATCGACTGGCCCTCCCATCATCGTCAGCGAAGCCGGAAGCGCCGGGTGCTTCGATGCCGACATGAGCGCAATCGCCGCATAGGCCGGAACGGAAGGCTGGCAGACAGCAAGAACATGGGCCCGAGGAGATCCTTCGGGCGTGATCGCGGCCAGCCAGTGGATCAGATAATCAACATAATCATCGAGATCGAAGGAGCCGGCGGACCGGGGGGCCATCTTCGCATCGCGCCAGTCCGTCACATAGACATCATGGTTCGGAAGCAACCGCTCCACCGTGCCGCGCAACAGCGTTGCGTAATGCCCCGACATCGGGGCAACGATCAACAGCTTCGGATCATCCGGCGAAGCGCCCGTGCGGAGGAAGCGCTTGAGCTGTCCGAACGGCTTGCGATCGACAATCTCTTCGCTGACCGGAATTGTCCTGCCGTCGATGATGGTGGAGGCAAGGCCGAACTCGGGCTTTCCGCGCGGTGCCGCCGCATGTGAAAAAACATCAAGAGCCGCCGAAACGGCCTCCCCGGCACCTGAATAGGCAAATGGGTTTGCCGGGCTCGACCACCAGTCGGAACCGATTCGGGCAGCCGCGCTGGCCCCTGTCAGCCATCCCTTGCTCAATTCATAGCTACTGTACAGCATGGTCGAACCCCTTTTATTTATCTATTTTTCATTGTTTTTCATTGTGTTGGACAGGTTTCCCTGCCGCTCGGCATCTGAGGCCGATGTCTCGGTCTGCCAGTTCCATCCAGAAAGTTTCAGATTCATGACATGACACCATAGCCGTCAACGGCGGCTATTGCATGCTTTTCAGACTGCAGCATGCATAACGGCATCATATGGCAAGGATGAAATACGCAGCCGATGCGGCGCGTTCGTTCTACAAGCCTTGCCTCTCGTCATTGGCTTTGGATGCCGACGGTTCCGCAAACCCGAGGCTGGCTCGAGCGGTGCAGATAGTCCCGCGTCAAGGGCACGGCATCGCGGCGCCTGGCAAGCTGTATCTGGAAAACGGCGTGGTCGTCATGCCGAAAGGCCATGATCGCGCCGGCCAGGTAAAATTCCCACATGCGGAAGAAGCGCTCGTCATAAAGCGCCACAATGTCTTCCTTGCGGGCCCGGCAGCGCTGCAACCAGTGCTCCAGCGTCTTCATGTAATGCAGCCGCCAGACTTCGACATCCGTGACCCACAGCCAGGCTCGCTCGATATGGGGGGCAATTTCCGAAAGGGCCGGCGTGTATCCGCCGGGAAAGATGTATTTCCGAGTCCATGGGTCGGTCGCCCCCGGCCCGCCGGCTCGACCAATGCTGTGGATCAGCGCAACGCCGTCCGGTTCGAGCAGGCTCGCCACCTTTGCGAAATAGTCGCGGTAGTTGGGCCGGCCGACATGCTCGAACATGCCGACCGAAACGATCCGGTCGAATGTCCCCGTCACGTCGCGATAGTCGATCAGCTCGTAGCGAACCTTGCCTGCTATTCCCAGTTCCAGTGCGCGCCGCCGGGCGTGGGCCAACTGTTCGCCCGATAGCGTGACGCCAAGCACCTCGGCGCCGGAAAGCTTGTGGATATGCCGCGCCATGCCGCCCCAGCCACAGCCGATGTCCAGCACACGCATTCCCGGCTTCAGGCAGAGCTTTGCCACGACATGATTCAGCTTGTCGTGCTGCGCCCGGTCCAGGTCTGAATCGGGGCCGTCATTTCCCTCGCGGAAATAGCCGCAGCTATATTGCCGCTCCTCGTCAAGGAACAGGTCGTACAGCCGGTCGTCCAGATCATAATGGTGGGCGACATTGCGCCTTGAACGCCGACGTTCGTTCAGTTCACCCCAGCGGGCCGCCAGCCGCGCCTGACGCCAGAGGCCGACCCTCAGTTTATTGTCCNTGTCCCAACGGAGNTTTCCCGACACAAGATCCAGAAGTTCAAGGATATCGCCGCTCTCGACNACGAGGCTTCCCTCCATGAACGCCTCCCCGGCGCCAAGCGCGGGATTCAGGCCGATTTTCCGGGCCGTCGCCGCATCCTTTATCGTGATGCGAACAGGCTCGGCATCGACCTCTCCGAAGCGCCGGACGGCGCCGTTCCAGTCCCTCACCACCAGCGCTCCGCGAATGACCGCGCGCTGCAAGAGCCGATTGAGAAGCAACATGCGGCGGTTGTGCCGCATGCGGCACTGCAAGTGCAAGCCTCGGATTGCGTTTCCCAACGGGCACAGGCGGGCACGACGGCGCAATTCAGGCTACGGCGACCGGCAATGACACATTCCAGCGCCGACCTGATGCACCCTTCCCCGAACGAAAAGAGGCCGGGGTAACCCCCGGCCTCTTCACTATTGGGCGTTCAGCGGCTCAGGCACCCGTAGCTGTCGCCACGTCCACCTTCACGCCCTTGCCCATGGTAGAGCTCAACGCGATCTTCTCGACATATTTGCCCTTGGCACCCGATGGCCTGGCCTTCACCAGCGCATCGAGGAACGCGTCCAGATTGGCCCTCAGGTCTTCGGGCGCAAAGCTCGCCTTGCCGAGCCCGGCGTGAATGATTCCCGCCTTTTCGACACGAAACTCGATCTGGCCGCCCTTGGCGGCCTTCACGGCCTCCTTCACGTTCATCGTCACCGTGCCCAGCTTCGGATTCGGCATCAGGCCCTTGGGGCCCAGCACCTTGCCCAGCCGTCCCACCAGTCCCATCATGTCAGGCGTCGCGATGCAGCGATCGAAATCGATGGTGCCGCCCTGCACGATTTCCAGCAGGTCCTCGGCGCCAACCACGTCGGCGCCGGCTTCCCGGGCTTCATCGGCCTTGGCGCCACGGGCGAACACACCCACGCGAACGGTCTTGCCGGTGCCCTTGGGCAGGGTCACCATGCCGCGCACCATCTGATCGGCGTGGCGCGGATCGACGTTCAGGTTCACGGCGATCTCGATGGTCTCATCGAACTTCGATGTCGCATTGGCCTTTACCAGACTAAGCGCCTCGTCGACAGGATACAGCTTCATCGGCTCGACAGTGGCGGCCAACGCCTTGGCTTTCTTGCTAATTCTGGTCATGATGTCAGCCCTCCACCACTTCGAGGCCCATCGCACGGGCAGAGCCCTCGATGGTCTTCATGGCCATGTCGATGTCGTTCGCGTTCAGATCCTGCATCTTCTGCTCGGCGATCGAGCGGATGTCCGCTTTCGTCACCTTGCCGGCAGGCGCACCCTTGCCCGGGTTCGTCGCGCCGGACTTCAGGCCGGCGGCCTTTTTCAGCAGGTAGCTCGCCGGCGGCGTCTTGGTCACGAACGAGAAGCTGCGATCCGCGTAAACGGTGATCACCGTCGGGATCGGCATGCCGGGCTCGAGGTTCCCGGTCGACGCGTTGAACGCCTTGCAGAATTCCATGATGTTCACGCCCCGCTGGCCAAGCGCGGGCCCGATCGGCGGGCTGGGCGTTGCCTTGCCAGCTGCAACCTGCAGCTTGACATAGCCCGTAATCTTCTTTGCCATATCGCGTCACTTTCTTTTCCGGAACCAGTCCCGAACATGGTTCCCCGGTTGTGCGGCCGTGTGGTCCGAACGGTTCGGGGCCAACGCCCATCCCCTCCCACGGTATTCCCGGCGGCCGACCGCGGCCCGCCCGGTTTTCACGAAACTACCCGCTCAGGGCAGCTGCAAAACTCTTTATTCCCAGCGCGGTGCTCCGCACCGGGCTGTTGTCCATTCCCGCGCGGTGCTCCGCACCGGGCTCATGTTCCTTCCAGCGCGGTGCTCCGCACCGGGCTCATGTTCCCTACTTCACTTTCTCGACCTGCTCGAAGTCCAGCTCGACGGGCGTCGCCCGGCCGAAGATGGAAACCGAAACCTTCACACGCCCCTTTTCATAATCGATTTCCTCGACAAGGCCCGAGAAGCTCGCGAACGGGCCATCCAGCACCTTCACCGAATCGCCGATTTCAAACGAAACCTTCTTGCGCGCCTTGGGCTGCGCGGCATCGGCCTCGGCCTTGGTGCTCAGGATCCGCGCGGCTTCGGCTTCGCTGATCGGCTGCGGCTTGCCCATCGAACCAAGAAAGCCCGTCACCTTTGGGGTGTTCTTCACCAGGTGATAGACTTGGTCGTTCATTTCCAGCTTTGCCAGCACATAGCCGGGGAAGAACTTCCGCTCGGATTGCACCTTCTTGCCGCGGCGAACCTCGGTCACCTTCTCGGTCGGCACTTCCACTGATTCCACAAGGCCTTCCAGCCCCATGCGCGATGCATCGGCCAGGATCTGGTCACGAACCTTGTTCTCGAAGCCCGAATAGGCATGAATGATATACCAACGCGACATGTCAGCCCCCGACACCCAGCAGGAACCGAACCGCACGGCCGAGAACCTGGTCCACGCCCAGGAAGAACAGCGCAAGGATCGATGTCATGATCAGAACCAGGATAGTCGTCTGCACGACCTCCTTGCGCGACGGCCAGACGACCTTTGCTGTTTCTGCCCTGACCTGCCGGACGAACTCGCCCGGGTTCACCTTCGCCATATGCTTCGGCACCTTATGTTCGCCGCAAAACGCGGCTTCAACAAACAACAACTCCCGGCAGACACCCCATTTTTCGGGGCACCGGCCGGGCCAAGAAAACCGCCCCGTCGCCCTGCCCGCTCTTCCGGAAAACCGGTCGAGCCCTGGCAGGAGTGGAGGGATTCGAACCCCCGGCCCTCGGTTTTGGAGACCGATGCTCTACCAGCTGAGCTACACTCCTGCAGGAGCGCGGGAGGGGCGGCATTACAAGAGGGGTCGCCTGCTTGCAAGGTTCTTCCTTGGCTCCTTCGCGCGGGAGCCGGCAACATCAACCGGCGCGAACCGAACAAAGTTGACAACCCTGGCCCCATTCGCCATCTGCCCGCCTCCGAACCGGAGGTTCCGGAGGGGTGGCCGAGCGGTCAATGGCAGCAGACTGTAAATCTGCCGGGTTTTCCCTACGTTGGTTCAAATCCAACCCCCTCCACCACCTGTCTCCGGCGGTCAAGGTCTTGCCGGGCCGCGCTTCACCCGGATCGACGCGCCAGCAAGGGCATGCAGCAGCGCTTGCGGCTGCGGTCGCAGCCGGTTAGGACACGCAAGGCCTCCGGGCCATAGCCATATGCGGGTATAGCACAATGGTAGTGCAGCAGCCTTCCAAGCTACCCGGTTGGGCCTGTTTTCAGTGACTTGCCCGTTAATCCTATCAGAAATGCATCGTTGCGAAATCAACGGCTTGCGGCGGGCCTGTTAAAGGAAATGCGGTCAATTGCCCCCTCTAAGATCGGCCCGTGGGAAGCCCGGCCAGCCGAAGGCGAGCGCTACACGCGCCACCAGCTTGAGGTCATCAACCAGGAACGGCCGCACTGGACACACTTCAGCGAACGGCAGGTGACGCTGAAGGCGGACGTGCCCATCGGGCACCAGCCACGCCCTGAAGACATGGTGGTGGTGCACTGCCCAATCCTCGCATGGACGAAGGACCGCAGCCGCGTGCTGATCGTGGCGCCCGGCGGGGACAAGCTGTGGTTGCCAGCCGCGCCAAATAAATAGACGCCATCGTCTCTTTTCTCTTGATGCTATAGACGCGCGCGTCTATACGGGTTGCATGAACAGCGACCAGTTCCTCCGCTATCTGGCCAAGCACGGCGCCACCATCAACCGCAAGGGCGGCAAGGGCGGCCATGTGGAAGTGACGCTGGGGGAGCGGATCACGTTCGTGCCGACGCATGGCGGTTCAAAGCAACTGAAAACCGGCCTGATGCGCGGCATCAAGAAGCAACTGGGCATAGAGGAGTAGAGGACGATGGCACATGATTTCCGCTATCCGATCGTGCTGACCCCGGACGAAGGCACCTTTCTGGTGACGGTGCCCGATATCCCCGAGGCCATCACCTTCGGCGAAGACGAACCCGACGCACTGGCGCGCGCGGCAGACGTGATCGAGTCCGCGCTTGCCGGCTACATGCGCGACCGGCGGGACATT
>JGI24125J20156_1000226_pt1 | contig 15415 bp, 8 predicted proteins | sample Subbio12Aug_8Bad_FD_20156 | JGI IMG/M metagenome (IMG submission 20156) | reverse complement strand
ATTCGAACATCTCTTGACCGGCAGCGAGCAGCCCGAATCCATCCGGGTTACTTAATGCCGCCCAGCGCACTTCAGTTTTGTTACCATTTTCCTGGGGCATGATGTAGGGGACGTGCTGTTCTGCCACCGTGCTGCGGTAAAGTCCCACCGGAACGCCGGCGTTGCGGTCAGCGTAGTTTTCCAACGGACCGCGCCCGAACCAGGTAAAGGTTTCGAAGCCTGCCGGAAGAACCAGGGTAATGCCGATGCGGGGCAGGGGTGGCAGGGTGCCGAAACAGGTAATTCGCTGCTCGACCAGGGCAGCACCGTGGGCATAAATCGACCAGACGGTCTGCTGGCGGAAACCAGCGTTCACACCAGGTGCCTGAACTCGGACGAGGGCTCGGACCTGCACGGCTGCCGGGTGGGGATGGAGGATCTCGAATGATTCGAGGTCATGCTCCAAGCGGTGTAACCCGGCTTTCAGCCATTTGGCGAGCAATTTTTCCTCCGCTTGCGGCCGCTGCCATTTAAATCCGTCATTATCGGTTGGCGCGCGCCATGCGTTAAAGCGCGGACCGGACTGGATCAGCCGAACACCCTTCAGGTCGAAATGGGCCAGTTGACCGCTGTTGCGCTCGAAGGCAGCGGTGAAATGAGCACCGCGAACAATTAGTTTTTCCCCGTCCGCTTGAAATTCCAGCCCGCCTGGGTGCAGCGTGGTAGGAATGATCCGCCGCGGGGCAGTGTATGGAAGTTTGAACTGCTCCCAGGCAACCTCATGGCCGGCAGCAGCCCAGGGGGCATCATCAGCCAGCCAGAAGCGCAGGTTGAGGAAGCACTCCGCGCCTGGGGGCAGGACGGGCGGAGTGAAGGGGACACGCACCCGCTCGCCAAAGCCGGGGAGGGTGTGCAAACGCGGTAGTTCCCCGTGTTGGATTACCTCGCCGTCCACGCACAATTCCCAGCCCGCGCCAAGGTGGGCAAGGGTGACGAAGTCGTGCCGGTTGGTGATCTCGATCACGCCGCTCGGAAGGTCCATGGCTTTGACCTCAACCGGCTGGATCAATTTTTTAAACTCGACCATCGCCGGGTGGATCGTGCGGTCGGGGAAAACCAACCCGTTGATGCAAAAGTTCATGTCGTTGATCGTGTCGCCAAAATCGCCGCCGTATGCCCAATATTCGACCCCGGCCTCATCCTTTTTCAACAGCCCCTGGTCGACCCAATCCCAAATGAAGCCACCCTGGAGGGCGGGGTAGATCCGGATTACGTCCCAATATTCCTTGAGGTTACCCACCGAATTGCCCATCGCGTGGGCGTACTCGCACATGATCAGAGGGCGGCGGTAGGCTGGGTTGCGGGCATAGTCGACGATGCGCTCGATCGACGGGTACATCGGGCACACCAGGTCGGAGGCGAGATGACCGTTGTCCCAGTGATCGCGGATTGCGCCTTCGTAATGAACGATGCGGGATGGGTCGTAACCGCGGATCCAGCCCGCCAGCGCGTCGTGATTGGGGCCGTAGCCGGATTCGTTGCCCAACGACCAGACCACTACCGAAGGGTGGTTCTTGTCACGCTCGACCATCCGCGCACCGCGTTCAAGGAAGGCAGCCCGCCACTCCGGGTCGTGGCACAGGCGGTTGTAAAGCGAATGGGATTCGATATTGGCTTCGTCCCAGACATAAATGCCGTACTGGTCGCAAAGGTCATACCACCGCTCGTCATTGGGGTAGTGACTGGTGCGGACGGCGTTGATGTTGTAGCGTTTCATCAGCAGGATGTCCGCCAGCATCGATTCGAGCGGGACAGCTTTACCCCTCCGCTGGTCATGTTCATGACGGTTGACGCCCTTAATCAGCACCGCTTTGCCGTTGATCAGCAACTGGCGGTCCTTAATTTCCAGGCGGCGGAATCCGATGCGGTGGGAATAGTATTGCACCGCCTTTCCAAGCGGATCGCGGAGAACGACGACCAATGTGTACAAGTTGGGAGTCTCGTGCGACCATTTTGCCGGCGAAGCGACTGGCTGGTGAAACACAACTTGGGGAGGCTCGTAAAGTTCAAGGGGAAACGACCCGCTGATCTTTTCATCAAATACCGGCAAGCCGTGGGAGTCGAACAACTGCATCTCTGCCCGGTAGCCATAGAAATCGAGATTCGAGCCGCCCAGGCGCGCGACCACGGTCAAGCTGCCCTTGAGATCATCCGGGTCCAGGGCGGGTTTGGCAAACACATCCGCCAGGTAAACCTGCGGCAGGCTGTAAAGGAAAACAGAGCGGTACATGCCCGCCATGCGCCAGTGATCCTGATCCTCCAAAAAGGAGCCGTCACTCCAGCGGATCACTTCAGTCGCAAGACTGTTCCTGCCTGGGCGAATAAACTGGGTGATTTCGAATTCGGCGGGCAGGCGCGAATCTTTGCTGAACCCAACCTTCTGTCCGTTGACCCAGACATAAAATGCAGACTCGACCCCGCCAAAATGCAAGATGACCCGCCGCCCGGCCCAGTCATTTGGGATGTCGAACTCGCGACGGAACAACCCGGTTGGGTTGTCCTCTGGTGGCACCAATGGGAGGTGTGTTGGGGATGGGCATTTGAACGTTGCAGTAAATGGGTTTGTCGTAACCCTGCATCGTCCAATTGCCAGGCACTTCGATCTCTGCCCAGCAGGTTCGTCGTAAGCGGGGTGGTAGAACTGGTCCGGCAGGGCGTGCGGGTTGAGAGCCAGGTGAAATTTCCACGCCCCGTCGAGCGAGATGACCCACGGGCTGTTCCGCGGGTCGCGGCTGAGGGCAGAAACCTCATCTGGGTAGGGCAGGCCACTGGAGTGAGCGGGAAAACGGTTGATCGCGATTAGCTGTGGGTTTTCCCAATCGTTGGGTTGCAGAGTGAGCATAATGTCTCCTTGGCGTTCGCGGCGGACTACAGGTGCAAGCGGACGGTCTTGATTTCGAAGGGGCGAAAATCGAGGTGGATGCTGCCTTCCTGAACGGGGGCAGGCGTAGATTGCTCCTCCTCGACCAGGTTGGTGAAGGAAAATGCCCGGGCGGGCAGGCGGGTGGTAAGCGTGCAGCGGGTGGCGGTGCGCATAGCTTCGTACAAGGCGCACGATTACATCCGGGCTGCCATCCTCAGCAGGCTTGACCGACTCGATAATGACATTGGCTGCGTTCTAGGCTGAACAGCGAACCCTTCGGCTCACCACCGGTGTGGGGGACGATCAGAGCGGGCACGTTCAGATCATAGGCTTCACGCACGACCCCGCTTTCCAACAGGCTCGAGTTCCAACTGTACAGCGCGTAGCGGAAGCGCTGGATGCCCTTGTCGGCAGTCATATCTGGGGCCATAGCGGCTTTGAGCAAGGTCAGGTTGATGCTGCTGCCGCGCACCGACAATCCGTACTTGCAGTCGTTCAGCACCGCTGCCCCGCGACCTTCCTCCGCCAAGGCGGTCCACTTGTGATTGCTGATTTCGAAGCGGTCCTGGTCATACTGGCGTGACTGGTGGTTGGGCCGGCGCAGGTGACCGAACTGGATTTCCGAGATCGCTTCGCTGGAGTGGATATTGACCGGGAAGGCCACTTTGAGCAATTTGTGGCTTTCCTGCCAGTCGATGGTGGTGTCGAAGTCGATCCGGCGGCTGGCGCGGCGGAGACTGATCACCTGCTCTACGCTGGACAGGTGCAGTTTGCGGGTGTAGCGCAGGCTGGCAACCAGCGGTCCATTAGAAAGAATCTCAAATTGGGCGGGTTCGTCGGTTTTAACCGGCTGCATCTCGACCATACTGTCCACGTCCCAGGCGTCCCAGTAGGTGGGCACATCTTTGTAAAGGCACAGGCGGTTGCCCGGCCCAGCCATGATCTCGCGGTCGGTTTCCTTGTCCCACAGGCTGACAAGCTGCCCATTAATGTTGAAGCGGGCATGGAGTAGATCGTTTTCCAAGACAAATTCGCGCTTATCCGGCGAAACAGTGGCGGTTGCACCCCCGTCGCCAGGCGCGGAGACAGAATTTGGCAGGACGGTCCACCCGCAGGCTGGCACGGTAACCTCTTGCCAACCGTGCGCTGTCTCGACCAGCACGTTGCGCTCCCAAGAGAGTGAGTTGAAAACCGCGCTGGCATTGCCTATGCCGCTCACCTGGGCGGCGGCGGAAAGGGCAACCTGGTTGGCGGTGGCGATGATTTTTTCGTAGGCTGCCTCAGCCTCTTCGTACACGCGGTGAATGGAGGAACCGGGCAACACGTCGTGAAATTGATTGAGGAGCAGTTCCCGCCATGGGTTCCACAACGTTTGAGGGGTGAATGCGAAACCTTTCAATGCCCGGGCAGCCGTCGCCCACAATTCGGCCTCGCGCAGGGCAAGCTCGCTCTTCCGATTGCCGCGCTTGGTGCGCGCCTGAGAGGTGTAGGTTCCGCGGTGGGCCTGGAAGTACAGCTCACCGACGTACCGTTCGCGCGGCAGCCCGTTTTTTTGTAGGTCGGCGAAGAATTCCGAGGGGGAAGCCATGCGCACCTTGGGCAAGCCTTCGAGGTCCCTGACCCGCTGGTAGAACTCGAGATGGTCGCGTTCGGGACCGCCGCCGCCGTCACCCCAACCGAAGGAGAGGATCATCGATTGAATGCCATTCTTTTGCAGGCGGGTGTTCCAGCGGTCGAGCACTGAATTTGGATGCATCTCGCTGTTGTAATCGGTAAAGATGTGGGCCGGGATGGCGCTGCCATCGATGCCCTCCCACCAAAAGATGTTGTAGGGGAAGGACTCACCACCGTTGTAGGCCCAGGTGATTTTCTGGGTGGCAAAACCCTGCATGCCGCTGCCCTTGAGGATTTGCGGCATGGCGCCGGAGTAGCCGAACACATCCGGCAGCCAGAGGATGCGGCTGTCCACGCCGAGTTCTTTTTTGTAATAGGCGCGCCCGTACAAAATTTGGCGGATTAGGGCCTCACCGCCGGAGATATTGGTGTCGGCTTCGACCCACATCCCGCCATCGGCGATCACGCGCCCATCGCCCACGGCTTGCTTGAAGCGGGCGTAGATGTCTGGGTAGCGCTGTTGGAGCATCCAGTACAGGTGCGGCTGGCTTTGTAAGAATTTGTATTCGGGGTATTCCTCGAACAGGAGCAATTGGTTGAGCAAGGTCATCGCCATCTTGCGTTCGGTGTGCTGGAGGGGCCAGAGCCAGGCGACGTCGATGTGGGCGTGTCCGAAAGCGTAGAGGGTCGGAGTGGTGGGACCATTGCGGCTTTCGAGGAGTGGTTTCATCCGCGCCCGCCCGGCTTGGATGCTGGCGAGCATCTCGTCTTCGGGAAGTTCCGGGTCGATGATCAGGGTGGTTTCCATCAGGCATTCATCGATCTGGCTGGCGCGCAGGCTGAGCGGGTCGAGCCGCTGGCTGAGCTCGAAAAGGGTGGTGAAATCCAGGGCAGCCTGGTAGACCTCCTCACGCCAGATGCCGAAGGTCGATTCCTGGACGGTGGTCTGGGTGGGACCTGGCTCGGGGACCGATTCGACCCCATGAGGATAGGGGCCATCGCCGACGGTAATGTGCCCGTGACCGGCATACGATTCAACCAGGATGTCGTAGCGTTTGCCAGGAGTGGCGTGGGTGGCAAGGGTGATCTCTTTGTGCCCCCAACCGAACGATCCAGAGGCTTTGCCATTGACCCACACCAGGCTTTCCTGGTCGCCGGGTTTGAAGCGAATGACCACCCGTTTGCCTTGTGCGGCGGCCGGCAGGATCAGGCTCGTTTTAAACCAACCGTATTCCCACTTGGCGCCCCACGGGGTACCCACCGGCATGGGCCGGAATTCGCGGGCGAGCGCTTGCTCGGGGGTGAGAAATTCCAAAGTGGTGAAGCCGGAGAAGTCGACTTTTCCGAGCGGGCGGTAGCGGGCATCCCACAATGCTTTCTGCCAGCGTTCGATGCGGTGTTTCCATTCGATGGATAATGCCATGGTATCTCCTCGAAATTAACAGGATTCCGTTGAATGCTCTAACAAATAACCTGAGAATTGTACTCAGAGTGGGTATAAATATCCAGGTGTCGGATGGTAGATGTGACCAGGGATGTCAGACAGCCAACTCGCAGGTAATTCTACCAAAAGGCAACCTAAATTACGAGAAGAAGCAACCCCGAGCCGTTCATCGGCAGACAAGGTTACCGGAGTGAGCGGATATTCTTGGTCATGCGCAGGGTGATTTGAGGAGGTTCCTGCACCAGGTTTTAGGGGTGCCGCGCCGTCCCACCGGCCGACAAGCTGCCCGTTAATGTTGAAGCGGGCATGCAGTAGATCGTTATCCAAGACAAATTCGCGCTTATCCGGCGAAACAGTGGCGGTTGCACCCCCGTCGCCAGGCGCGTCCCAGTGGCAGGCGGCGGGCTTCGCGCTTGCCAGGCCAAAACAGGCCGAAGTGCTCCTGGGATTCATCTTCCAGGTGTTCGTCCAGAGCTTCGTGCAGCACGTCCCAGTTAATCTTACCGTCAGCAAAGGCTTCAGGGACGACAGCCTGGAGTTCTTTCAAGCGGTCTTCGGTGAAGGTGAAGGATGGGCGGAGTTTTTCGATAGGCATAACAAGTTCCTCTAGGGACGGGTTCCAAAATCGGCACGCAAATCGCTGCCATCCAGGGCTGCATCCAGGTTGGCGGAGCGCCAGACATCCTGCTCAAGGTCGCTGGTCAGTTCGGTGAAATACTGCATCACTGAGCGTTCAGCCACCTGGCGGCCGGTCCAGGCGTACTGGCGGTACGAAGCGCACGAAAAACGCGCGTCACAGTTGCGGCAGACATGAGTGCCAAAACGGATGTTGTGCGTGCCGGGCATGGTCTCATTCAGGCGGTCGAGCGGCGGCGGGCTGAAGCGGCCATCTTCGATATCATCTACAACTGCCCCAATTTCCCGCACCGTCTGCTCGACGCGCTGGCGGTCGAATTCGATGGGTACCAGCGGCTGCCACTGACTGAGGGCATAGGCTAACTCATTCTTATCTTGGTGAAACAGCGCATCACGCACAGGCTCCGGGTAATCAGTGGCGATCACGGACATCTCGTCCAGGCGCTGACGGCGCAGTTCTTGCCAGATATAGGCATACACGTTGAGCTGTTGCTCGTAAATCTCCAGGTTGGCGCGCACATAGTCGGCGTTGTGGGTTTTGATGTCGTACATCACTGTGCGGTCATTATCACGCACGATATCCACAATGCCTTCAATGCTGTAATCGCGCCCGCGCGGCGTTTCCCTTCCAGGCAGGCTTAAACGCACCTCGGTGTCGGTCACATTCTCAGCTACTTCGTGCAACACACGCCAATAAAGCAGCACTTGCTGCAAAGCGGTCTGCTTGACATCCGGTGTGACAGCATGCCCTGAATCGAGACGCAGCTCTTCGTAGTTTTGCTCGAAGACCTGGCGAATATAGGCTTCGATGTCTTGTTGGTAATCTGGCTGGATGTCGGTCATGATTGGCTTCTCCGGCGAATGAGCTCGTGGTGCAAATCTTCCAGGGTGCGATGCACTAGGCTGCCAAAGAACATAGTTTGCGAGCGCGATGGCACAAAGCCGAATTTGCGGAAGATCATATACTGGCGTGGGCACTTGCGGTACATCAGGTAATCCGATGTAAACGAGTACGATTTGGGTAAGGCATCTTCTTTCAGGTCTGCCCGTGGGATCGGTCCCAGATCTAGGTCGGGGATGCGTGGAAAGGCTCCATCCAACAGAGCCTGGAAAGGTGGATTGATTCGTTGGCCACGCCCTTTGAAGTGGGCCAATATCAGCAAATTCTTAGCCCTGGAGAGCGCCACGTAGAACATGCGCATGATGTCGAATTCAGTCATGCGATCTAACGGTTCGCCAGGGGCTCGTTCCAGTAGCGGACGGGTGATCTGCTCTATACGGTTCGGTCCGTTATCATTTTTGCGTAGGTTGCCGAGTACCACCACCGGGAACTCCAGGCCTTTGGCCTGGTGAATGGTCAGAAATGGGATGCGCCCTTTCGGGAAGGGGTCTTCGGCGTCTTCCAATTCGGTTTCCCCCAGGCGGTAAAGGGCAAAAAGATAGGCGCTGAAGACGATCTGGAGGGTCTTCTCCACCAACAGGTCGGCAGTGATGAGGGGTATACGCTCTTCCACGAAACGCGCTAGGTATTGCGTGATTAGCCCCAGGTTGGCCACAGGGCCTTCGTCGCCGTTGACCTCAGCAGCATCGAACATACGCTTGAAGTGCTCGAAACCACACAACCGGTAGAAAATATCCAATATATTCCAATCAATGGATGTGACGCGTTTCATCACATAAAGAAGTGAAAACGGCTGGCCTTTCTCGGCGCGGGCGCGGGACAAATCATCCAGGTGTTTGCTAACCAGCAGCTTTTTGCCTTGATCTGAGAGGCCTGCAGCGTTGTGCAAGGCGCGCTTCATCACCTCTGGCTGGTAAGGGGCGCTCGGGTTCCAGTGATTACGATCCACCACGTTCAGCAAAGCCTGGAAGTCGTCGCGGGCATGTTCCAACTCGGCGCGCCTATCCAATACATAGCGTTTCAAGGATTGATCGTTGTTTATTAACGCTTGAGCATTATCCTCCGCCAGTTTCACCCAGTCCTGGTATTTGTCGTAATCCCTTCCATGAAATTCAGCAGCAGGAGGGCGACCGAGAATTTGGATTAACAGGCCAAACACGTCGATGGCTTCATCGGTATCCAAGAAACGACCCGCACGCGGCGCGTAAACGCGCAAGCCTTGCGCCTCAAGCGCTGTTTTCATACGCTTGACTTGGTCAGTCATTTCGCCCTCATACTTCAAGCTGGGGAATAAGAAGGCGATCTGGTTGGCATTTTCGACTTTCCCCTCATTTAACATGCGCTTCACCAAAACAGCGATTTCCGCGCACACTACTACTGGCTCAGCCGGAGTGCTGGCAACCACGGACGGTTGAGAATCGACACGGTGAGCTCGGATGTCTTTATCGATCACCCGATAGGCGCCGCCCGAAGGCCTGGCCCAATTGGCTTGCTGGATGAAAGAAGTGTAGAAATCCACAATACGCTTGCGCGAACGGTAATTTGTGTCCAACGAGATACGCCGTGGAGGTTGGCCGAGGTGTTGCTGGCATCGCCCTGGAAACTCGACAAAATTCTCCACGGTTGCGCCACGAAAGCGGTACAAAGCCTGGTCGTCATCCCCAACCACACAGATATTTTTCGTTCCACCGGCCAACTTGAAAAAGATGCGCCCCTGGATGGTGTTCGTGTCCTGATACTCATCGACGATCACATGCTTGAAAACACTATCAGAACCGACAAATTGATCGAGCACCCGATAGGCTTCTTGCTGAAGCAAGGCAAAATCAGTCAAGCGCAAGTTGTTGTTAACTTGGAGAGAGTCCTGATAAGCCGCATACAAGCGCAAAAGCAGTGCAACTTGCTGAGGGGCAAGTCCAAAGCGCTGATAATGCGAATCTACTGCAGGGTCAGCCGCGTCCAGGCGTTGCAGGGTGGTTGGCGGGTTAAGGCACTCCTCAGAAAAACGGTTAAACACCGCCAGGCAGTTGGTTACAGCCAGGTGTTTGGATTGCGATGGAATATTCCAGATGGCATTGACAGTAATATTGGCGTCTTCGGTCAACCCGGCTTGCTGGGTCACAGCGCTCCAATTGCGGTTGCGGGAAAGGTGGAAATATTGTCCAAGCTCATCGAGCAATTGGGGTGGGCGGTTGCGGTGGCGATCGGCGATGAAATGCCGGCGATCTGAGAGGATGCGCTGGCACAACGAATGGACAGTTCCGATGTACATCGGCGAAAGATCGTAAGGTTGGCCGTTCAGGTTGGTGACCAGACCAAGCAGGGTGCGCAGGCCTTCCTTGAGCTGGTGCGCCGCTTTCTCTGTGAAGGTCGAGAGGTAGATTTCTTCAGGTTTAATATCATGAAAAACAATGAGGTTGAGTGCCCGCCACAGAAGCACGCGCGTCTTCCCCGACCCAGGGCCAGCAGTGAGATACAATGGACCGTCCGTATGTATAATCGCCTCGCGCTGAGCCTCATTCGGCTTGAAGCGCGCCAGTTCCCACAACTTTTCCAAGTTGAGCATCTTGCGAGTGAGCAGGTCGACTTGCTGTTGAAATTGAGTCATGGCTTTAGGGCATTCCTGGTGAGTAGATCAAGGACGCGCCCGCCGGGCACAAAGCTGATCGCGGTAAAGCGGTGGGCTAAGGCAATCGGGACAACCGCGTTCTCGAACAAGTCGCTTTCAAGGTAAGAAATCAGTCGCAAGGCCTGAGGTAATTGGGGGTAATTTGCAAACTTGATTTTTTCTTTGATGAAGTTCACTCCGGGGGTATCCTTGGATGCATAAGGATATGGCAGGGCAAACACAAAGGTTCGCCCGCTCTGGGTCTTAAAAATAAAATCCTGCCCGTAGTAAGTCTCAAATCCGAACCCATTGCCAGACGCTTCTCGGCCAGAGAGGATGAACTTGTAACGGTAGTCGTCATCAATTGCCAACAGGCGATTGTTGGGGATGTAACGATCAATCAGGTTGACGTGGTCCACTACCTGGCCAGTTTTTTGCAAGCCAATCACGGTCAGGGGGAGTTGGTAATGTTTGGCAAGTTTCCGGTTGACTTCTTGCAAGAAAATCATCACTGAACGGTGTAACCAGGCCGGCGTTCCAAAAATTGCTAATGGCCCATCCACAAAGAAGGCAATACCACTTAATAGGAGAGGGGCGTTTTTGAACAGGTGGCGCATGTAATGGATCGGAATGATTTGTTCCAATACCAGCATTAAACGAGAGATGGCGATTTGATTGGATTGGTAATCGCTCACCTCTTCCCAGATACGCAAACAGTCCGTCGGATACACATCCGCCCCGCAGTATGAGCATCTCTGCTGTTCGGGGATGTCCTGCACTTCCACTGGCCCGTTCCCGCAATCTGGGCACTTATGTATTTTTAGTTTGTGCGGGTCACCGGTGTGCGTGTCACCTGGACGTTGGGATGCCAGATGGAATACCGTGGAACGCAGACTGGTCAGAGGGTCGGTCTCGTTGAATCGTGTGCGTACTCCATAAAATTGTTGATCAACAAAAGCCCTGAAGCTATCACGTACATTCTTCTTGCCACCCCACTTGATATTCGCGCTCGGTACAGAAAAGGTCAGAGCCGAATTGTCATCCTGAAGTTCTGCAACTTTGAACGGATCAACAAACTTCCCTACCCGCAGTGAACCGTACTTGTCGAGATCGATCAGAATGGCTCCAACTTTGATATAACCAACTTTGGTGCTTGGCAGCTTGTCGTCAATGCTCGACTCGTAACTGCTCCCGTCCACCGCCACCACAAACGACGGCAGATTGTTATCGGTTGACGGTGGCTCACTGAAACGGTCAGCCATTGCCTGTGCTTCCTCATCCGAGGGTGGAGTCAGGTATTCACATTGCCCCAGAAATCCTTGAATGTCTGGGTTACGCAAAAATTCGGAGTGGGCTGTCTTGCTAGCAAATTCTCCCTCGTAAGGCATGGTTAAAACTCCTGCTACTTCTGCTCGTACTTTGCTACTCTTAGGCGTTCGGCTTCGGGGTCAAATTTATCAATCTGTACTGGGATGACAAATGGACTAGAAAGTGTCTTCACACGAGCAAAGCCGACATCTTGCGCCCGAATAAGGGATTCACCGAAGTCGTCAAAGTCATAGAATTGCACCAGCTCTTTGATCTCACGGGCGTTATTTAAATGGGTGATGAACCAGTTCTCGGTGTTGGCCAGGATATTCGGATGCATTGAGGATACTTCCTGGGTGGCATACACCAGCGAGATGCGGTACTTGGCACCTTCCTTAGCTATACGAGGCCAAGTCTCGGTGAGTTCCATACCCCTACCGATCAGGTTGTGGGCTTCCTCGATGTAAACCACGATGTTGGGCGGCGTTCTACCTTCCACGAAGATATTCATCGAGTTCTGGAAAATCTTGGCGCCAATCTGCGTGCTCACCTTCTCGCGAATGCGTGCGTCCCCAACGGACAGGTCCAAGATGACGATCTTGCCATCTGACAGATAATCGTAAATCTCGTCTGCGACCTCGGTCGTTCGGCGTGGCGAATGGTACTTGACCGCATCCGCCAGAATGCGATGCCCGGAGATGAAGCCGGAAGCACCCCGTTTCTGGGCGATCATATCCATTAGTGTTTGGAGCGTGTCATCCACCCAGGGCTTGCCTGAGGTTGAACTGGGCAATGGGCTGTCGAGATTCGCTTCCCGGGCCGCTAGAAACCAGGCGCGCGACTGATCCAAGGTCAAGCCCTGGCTCGGATCGGGTAGTGCTTGAGTAGCCTTGCCATTCACAAGGCTTTGCACATTCCCGTTTGCATTGAATTTAACGCGATGTCCTCCTGGCGGCGTAAATCCGGCTACATAAAGCAGGGTCTTGTAAGCTGCGACACGCACTTGCCAACGTTTATAGTCGCTGACCTCGCGCTGGTCCGGTTGGTCAAGCGATAGGTTGACAAATGCGCGCACGTAATCCGTCGTAACCCGTTTGGCAGCTTCGAGTTCCCGCTGGATTATCCCAAAGCCCTCGTTCAGTTGCTCATAAAAATTGGTGCGTAGTTCTTCGAAGCCTGGTGTTTCAAGCATACGGTAACGGATTGTACTGGTCGGGTAAATATCAGCCAATGCCCCTTTATCCTGCTGGTTGGCGTTGGCGTATTCGCCATTGATGTCGTAGATGATCTGCCCGATTTTCGCCTTGCTTTCATCCGCAACCTTCTTGACCACCGAGACCATCTGTTTAATCATGTTCGATTTACCGGTGCGGGTCATACCGAGTACTGCTGTGCGACGCGCCAGGAAGTCTGATGGCTGAACGAATACCTCAACGATCTCGGCACGCTTATCCCTTCGATGCAGTCGGTCTGTGGATGTGTAGCGTACAGTCCCAACTCGGAAGGGTTGAATCGTTCCACTCAGTCCCAGACGCTGCGCATCTTCCACCATGCTGTGCTTTCGGATAGGGTCAACATAATTAACAATCGTAACTAGGGCGTCTCCGTGAGGACGATACACATTCAGGCGAGCCGCAGTAGCAAACGATTCTATGTCACTACCCAACCATAGTTCATCTCCATCCGTAAAAAATGTTCCCAGCACCCTACACTTCAACCCACCAAACTGGAGTTGATTCTGGGTAATATCGTCAATATCCCGACTTTCGTTTGGGAATATTTCCTTGCGTTCCTGGAAATACTGGATTTTCGTCCGTACCAGGTCGTCGTCTTGGGGCAGTTTCGCCGAACCAATCACCCTTAGCAAAATAATTTCGCGGTCTTCTTCGGGGGAGTTCGCCATGTTGTCGGGATTCAACGAGGTTGCAACCAGGAAACAATTGTGCGGGATGCCGAGTGCCTTGTACTTCCACAAGTCATTTGTCATTACGAGTGCGTACTCGTAGTCAATCGAATACGTCCAGCCCACAAAGTTCCCAGTCTGTATTAGCTTGGGTAGTAAGTCACTTCGCAGGATCTGGTTAATATTTTGCATGGATAGGCCTCCTTCAAGAAATTAGCGCTGCTACCTGTTTTGCTCTGGTAATCTGTCCAGGTTAGTCAAAACTACTTCTTTCGCTTTCCTTCTTTCTGACATTACGGATACACTGTATAACAATTCGATGTGATCATGTCTCGTACCATTCGTTCCATGTTTTAATGCGTCCCCATATAAAGCAAATACCTGATCCGCCGAATCGTAGCTCAGAAGCCACTTGTCTTCTAATGTTAATAAAAAATCCCGGAGACGAACATGATCTCTATTCTCAAAGTAGAAACGGTAAAGACTGTCAGCCTTCTCAAAAAAGGGGGGATCGAAGTAGAAAAATAAATTATCTTTTTGAAGATCACCGAGTTTTTGTTTATGCGTAATTCTAGCAATCCCATCCTCCCAGGAAATGCACCAAACTGCCTTCACCTTGTCTTTGAAAGCGGAGATTTTTCGAATACGGTCGACTAGCGTAGCCCGAGGAAAACGGCAGTCAATCTTGTATTCCGATACTTGTTCTTTTCCTCCTATTGGCCCCGCCTTCTTTTCCAAGATCCCAGAAAAGCTGGTGCGGTTTAGATAAAAACCGGCCCATGCCTTTTCGAATATTGTCTTTGGGCAACTATTTTTGATTGTGTTCCACTTTTCAATAGTTACATCAGTTGATTCAATCTGCTCGATCAACCAATCTGTGTGAAAAAAAACAGTCTTCCAAAAATTAGCTACCCATGGATCAATATCCATCAGGATGACTTGGTCAATTGATTCGTCTTGTAAAAAACGAAGAGCAACACTACCTCCCCCGACAAAAGGTTCAACATAAAGAGAAGGTTTCAATCCATTTACATCCAAAGCTTGCCAAATATATTCCGCTAATCGGCGTTTGGAGCCGGGATAGCGAAGGGGACTGAGTAACGGTTTGCTATTCACCATTTCTCAACTTGTCAATGTAGCATCGTTATCCATATTTCGACCTTTTGACTGATGGTTGATTGGAGATTCTTCGAGCCAGCGGTCAATTGCTTCTTTCCGAAATCGCCAATGCCTGCCAACTTTCTGACATGGTATCTTGCCCTCCTGCGCCAATTTATAAAGTGACGATCGGGGAATACGCAAGTATATGCAAATTTCAGTGATCGTCATGATTTCGGGATATTCTGTAGCCATGTTTCACCTGGCCTTAAGTCAAAGATTTGTGCTTTAACCCAATATTCAATATACTTGACATTGCTAATAATTGTCAATTAGTTTCAGCTATGATTATTGAAAGTTGTAAGAATTGCTCTGTAAAAGGATAAGCGTGATGGTCATCTTATTATTGGTCAAGTTTTCCATTACTTGATCATAGGTTTACAACGCAAATTTCCATATAATCGTGCAAACCCTGACCTACAATACCTATTGTTGGTCATCTTCCAGAATCGAGACAATTGCCCCTATTTACCTCTTGCATTCCCATCCACTCTCGTGGTAAAATGTTGTCTGTGGTTAACACGTAGGTTAATTGTGGTTATTTACACGAGAGAGAAACATGACAGAATATGAAGGCACTATTGCCGAAAAATTGGAAAAACTTTTCGATGAAGTCCGTAAACCAGATGGATCAAAATACACGCAAACGGAGGTTGTTGAGGGAACCAATGGTGTTCTGACGCGAGTCTACCTGTGGAAGCTGCGTAAGGGACACGCTACGAATCCTGGATTCCACATAATTAAAGCATTGGCTGATTTCTTCCGTGTGGATACGAACTATTTCTCACAGGACGAGGAAAGCACCGAAGAGAAAGAAAAAACCAAGCCTACAGGCAGGTATTTCGAGGAAATCCAGACCCGAGCAGCGAAGATGGATGACAAAGCCCAAAAAGTGATTCTAGACATGATGGATTATATTCTTAGCACACAAAAGAGCGAGC
>JGI24125J20156_1000225_pt1 | contig 15473 bp, 12 predicted proteins | sample Subbio12Aug_8Bad_FD_20156 | JGI IMG/M metagenome (IMG submission 20156) | reverse complement strand
GCGGCCGGACAGGCGCGCCTTGCCCTGCTCACCAGTGGTGCGGAGGCTGAGCGGATGGCGCGCGCCGCCTGGCTTCGCGCCGGAATCCCGCCGGAGCTGGAGGAGCCGCTGCGCGCCCGCTTCGGTGTGCTTTTCACCCACGCGGACAATGCTGCACGGGCCGACGCCCTTCTCTGGGCGGGGCAAACCACGGCTGCGGGGCGCCTCCTGCGGCTGCTCGATGACGAAGCCCGCGCCCTTGCACTGGCCCGCATCGCACTGCGCGGTAACGCCAGCGATGCCGAAGGCCGCGTCTCCTCGGTTCCGGCGCGCTATCGTCGCGATCCCGGCCTCACCTTTGATCGCGCCTTGTGGCTGGAACGGCGTGGCCGCCTTTCCGAGGCCGAGGCCCTGCTGGCCCGCGGCGATATCGAGCCCGGCGTGAATGCGCCCGAAACCTGGCTGGAAAAGCGTCTGGCGATGGGCCGCGCCGCCATGCGCCGGGGCGACCATCAGACCGCCTATCGCATCCTCGCAAACCACAGGAGCTTCCCGACCAACGCGGATCTTGCTGCCCTTCCGCTACCCCAGCGGATCGACCTTTCCGATACCGAATGGCTGGCCGGCTGGATCGCGCTGCGGCGGCTGAACCGCCCCGAGGACGCCGTGCGCCACTTCACCACCTTCAACCGAACCGTCACCACGCCGATCAGCCAGTCGCGCGGGGATTACTGGCTGGGCCGGGCCGAAAGGGCGCGCGGAAACGGCGAGGCCGCGAGAACCGCGTTCGAACGGGCGGCGCGGCAGTTCGATTATTATTACGGCCAGCTCGCAGCCGAGGAACTGGGACGCCTGCCAGCGCTGCCGCAGACGGCGCCGGCAGCGGTAACACCCGAACAGCGCGCCCGCTTCGAGGCAACGCCGCTTGCGCGCGCGCTGCTGCTCCTGAACGACATGGGCAGCCGCGAACGCGCCTCGATCTTCGTGCGCGCGTTCGCCCAATCCACAGGCACACCGGCCGAAGCCCGGATCGCAGCCGAACTGGGCGCGCGTCTCAACCGGCCGGATCTTGGCGTATGGGTATGGAAAGAGGCCCGGCCCCGGGGCGATTTCAACACCTTCGATCTTGCTTATCCCCGCCTTCCGGCCGGCGCGGCAGTTCCGTCACGAGACTGGATCATCAGCCATGCCATCGCCCGGCAGGAAAGCAGTTTCGATCGCACGGCGCTGTCGCACGCAGGCGCGCGGGGCCTGATGCAGCTGATGCCCGCTACCGCGCAGGATGTCGCCGCCAGGCTGGGCCTGCCCTTCAGCGCCCAGCGATTGTTCGACGATCCGGCCTACAACATCACGCTCGGCAGCTATTACATTGGTCTCAGGCGCGACAATTTCTCCAACGCCGTCCTGGCCGTCGCCGCCTACAATGCGGGTGCCGGCAATGTCCGCAGGTGGCTGGCGATGAACGGCGATCCGCGCGCCGGGGCGGACGTGATCGACTGGGTGGAGATGATCCCGATCGCCGAGACCCGCACCTATGTGCAGCGCGTGATGGAGAATGCGGTGATCTACAGCCTGCTGGAGCCCGGACGACAGGGCGCGGAGCCCCGTGTATCCCGCTGGCTGGCGGGCAGCTGACGACAGCCCGACGGCAGATCCGGTCACGCCAGCCGGCCTGGCGGCGAGCCAATGCGCGTTCAGGCGGGCTTCAGAATCCGTCCCAGCTCCGTCTCGGCCAACTTCTTCATCTCAGGGTCCAGCNGAGGGTCGGTCAGATCCAGTCCCGCGGCCAGTCGATCAGCCATTATCTCCAGCCCGGCAAGCCGGGCGTGCTTCTTGTGGTTTGCGCCGATGATGTGCCAGGGTGCAACCTTTGTGTCGGTTCGCCGGAACATCTCTTCGCAGGCTTCGACATAGGCTTCCCGCTTCGCGCGGTTGCGAAAATCCTCGGCGTTCACCTTCCATCTTTTCCAGGGCTGTTCCAGCCGGTCCACCAGCCGGGCGTCCTGCTCGTCCTGGGTGATATGGAGGAACAGCTTAACCACCCGCGTGCCGCTGGCGCATTGGGCTGCTTCCATCGCGTTGATCTCGTCATAGGCGCGGCCCCATTCGTCCGGGGCCGCAAAGCCTTCCACCCGCTCAACCAGTACCCGGCCATACCAGCTGCGGTCGAAGATCGACCAGTCGCCGGCTTCGGGAAACTGCGCCCAGAAGCGGACAAGATAATGCCGCGCGCGCTCCATCTCATTGGGGGCGGAGACCGGAATCACCTCGAAGAAGCGCGGGTCCAGCTCCGAGGTGAGCCGCTTGATCAACCCGCCCTTGCCGGCCGCATCCCAGCCTTCCAGAACGATGATCGCCGAACGGTTCTGGCGGTGATAGGCAATCAGGATCTGGCTAAGCCGATATTGCAGCGCCTTTTCGCGGTCCTTCCAGTCCTCGGGGGCGCGCGGGTGCCCGACATGGGCGAGCCTGTCCTCAAGCTTCGTCAAACGAGAGCCCGCCGGCGGGGCTTCACGGGGCCGGCATTGCCCAGACGCGCCTTTTCGATCTTCTTCAGCACCATGTCCCGCTTCAGCCGCGACAGATGGTCGATGAACAGGATCCCGTTCAGATGATCCATCTCATGTTGCAGGCAGGTCGATGTCAGCCCGTCGAGATTTTCATCATGCTGCACGCCATGCTCGTCCATCCAGCGCGCCCGAATTCGTGCCGGCCGCTCGACATCGGCATATTGGTCGGGAACCGAAAGGCAGCCCTCGTTGAATATGCTGCGTTCTTCGGAAGGGTCGACTATCTCGGGGTTGATGAACACGCGCGGATTGGGGCCGGGGTTGCCTTCGGGGTCCTCCGGTCCGTCGCCGAGGTCCATCACCAGCAGGCGGATCGGCACATCCACCTGCGCGGCCGCCAGCCCGATTCCCGGCGCCGCGTGCATGGTCTCGAACATGTCCGCGATCAGCGAGCGGATGTCGTCCGTCACGGCGGAGACGGGCCTGGAAATGCGGCGCAGGCGCGGGTCCGGAACTTCAAGGATCGGAAGAATTGCCATCCCCGTTAGCTAGGCATGACGCCAGCGGGGGTCAAGATTGCGTGCTCCGGCAGGGCAGGGAGCGGGGGGAGCGGAGGGGAAGGATTGCCGCTCGTCCCTGCACACCGGGCGGCGCAGCCGCTCATTCCTGAACCGGGCGGCGCAGCCGCAGTGCCTGCGCCAGCGTTCCTTCGTCCAGATAGTCGAGCTCACCACCCACCGGCATTCCATGCGCCAGTTGCGTCAGCCGCGCGCCGGTGGCGCCCAGCTGCCCGGCAAGATAATGTGCCGTCGTTTGTCCCTCCAGCGTAACGTTCATCGCCAGCACCACTTCGCCGATCGGCGGCGGGCCCGAAACCCGGGCCACAAGCGCGCCCACGCTGAGCTCATCCGGGCCGATGCCGTCCAGTGCGGAAAGGGTGCCGCCCAGCACATGGTAGCGGCCCGGAAACAGCCGTCCCCGCTCCAGCGCCCACAGGTCGGCGACATCGGCAACCACGCACAGCATGTCGGGGTTGCGCCGCGGATCGGTGCATATCCGGCACGGATTCGCCGTATCGAGGTTGCCGCAGGTGTCGCATGTGCTCAACGCCGCATCTACCCGGCCAAGCGCCGCGACCAGCGGCTGCAACACGGTTTCCCTGTGCTTCATGAGGTGCAGCACCACCCGCCGGGCAGAGCGCGGGCCCAGCCCGGGCAGCCGGGATACAAGGGCCGTCAACCGCTCCAGCGCATCATCCATCTGTGTCAGCCATCCTGTAGCCCCTGCGGCAGTAGCGGGTTCTTGCGGCGGCGCCGGGCTTTTGTCCGGGGGATCTTGCCGCTAACGGCTTTGCCATGCGNATCGCCTTCATGGGAACCCCGGATTTTGCTGTCGCTGCGCTCGATGCGCTGGTCGTGGCCGGCCACGAGATCGTGGCAGTCTATACCCGGCCGCCGCGCCCGGCCAATCGCGGGCGGATCACGCCATCTCCGGTGCAGATTCGCGCCGAAGCGCTGGGTCTGTCTGTGCGCACGCCCGAAAGCCTGAAATCCGATGCGGAAAAGGCCGCATTTGCAGCCCTTGATCCCGATGTCGCGGTCGTCGCTGCCTATGGTCTCCTGCTTCCGCAGGCATTTCTCGATGCGCCGCGCCATGGCTGCATCAACATCCATGCCTCGCTGCTGCCCCGCTGGCGGGGCGCCGCCCCCATCCAGCGCGCCATTCTGGCGGGCGATGCCGAAACCGGCGTCACCATCATGCAGATGCAGCAGGGTCTCGACACCGGCCCCATGCTCGCCCAGGCCCGTCTCCCCGTCGGCACGCAGACCGCGGGCGAGCTCACCGCCGGGCTGGCATCGCTCGGCGCCCGGCTCATGGTGGATGTTCTCGAACGCCTTGCCGGCATCGCTGCCGTCCCGCAGCCCGAACAGGGCGTCACCTACGCCCACAAGATCGGCAAGGCCGAAGCCCGAATCGACTGGACGGAAAGCGCCGGGGCCATCGTCCGTCGTGTCCGCGCGATGCATCCGGGCCCGGGTGCCTGGTTCGAAGCCGGAGGCCAGCGGGTCAAGCTTCTCGCGGCCGAGGCCGACGTGGCAGCGGGCAATCCCGGAACCATAGTCGCCGGAGGCCTCATCGCGGCGGGTTCCGGCGCGGTGCGCCTGCTGACTGTGCAGCCCGAAGGCAAGACGCCGATGCAGGCAGACACCTGGTGGCGCGGCAAAAGGCTGGCGCCCGGCGATCGGCTGTGACAGCCACCGCTCCGGCGGAAGGCGCGACCCGCTTTCGCCTGACTCTGGAGTATGACGGCCGCCCCTTCATGGGATGGCAGCGGCAGGCGCACGGCCCTTCCGTGCAGCAGGCCGTGGAAACCGCCATCCTCGAAATCAGCGGCGAATCCGTGACGGTGCACGCAGCAGGCCGCACCGACGCCGGGGTCCACGCCAGCGCGATGGCAGCCCATGTCGATATCGAAAAGCCCTTCACGCCCTTCCGCCTGGCCGAGGCGATCAACGGGCGGCTGAAGATGGCCGCCGTCCCTGTCGCCGTGCTGGATGCCGGCGTTGCTGCGCCGGGTTTCCATGCCCGCTTTTCCTGCACCGGGCGCGCCTATGAATACCGGCTGCTATGCCGCCGCGCGCCCCTCACGCACCAGTCCGGCCTTGTCTGGCGCCGCCCCCGGTCGCTCGACATCGCCGCCATGCAGGATGCTGCCGCCCATCTGGTCGGCCGGCATGATTTCACGACCTTTCGTCACATCCACTGCCAGGCCGCTTCGCCGGTAAAGACGCTCGACCGGCTCGACATCAGTTCGGACAACCGCGCCGATGGGCAGCATGTCCGGGTTGTGGCGGAGGCTCGTTCCTTTCTGCATCATCAGGTGCGGTCGATGGCGGGGGTTCTTGTGCTGGTCGGCGAAGGCAGATGGCAGCCAGCAGACGTGAAACATGCGCTCGAAGCGCAGGACAGGGCGCGCCTTGGGCTGAATGCCCCTCCTGATGGCTTGTGGTTCATGCGGGCCAGCTATGAAACAGATGTCGGCTGAGTTTACAACTTCGGCAGTCTTTTTACTGTAACATGTTGGTTTCAACCACTGACATGCATGGCATGATAATTGCATGTTAGAATTACTGTAATCTGGGCATAAGGTGAATGGTTACGAACGAGCAGGGCGAGCAATGATGGAAGGACCCAAAACAGGGTTGCGAAATATCATCCTCATCTGGATAGTAGGACTGACGCTGGGCGTTGCTGCCGGGGCGATTACGGCCATGCTCCTGATGCCGGGGGAAAAGGGGCAGCACCCCGGCGATCTTTCTCTGGCCGACCGGATTCGCGGAATATAGCGCGGCTGGCGACCTGACCGCACCGGCGCGGTCGCTCAATCCCCCTCCATTTCCCCCGTTTTTCCGCATGGTTTTCCGATGCCGGTGATTCCACCAGATCGGAACATGCTCTGATGCCGGCGATTCAACGGATAGGAAACATGTCGATGTCGCAAAGCCATCGGCGTGAACCGCCGGTTCAGTCGGCGGCCGCGGGCCGGGGCAGCTTTTGCATCATCATCGGCACTTCGGCCATCGAGCGCAGCACATCGTTCAGATGGGTGCAGCCAAGCGTTCCGGGCAGCGTTTCCAGCACCGCAGACCGCATCGACGCCAGCGGCAGGCCGAGCATCCGCCGGGCGTTGGCAACCGCCCCGGGGCATTCGCGAAACGGCAGGATACGCGGATCGCACGCCAGATCGACCAGCGTGCCGCATTCGGCGCGCGCGGTCACATGATATTCATGGATGGCGACCCGGTCGCCGCCGTCCGGCGCCGTGCCGCTGTCCTGAAAATCCATATCGATCTGCCAGCCGTCTCCGTCGGACCAGACATCGATCCGCCGTGCCCGGCGCATGCCTACGCCCTGCTGCCCGGCCAGTTCATGCCATCCGGACGGGTCGGCGGGATTGACCAGCGGCGGAACCCGGGTGCTGCTCTGCTCGCGCATCCCGATGGCACTGCTGTCGACGAGCGCCGACGAGCCGGGCGAGAAGCCGGTGCAGACGCCCTCCATGTTTCCGGCCCGCCCGGCTGTCTTGCGGTAGCCTGCCTCGTCGGCGAGCTTCGTCCAGTTATCGACCCAGAGCGACCATACCCAGCCGGCGACGAGGCTGGCGCCGGCATAGTCGTCGAGGACAAGATAGAGCGGCGTGCCGGCAATCCGTTCGCCCGACATGATCCGGGTCAGCGCAGAGCGGCTTTCACCGCCGGCCCGGATGCCGACCAGCCGCTGCGCATGTGGCCGGTCGGGCGACACTTCGATCGACAGGATTTCGCGGCGGGGAGAGGCAAATATGGTGTAGCGGTCTTCGGCCAGCACCACCGGATCGCCGCCTTCGTCCGGGGTCCAGATATCGCGCGCCGTGCCGCGCATGCGCATCGTCTGCCCATGTCCATCGGGCCAGTCGGTGTCGATCGTGGAAGTTCGCCGCATCGATCCCGGCCGCCTTGGCGGCGCCGGGCCGAGCGGGTTCCTGGCCCAGGGAAACTGGCGTGGCGGCTTCGGGGGATCGCCCGGGGCTTGGGTCATCTGGGGGGCATGCGGATTGCTCCGTCCAGGCGCAGGTTCTGGCCATTGAAATAGCTGTTGCGGACAAGTTCCATCACCAGACTTGCAAATTCGTGCGGACGCCCGAGCCGCTTGGGGAAGGGCACGGACGCGGCAAGGCCCTCGAATATGGCAGGCGCCCGATCCTTCAGCGCCAGCATCGGCGGCGTGGCAAATATCCCCGGCATGATCGAGTTGACCCGGATGCCAAGGTCCATCAGGTCGCGCGCCAGCGGCAGCACCAGCCCGTTGACGCCGGCCTTGCACGAACCATAAGCGACCTGCCCGATCTGGGCGTCCTGGGCTGCGGCGGATGCGGTAAGCGTGATGACCCCGCGCTCCCCGTCCTCGAGCGGCTCGAGCCCGGCCATGCCGAGCGCCGACAGCGAGGCGATACGGTAGCTGGCAACCAGGATGCCTTGCGCGGAAAATTCATAATCCTCGGTCGAGAATCGTTTGAAACCGCCGGTCTCCCGGTCACGGGCGACAGTCTTGCCGCCTCTCGAGATCTGGGCGCAGTGCACGCAGATCCGCTCCTGTCCGTTTGCCGCGCGCGCCGCGGCAAAGCCTGCGACAACGCTTTCCTCGCTGGTCACGTCGACCTTGACGAACATTCCGCCGATCTCGCGGGCGGCCTCGGTGCCCATATCCTCGTTCAGATCGAAGATCGCCACCCTGATCCCCGCGGATGCAAGCGCAGCGGCGCTTGCGCGCCCGAGCCCCGAGGCGCCGCCGGTGACGATTGCTGCGGTGTTGCTGTCGAACTGCATGATTGCGCTTCCTCTGTCGCTGTTTTCGCTTCTTCTGCTGGAGCCCGGGGCCGGTGCCGGCTGCGCCAGGCCTTTTCGCCATTGCCCGCCCGGCGGACTGTCCGGCACCTTCCGGCAACCGTCACTCTCCACGCCGCTTCATTGGCGGCGTCCGGCAGCTTGTGCAAGCCAGACCTTTTTCCTTCCGACTAAATCGATAAGCATCAGCATGTTGTGCAGATGCGGCGGATCGCCAACAGCGGTTCGGCGCAACCGCCCTGTCGGTCCCCCGTCAGCCCGACCGGGCAGCAGTCCGACCGGCGGACGGCAACAGCCCGAGCAGCAGGAACAGCAGCGCGCCGGCCATGGTGACGCCCGAGGCCAGGAACATGAACGGAACATAATTGTCGAACCAGCCGAGGCTGATGCTGAGCAGGACGGCGCCCATCGACGAGCCGAGCACCATGCTGCCGATCATCAGCGACATCACCAGGCTGAAGACATCGAGGCCGAAATGGCGCGCCACCAGATAGGCCACGATGTCGCCCTCGCTGCCCTGGGCAAAGCCCAGCATGATGACCCCGGCCAGCAGCATCGGCGTTGAATCGAACGGAGATGCCAGCAGCAGGAATCCCATTGCCGGCAACGCGAGGCAGACGGCCGCGACAAGATGCGTCGGCAGCCGGTCGAGCGCCAGTCCGCAGGCAAAACGCCCGATCAACACCCCTACGGCCAGCAACGAGATGAAGCGGGCAGCCGTTTCGGCACCGGCGCCGCCGTCGACGAGCATCAGCTTGAACTGCGAGGTAAGAAGGGTTTGCGGCAGGTTGATCAGGAGCATGCCGGCAAAGATGAGCCAGAACATCGCGCTGCGCGAGATCGTGACATAATCGCCGCGCCGCTGCGCGCGTGGCCGGCTGGCCTGCTGGATGCTCGAGGGATGACGGGCCGGCATCAGCAGCAGCGCAAGGCTGCCGAAAACCAGAGAGAGGCCGCCGAGGAGAAGATAGCCGTGCCGCCATCCGAAAGCGGTAATATAGGCGTCGAGCGTCGGCGCCACGACAAACCCCGCAAGCGGCGGCCCGGACATGACGATGGCAAAGGCAAGCCCGCGCGCCCGGACGATCCGCTCGGCCACCAGCCGGGAATAGATCGGGGTTGTGGTGAAGGTGCCGACGACCATCTGGACAAGCATCGCCAGATAGAAATGGCGGATGTCGCCAGCGAGGGTGGCGTAGATCAGAAAGGTGAACGGCAACCCGATCACACCGACAGCCGCAACCGCGCGCACGCCATGGCGATCCGCAAGCCGCCCGGCAATCGGCTGGGCTACCAGCATCAGCAACGAGAAGGTGCCCACCAGCGCGAACTCGGATTTGGTCCAGCCGAATTCCGCAATCAGCCGCGGACCGAACAGGCTCATGGTATAGGCGTTCAGCCCGAGACCAAAGCCAAGCCCGAGGGTGGCACCCAGAAGGATACGCCAGTTGGCTGAAATATCGGCCCAGTAGCTGCGGTCTTCTGCCATCCGTGTCATGATCCCGCTGCCGCCCCCAGGCCAGCAGGGGGTGCTAACAGAAGCCGTTTATTCCACAACCGATAGTTGCGACTTCGCCCGATCATTACCCGATCGACGGGGCGCGGTTGGCGACGAGGTCGGCGACAACTCCCGGATCGGCAAGGGTCGTCGTGTCCCCCAGATTGGAGATGTCGTCCTCTGCGATCTTGCGCAGGATGCGCCGCATGATCTTGCCGGATCGGGTCTTGGGAAGGCCGGGGGCGAACTGGATCACATCGGGCGCGGCAAACGGCCCGATTTCCTTCCTTACCCACTGCACAAGTTCGCGACGAAGGCCTTCGGATGGTTCGTCATTGGCATTCAGGGTTACATAGGCGTAGATCCCCTGGCCCTTGATGTTGTGCGGGAAGCCCACGACCGCCGCTTCGGCCACCCTCGCATGCGCGACAAGGGCGGATTCGATTTCCGCCGTCCCCATCCGGTGGCCCGATACGTTGATGACATCGTCCACCCGGCCGGTGATCCAGTAATAGCCGTCGGCGTCCCGCCGGCAGCCGTCGCCGGTGAAATATTTGCCCTTGTAGGCAGTGAAGTAGGTCTGGAAAAAGCGGGCGTGATCACCCCAGACAGTCCGCATCTGGCCGGGCCAGGAACGGGCGAGGACGAGATTGCCTTCGGCCGTTCCTTCCAGCACCTGTCCCTCGGTATCGACCAGTTGCGGCACGACTCCGAACATGGGAAAGCTGGCCGAGCCCGGCTTCAGATCGGTGGCGCCGGGCAGCGGCGTGATCATCGCGCCGCCGGTTTCCGTCTGCCACCAGGTGTCGACGATGGGGCATCGGCCGCCTCCCACCACGCGGTGATACCATTCCCACGCTTCCGGGTTGATGGGTTCGCCCACGCTGCCCAGCAGGCGGAGCGAGCCGCGGCTGGCCTTCGTGACCCATTCATCGCCTTCGCGCATCAGGGCGCGCAGGGCCGTAGGGGCGGCGTAGAAGGTGCTGACCTGGTATTTGTCGATGATCCGCCAGAAGCGGCTGAAATCCGGGTAGCTGGGAACGCCTTCATACATCAGCGTCGTCGCCCCGTTGGCGAGCGGGCCATAGACGACATAGCTGTGGCCCGTCACCCAGCCGACATCGGCGGCGCACCAGAAAAGCTCGCCGGGCCGGTAATCGAATACATATTCGTGCGTCATCGACGCCCAGACAAGATAGCCGCCCGACGTGTGCAGCACGCCCTTGGGTTTTCCCGTCGAGCCCGAGGTGTAGAGAATGAACAGCGGGTCCTCGGCATTCATCGGCTCGGCCGGGCAATCGACGGACTGGGCGTCGACCAGCGATTCGTAGCAGAGATCCCGCCCCTCCTGCATCGGCACATTCGTTCCGGTTCGGGTGACAACGATCACCGTGTCGACCGAGGGGCAGCTTTTCAGGGCCTCATCGACATTGGCCTTGAGCGGGATGGTCTTGCCGCCGCGCAGACCTTCGTCGGCGGTGATGACGAGCCTCGAATCGCAATCCTGCACCCGGTTGGCGATGCTGTCGGGCGAGAATCCGCCGAAAACGACCGAGTGGATGGCGCCGATCCGCGCGCAGGCCAGCATCGCAATGGCGGCCTCCGGGATCATCGGCAGATAGATGGTGACCCTGTCGCCCTTGCGGACGCCCCGGGCCTTCAGCGCATTGGCGAGGCGGCAAACGGCCTCATGCAGTTCGCGATAGGACAGCCGTCTTGCCTCCTGGTCGGGGCTGTCGGGTTCCCAGATGATCGCTGCCTGGTCTGCGCGTATGGCGAGGTGCCTGTCGATGCAGTTGGCGCTGACATTGAGCGCGCCGTCGGCAAACCAGCGGATCTTGAAATCGCCTTCCTCGAAGCTCCAGTCCGAGACTTCGGTGAAAGGCGTCGTCCAATCGACCCGCCGTGCTTCCCGGTTCCAGAAACCCGCCGGGTCATCGAGCGATTCGCGGTAGAGTGCGGCGTAGCGCGCCCGGTCGATCCTGGCGCGCGAAGCCCAGGCTGCGGGCACGGGATAAAGGGCGTCGGTCATGCAGTTCATCTCCCCGGAGGCGATTTCCCGACGCTAGCGCATGGATGCGGCATCGGGAAACCCCGCGCCGTCACAGGAGCGCGGCGCGGGGAAGCGGCCTCAGTCCATCCGCAGTTGCGGCGTGTCGTCCCCGCGCAGGGCTGCGCCCCGTCCTGAAAGCGACGGGTTGGTCATGAAGTAGCGATGCAGGTTGAAACTGGGCTGGCCGGGGAGCAGCCGGGCATAAGTGCCATCGCCGTGCATGTCCCAGCTCTGTTCATCATCCTTGAGGTTTGCCACCATCACCTGATCCAGCACCTGGGCGTGAACGGTGGGGTTCAGCAGCGGTATCAGCAGTTCGACGCGCCGGTCGAAGTTCCGGGGCATCCAGTCGGCCGAGGTGATCCACACCTTTGCCTTTCGGCCGGGAAGTTCGCTGCCGTTGCCAAAGGCCACGATGCGGCTGTGTTCCAGGAAGCGGCCGATGATGGATCGCACCCGGATATTCGTGCTCATTCCCGGAATGCCGGGCCGCAGGCAGCAGATGCCGCGGATCACCAGGTCGATCTCGACACCCGCCTCGCTTGCCTCGTAGAGCTTCTCGATGATGATGGGATCGACCAGGCTGTTCATCTTCACCCAGATCGCCGCCGGTCGACCGGCGCGGACATGCTCGATCTCGGCGTCGATCCCTTCCATCAGGGTGGAGCGCAGGTTCATCGGGCTCATTGCCAGATACCCCAGCTTCTGTGGTTCGACATATCCGGTTATGTAGTTGAACACCTGCGCGGTATCCCGGGCAAGCGCCGGGTCGGCCGTGAAGAAGCTGAGATCGGTGTAGATCCGCGCGGTGATCGGGTGGTAATTGCCGGTGCCGAGGTGAAGATATGTCTTCAGCTCGCCGCCCTCGCGGCGCACCACCATGGAAACCTTGGCGTGGGTCTTCCATTCGATGAAGCCATAGACGACCTGCACACCCGCGCGTTCAAGTGCGGCCGCCCAGGTGAGGTTCTGTTCCTCGTCGAAGCGCGCTTTCAGCTCGACGATGGCAGTGACGGATTTTCCCGCTTCGGCTGCATCGATCAGCGCGCGCACGATCGGGCTGTTCTTGCCGGTGCGATAAAGCGTCTGCTTGATGGCGACGACATCCGGATCGGCGGCGGCCTGCTGCAGGAAGGCCAGCACCACGTCGAAGGATTCATAAGGGTGATGGACAATGATGTCCTTGGCGCGGATCGCCGCGAAACAGTCGCCCCCATGCTCGCGGATGCGCTCGGGAAAGCGCGGCGTATAGGGCTCGAACTTCAGATCCGGCCGGTCCTCTTCGACCAGCTGGGAAAGATCCGCAATGCCCAGAATGCCCTTGACGGCGACGACATCCTTGTCGTCGACAGCGAGAGCACGCCGAACCATGGCGACAAGTCTTGAAGGTGTCGCCGCCTCGATCTTCAGGCGGATCACCTGGCCCCGACGCCGGCGCTTGATCGCCGTCTGGTAGAAACGCACGAGGTCCTCGGCTTCTTCCTCGATCTCGATGTCGCTGTCGCGGATGATGCGGAATCCGCCCTGTCCCAATGCCACGAAACCCGGAAAGATCAGCGGGAAGAAGCGGGTCAGCACCTGTTCCATCGCCAGATAGCGGGCCGCCGGCCCGGGCAGGCGCAAAAACCGCGGCAGCATCGGCGGCAGCATCAGCAAGGCTGCCATATGCTCCCGGTCGGAATCACGGCGCATTTCGAAGATCAGCGAAAAGCCCTTGTTCGGTATGAACGGAAAGGGGTGGGCCGGGTCGATTGCCTGCGGCGTCAGCACCGGGAAGATCTGGCCGAGGAAGTGGGATTCCAGCCAGCTGATTTCTTCCTTCGTGAGGTCGTCGTGATTGAGCACTTCGACACCGGCGTTGCGCAGCGCCTTGCGGAGCACGGCGAACACCTCCTGCTGCTCCATCATCAGCCGGTCGGCCGCAATCGCGATCCGCGCCAGTTGCTGGGCCGGCGTCGCGCCATCGGGCGAGGGGGTCTCGATCCCTTCGTCCACCTGTCCGCGCAGGCCGGCGACGCGCACCATGGTGAATTCATCGAGATTGTTGCCTGAAATGGAGAGGAAGCGGAGCCGCTCCAGCAGCGGGTGCGCCGGGTTCATCGCCTCTTCCAGAACGCGGGAATTGAAGGCGAGCCAGCTCAGCTCGCGGTTCAGGTAGCGGCTGGCGCCGGGTATTTGCCCGGCCTGTGCGGGTTCGGCTTCGGTAGGTCGGGTTATGCTGGCCATGCCCTTCCTTAGCAGGCTGTTCGATGCCCGGCCAAGGTACCCGGAACATCGGTTGCAGGGCTCACATGTCGAGAAGGGCTTCGCGCGCCAGAGGGATGCTGAGCGGGCGCATGGCCGCCATGGCCGCGCGGTCCAGAACATCGACAGCGCGTTGCAGCGCCTCGAAACTGCGGTCGATGCGGGACAGCACATAATGGCTGAACTCGGGCGCAACGTCGATGCCGCGGTCGCGCCACTGCTTGGCGAACACGGCTTCCAGCAGCGCGTCGTCGGGTGCGCGGATTATCACGCGCGGCGTGGCCGCGAGGCGGCTCTTCAGGTCGGCAAGCGCAAGGTTCCAGTCCCGTGGGTCGGAGCGCGCCGTCATCAGCAGAGGGCGGCGTTCGTCCATGGCGGCGTTCCAGGCGTGGAACAGGGCCTCCTCGCTCGGCGTCCGGTCGGCATCGTCCCACAGCCGGGCGTTGGCGCGCCGGGCAAAGATCGCAGCGAGGTGGCTTTTTCCGCTGCCGGCGGGCCCGATCAATATTGCAGCCGGCAGGGGCCATGTGGACCAGCCATCGAGGAGCATGACCGCCTCGCTGTTCGCCTCGGAGACGTAAAAATCCTTCTGGCCCTGCGCGGCCTTCCAGCGCAACGGCAGCACCATCTGGCGAATCGCCCGGTTTTCGTGGCGCCCTGCCATCAGCCGCCGCCCGGCAGGACGGATTTTGGCGCAGCCCCCGCATCGGTTGGGCCTTCGATCGGCGGATCCCCAACAGCTTCGGGCGCAATCGGGGGGATGGGCGCCTCTCCTGCCGCCCGCCGCCGCAGAAGGTTTCCATCCAGCCGCAGTCCGCGCGCGTCCAGCGCCTGGCGCAGTTCGGCCACGCTGACGAGGCTCTGTATCTCCAGCACCGATTCGCCGCCCAGCACGAAGCTCTGAACCCTGACGCCCCCGACGCCCGCCGTGCCGGCGACGATGCGCTGAATCGCCTGCAGGGTCGCGTCGTCCGGTGTCGCCACGCGAACGCGAAGGCCGGCCGCCTCCAAGGCGATGAAATCCCCGCCCAGTTCAGGCCCGCTGTCTTCCAGTTCGGCCAGCGGAACATCGGGAAGCAGCAGGTCTGGATCGGGCAGCAGATTGCCGGCCCTGAGTGCTGTCACATATATCCTGTCGGCCGCGCGCACGGCCGCGTCGACGAGAGCGGCGATATCGCCCGCCCGGTTGTTCAGCCGCACCCGTCCAAGTTCGCGTCCGCTGGTGCCGAACCGCACGATGAGCAGCCCGCTCACCGGACCTCCGACAAAGCTTCGGTCGAGGATCAGTTCGGGGATCAGCACATCCGCTACCTGGTAGCGATCGATCAGGGCGCGCCACAAGAACAGGTGCTGCCGTTCCGATTGCCAGGCGTTCAGCAGGACAGTGTCGCCCGGGGTCGGCTGGATCCGCACATAGTCGATCGGGCTTTCGCCGGCCCGCAGCCGCGCCCAGGCGGCCAGCCAGGGGCTATCCGGTTCGTGCGCCTGCCTTGTCGCTGCGTCCTGCAGGACAGGAAGCAGAAGAAACGGCGGCGAAGTGGACAAAGAGGCGAAGCGACCGAGATAGGAGGAGGCGCGAACCCGGTCGAACACCACCGCCAGCCGCGCGACATAGCGCGTCGGGCCGATCTGCTCGCGCTCGACCTCGATCGCGCTGACAATCCCGTCGAGCGCGCTGTCCGCCAGCCGCGGCGCGGTCTGCGCCGGCTTGCCCGAAAGCCGTACCCACAGCGCCGGCCATGCCAGGCGCTGGGCTTCGCGCCAGCCGTTCAGCCGGGCATCGATAGCGGTTTTCCCGCCGACAT
>JGI24125J20156_1000215_pt1 | contig 15962 bp, 12 predicted proteins | sample Subbio12Aug_8Bad_FD_20156 | JGI IMG/M metagenome (IMG submission 20156) | reverse complement strand
AGGGCGGGCTTATTTAGCCCTTTGGCTGACCCCCATTGGTTTCATGCTGCTGAAGCCGGGCTTTCCTCGACGAGGTTTCTGGGGGGAATTTTCGGTCACACGTGGTACTGTCGGGGTGGCAATGAGGTATAGGGCATTAATCGGGTAAACCGGTAGGCGCATCGGGTATGTAAGGTTAGCCACCCAAGCTGTGGTTCTGGCAATGGCAGAAGCTGCAAATGTGGGATAGGACAACAACATACCGCCAAGAGCCCCTTAATGGCTGGTTATGCCATATTTAATATTGGCTTGTTATTTTATACCCGGATCTAAAAACTCATTTATTTATTTATTACCCACCCCTTGAAGGGTCATGGGTGTCAAAAGTTCTGCTTTTTGGGCCACCTCGATCCCGCGGGCCACATTGACACGGGTTAGAAAATACATCCCGGTTATGAAAAAGATGACAAGCGACACAATACTTAACCGACTTTCACCCATGATCGTCGAGACAACTCCGAATAGAAATGGCCCAGCGATGCTGGAAAACTTTTCGAAAACACTGAAAAAGCCGAAAAATTCTGCCGATTTACTTTTTGGTACGAGCTTGCCCATCAAAGAACGGCTGAGTGCCTGGCTGCCCCCTTGAACTGTGGCGACCATTACGCCCAATACCCAAAACTGCCATTCGTATTGCAGGAAATACCCGAGGATGGCGATCAGGGTGTAAATCGAAAGGCTCAGGTAGATCGAGGGTTTGGTGCCGATCTTTTTTGCCAACCAACCAAATAGAAATGCAAAAGGGGCGGCCACAAACTGCACCATTAACAATGTGCCGATCAAAGTCGTTTGCCCAATACCGATCTCGTTCCCGTAGGCTGTGGCCATGACGATGATCGTTCCAATACCATTGGCATAAATCCAAAAAGCCAGTAGAAAGGTGAATAAATCGCGGTAAACCCGGATTTCTTTGAAGGTCTGGCGTAGGCGGCTGAAACTGGCTTCAAGCGGGCTGAAATTTTCCTCCCCAGGAAGGATCCTGCGAATCGGTTCTTTGACGTTGCGCAGCAATGGCAGGGTAAATAAAAACCACCAGACCGCGACAGTCACAAAGGACAAACGGGTCATCCGTTCGGTGATCTCGGCTTGTTGTTCGGCAGGGAATAAGGTCGGCACAAAAAGGATCATGCCTAAGTTAATCGCGAGTAAAACACCACCCCCGATGTACCCCATGGCGTAGCCACGAGAGGAGACTTGATCTATGTTTTCAGGGCGAGCGACATGGGGCAAAAGGGCGTCATAATAAACAAGGCTGCCAGCAAATCCCAGGTTCCCAAAAATAAAAAATAATGAGCCTAAAACCCAATCGCCTGTCCGGACGAGGTACAGAAGGGCGGTTGCTGTTACCCCAAGGACCATGAAGATGGTTAGAAAACTTTTTTTGGATCCGCGAAAATCGGCCATCGCGCCTAATACCGGGCTGATTACCGCTGCAATCAAAGCCGAGATAGAGGAAGTAAACCCCCAATAGGCAGTAGCGATATGCGGAGGCAGCCCTGCCGCAGCGACTGAGGTGTAATAAATCGGCAGCACGGCAGCGATAATGGTGGTAACGAATGCCGAATTGGCCCAATCGTATAATGCCCACGAATTAATGACCCGTTTGTACTGTTTTTCTTCCATGATGTTTGTCTACCTTCCAAAGGATATTAGAAATTATACATGGAGGGAGAAAAGGATTGGTAAAAATGTTGTTAACAACTCTTAATACTCGAGCAATCTTTTTCCTTTCTGTTGGGGAATTTTCTTAGAAGCAGGGAGAAGTAGAGTAAAATTATAGGTTGCATCGCGGAAGGACAGAATTTGCAGGCCGGATTTGAAACAAACGTTCGACTTTAATGCTTAATGTGGTAAAATAGAAAATAAATTCCAACAGAGGATGGCTCTATGACCCAAAATGTCATTCGAGTTGTGGGTGCACGAGAACATAATTTAAAAATATCACCGTAGAAATCCCGCGCGACAAACTAGTGGTGATTACCGGTTTGTCCGGTTCGGGGAAGAGTTCCCTGGCTTTCGATACTATTTTTGCCGAAGGACAGCGCCGTTATGTCGAATCATTGTCTGCTTATGCCCGCCAGTTCCTCGGCCAGATGGAAAAACCGGATGTCGATTCCATCGAGGGGTTGTCGCCGGCAGTCTCGATTGACCAGAAAGCCACATCCCGGAATCCACGCTCAACGGTTGGGACCGTTACCGAAGTCTACGACTACCTGCGGTTGTTGTTTGCGCGGGTTGGTGTGCCGCACTGCCCGGTATGCGGACGTGAGGTGGTAAAGCAGTCTGCCCAAGAAATAGTAGACGCAATTGAGAATATGGCTGAGGGAGTTCGGTTGCTCATCCTGGCTCCGATTATTCGAGGGCGTAAAGGTACCTACCAGGCAGTTTTCGATGAAATCCGTAAGGCCGGATTCGTCAGAGTTAGGGTAGATGGCAAAGTATTTTCCCTGGATGAAGAAATTTCACTGGATCGATATAAAATCCATAACATTGAAGCAGTGGTGGACCGGCTGGTGCTAACCAAACCTGAAAACAACGAAGATGAGCTGGCAGCCCGGACCCGTCTGACCGATTCTGTGGAAACCGCATTGAAGATCGGTGAAGGTTACCTGATTGTTCAGGATTTATCCCAAGATCCGCCGGCCGATTATTCATACTCCGAACATTTTGCCTGTTCGGAGCATGGGGTCAGCCTGTCAGAAATCGAGCCGCGCACGTTTTCCTTTAATACTCCTCATGGTGCATGTCCGGACTGCCAGGGATTGGGCAGCAAATTGGAAATCGACCCGGACCTGCTCATTCCTGATAAAGAACGTTCATTTAATGAAGGCGCAATCTCGGCGATGGAATGGAGCGGGCCGCGCGATCAGGGTGGTTATTATTGGCAGATGGTTGAAGCGGTTGCCAAGCATTTTAACCTCGATTTAAATGCACCGGTCATCACGATTCCTCCAGAGAAACTAAAAAAAGTCCTTTATGGAACCAATGGGGAAGAAATCCGAATTGATTATCACGGCCGCAATGACCGCCAGGCAACCTACCAGACCAGCTTCGAAGGGGTTATCCCTAACCTGGAACGGCGTTACCGAGAAACTTCTTCAGAATATATCCGCAATAAAATTACCGAATTCATGAGCAACCGCCCTTGTCCAACTTGCAGCGGTACACGCCTTCGGCCGGAAGCATTGGCTGTGACCATTGACCATTCCAACATTGTTGAGGTGACCAGTTGGCCAGTAGTGACCACCCTGGAGTGGATTCTAAAATTATCCGGGCCGCAAACACCCTTTAATCAACGGGATTCGGCGATTGCCGATAGGGTGCTAAAAGAAATCCAGGCCCGCCTGGGGTTTCTGGTAGATGTTGGGTTGGATTACCTGACATTGCGGCGGTCTGCCAGTACATTATCGGGTGGCGAGGCGCAGCGAATCCGGCTGGCAACCCAAATTGGGTCAAGGCTGATGGGGGTCTTATATGTCTTGGATGAACCCTCGATCGGGTTGCACCCACGCGATAATGACCGTTTGTTAGAAACCCTGAAAGGGTTACGTGATCTCGGTAACACCGTCTTGGTAGTGGAACACGACGAAGATACCATTCGTTCCGCGGATTGGATTATTGACCTGGGACCCGGGGCAGGCGAGCATGGCGGACACGTAGTGGCGGAAGGCGTGCCAGCCCAGATCTTGGAAGACCCAAAATCGTTGACCGGGGCGTATCTCTCCGGGCGTGAACAGGTACCGGTTCCGTCGAAACGCAGGAATGGAAACGGGAAATCTTTAAGAGTGGTGGGAGCACGAGCCAACAACTTAAAAAACCTGGATGTCCAAATCCCTTTGGGAAAACTAGTTTGCATAACGGGCGTTTCTGGTTCAGGAAAATCTACCCTGATGGTGGATGTGGTGTATGCAGCTTTAGCCCGCGACCTGAATGGTGCCCATACCCAGCCAGGGGAGTATGATCGGATCGAGGGGATCGAATATCTGGATAAGATTATCAATATCGATCAATCCCCCATCGGTCGCACTCCGCGGTCCAACCCGGGCACGTATACCGGTTTGTTCGATGAGATCCGCAAATTGTTTGTCGAATTAGCGGAAAGTAAAATCCGCGGTTATAAAGCCGGCCGCTTTTCGTTCAACGTGCACGGCGGGCGCTGTGAGGCGTGCCAGGGTCAAGGTCAATTAAAGATCGAAATGCAGTTCATGCCGGATGTTTACGTGGCTTGCGACGTGTGCCATGGAGCGCGCTTCAATCGTGAGACGCTGCAAGTACGTTTTAAAGGCAAAAATATTGCCGAAATTCTGGACACAACGATAAGTGAAGGGATTGAGCTGTTTTCGGCTTTTCCAGCCATTGTCAACAAATTGCGCACCTTGTACCGAAGTTGGTTTAGGTTACATCCGCATTGGCCAACCTGCCACCACCCTTTCGGGAGGGGAGGCGCAGCGAGTCAAGCTGGCGCGCGAGTTGTCGCGCCGCGCAACCGGTAGAACCATTTATGTTCTCGACGAACCTTCGGTTGGGCTGCATGCCGCCGACGTTCATAAATTAATTGATGTTTTACAACGTCTGGTTGAGGCGGGAAACTCGGTATTGATTATCGAGCACAACCTCGACATCATTAAGATTGCAGATTACATCCTTGACCTTGGCCCTGAAGGGGGCGACCGAGGTGGATTACTGGTTGCGGCTGGTACCCCCGAGGAGCTTTGCGGGCTGCCGGAATCTTATACCGGCCAGTTTCTTAAAGATTTTATGACCCTCCACCATTTGATGTCCTGTGAGGACTCGTGATGGAAACCTTTGGATAGGTGGTCGTAATTCAGCCCTCTATCTTGAAAAAGGTGATCCTTCGATCTTGGCTCCTTTTTATCTGCAATGAGCCTAACGTTTTGAACGGGTTGGGTAGGATCCTGGCGGGCGGTAATTTGGATGCCAGCCCTAGATATCACCTTTGTTAGGAACGGAATATTTTTTCCTGTATGGCTTCGATCCGGTTGAGGATGGTGAGGTAGTAATCAGGATTAATTTCATAAGCGACGTAATGCCGGTGATTTAACAAGCAGGCTGCAACGGTTGTCCCGGAACCGGCAAAGGGATCAAGGACAACCCCACCAGGCGGGCAGCTAGCCTTGACCATGCGCTGGATAATTTCAATCGGTTTTTGGGTTGGGTGATTCTCCCTTTCGGTATGGATGCGGTGAAGGCGCGAGACAGACCAGACATCTTTGGGGTTATAGCCGATTTCCAGCCATTTTTTCCCCACAAAAATCGAACGTGAGCGCGCCTTTTTTGTTTTCGAGTCATAGGGAATGCGGACAGCGTCAACATTAAAATAGTACTGTCTGGTTTTAGCGAAAAAGCCGATCGTGTCATGGACGGATGTATAACGCCGCACGGTTCCGCCCATGCTGGGTACCTTTCGATCCCAAATTATTTCGTTAATCATCAGCATCTTCGATTTGAGAAACAAAAATATTTCTGGACTGAAACGCCAGGTGGTAAAGATATACAGGTTTCCAGAGGGCTTAAGTTTGGTAATTGCCAGTGAGAGCCAGGCCTCCGTCCAGTTCAGGAAGGAGGTGGGTGGTTTGCGGTCGGAATCGTTGCCATAATCCTTGCCCAGGTTATAGGGTGGGTCAGCGATGATCAGATCAATACTCTCATCCGGCAAGGATGCCATCCCGAGCAACGCATCCTGGTTAAATATACGGTCGAGCCAGGAGGGAGTTTCCAATTGGGTGATTAAAGAAACAGACGGCGGTGTTGGCGCCGTCTGTGGTAAAGACTATGGATTAACAACCGTCGTCCCCATTGGAGGGACGCCCAATACCAAAGTAGGTGAACCCAAGGCAACGCATCCGTTCAGGATCCCAAAGGTTGCGCCCATCCATGATGAACTTGGTGCGCATCAATTCATAGACGCGTTCGAAATCAAGCTGTTTGAATTCGTTCCATTCGGTTGCCAAAATAAGCGCATCGGCTCCTTCGGCCACTTCGTAAGGGGTTTTACAAAGAATGGTCTTGGGAAGAATCGATTTAGCCAGTTCCATCGCTTGCGGGTCGTAGGCTTTGATAATGGCGCCTTCCACCTCGAGCAAGTGAATGACTTCCAAGGCTGGGGCTTCCCGAATATCATCGGTATTGGGTTTAAAAGAAAGCCCGAGAACGCCGATGACCTTTTCGTCCAGACCGCCCAAGGCTTTCCGCAGGCGCAGAACCACCCGGCGGCGCTGGTTGCGGTTGATATCCATGACAGCCTGAAGGAGCTGGGTGTTGCTGCCATGCAGTACGGCCATATGAGCAAGCGCTTTCACGTCTTTGGGGAAGCAGGATCCCCCCCAACCCAGACCGGCATCCAGGAAAGAGCTGCCGATACGCTTGTCCATTCCCATACCCTGGGCAACCTGGCGCACATCTGCGCCGAGTTCGTCGCAAATATTCGCCATTTCATTGATAAAGGAGATCTTGGTAGCGAGGAAGGCATTCGAGGCGTACTTGATCATCTCGGCTGTCCGTAAGTCGGTNATCATAATTGGGCAGCGCAGACTCANATAGAGNTGNGCNACCTTGGAAGCGGCATCACGATNGACCGAGCCAAGAACAACCCGATCGGGGAACATAAAATCATTAATGGCTGACCCTTCACGTAAAAATTCCGGATTGGAAACGACGGAAAAGTCCAGCANCTGCCCAGCCCGCCGTTTGCGGATAATGTCGGCAACCCAATCNCCCGTTCCGACCGGTACGGTTGATTTATTGACGACGATAATAGGGTGGTTGACCAAATCGGCAATTTTTTCGGCAGCAGATCGCACGTATTGCAGGTCNGCTTCGCCATCTACGCCCGAAGGGGTGCCCACGGCGATGAAGGCAAATTCCGCATCCTTGAGGGCATCTACATCGTTGTTGGTAAATTTCAGTCGCCCAGCATTGATGTTCTGGCTGACCAATTGTTCCAAGCCAGGTTCGTAGATGGGCATGATGCCTTGTTTTATTTTTTCGATGCGGTTGGCATCGATATCCAGGCATAAAACTTCGTTCCCCAAGTCTGCGAAGCAGGTGCCGGTGACTAAACCGACATATCCGGTACCAATGACACAAATTTTACTCATATTTTATATATCCTCCTAACGGGCAAATTATAGCTTAAACCAAGATGAAAATGCAAAACAGCATTTTTAAGATTTTGATTTGAACCTGCGAACCGTGTATAATTTAGCCAGATGATATATTGTCAGATAACTGAACAATCTTTCCAAATACGACACAACAGAAAAAATAGACCAAAAATAAACCGATTTACATGAGGAGGGTGTCATGACTGCTGCATTGATTGATGGGAAGGCCATTGCTGCCGGAATCCGCGAGCAGGTGCGAGTTGCAGTTGCGACGCGGGTGGCGGATGGAAAACCTGTTCCGGGGCTTGCCACGGTTTTGGTGGGGGAAAATCCAGCTTCGCATGTGTATGTGCGGTCAAAACGGACAGCCTGTGAGCAAGCCGGTATCCAGTCGTTTGGTTATGAGCTGCCGGCTACAGCCACCCAGGTGGAAGTAGAAAAACTGGTAACCGATTTAAATCGGAACCCGCAGGTGAATGGGATTCTCGTTCAATTACCCTTGCCGGATGGTTTAGATGAAGAACGGGTCTTGAACACCGTCAGCCTTGCTAAAGATGTGGATGGTTTTCACCCGGTTAATATCGGCAGGTTGGCGCAAAAAGGGCGCGATCCGCTATTTGTCCCATGCACCCCGGCCGGCTGCATCTATATGCTCGAGCAAACTCTGCCCAGCCTGCGTGGGATCCATGCCGTGGTTTTAGGACGTTCCAATATCGTCGGTATGCCGGTTGCGCTCTTGTTGGTACGGGCAGATGCAACCGTCACGATCTGCCATTCACGCACCAAGGACCTGCCGGGTGTGGTGCGGTCGGCAGATGTTTTGGTGGCGGCGGTCGGACGGGCCGAGATGGTGCGCGGCGATTGGGTCAAACCCGGGGCGGTTGTGATTGATGTGGGGATTAACCGAATCGATGACCCTTCCCATCCAAAAGGCTCGCGCCTGGTAGGTGATGTGGCCTTTGATGAAGTCAAAGAAATCGCCAGCCATATCACCCCCGTTCCTGGCGGGGTAGGACCCATGACGATCGCCATGCTCTTGAGGAATACCCTCCGGGCCGCCGAATGGGCGGATAAATCATGACAAAAATCACATTGTCTGACAATTGACAAAGTGGAGGTATATATCGTACAATTAGTTGTCTGATGATCAAACAAGTTCTGTTTCATTGTTTTTCTTTGGCTTGCTCACCAGGAATGAACGAATATGAATCAAACCCTCTTGATTAAGAACATCACGATTTTGGTGACCATGGACAACCTTCGCCGAGAAATTCTCGGTGGAGGTTTGTTTATGAGGGATGGTTTCATTGAGCAGATCGGTACAAGCGATGAGTTACCCGAGACGGCCGACGAAGTTCTAGACTTAAGTGGTTATATCGTTCTCCCCGGGTTGATCAATACCCACCATCATTTCTACCAAACGCTTACCCGCGCCGTTCCTGCGGCTCAGAATGCGAACCTTTTTAATTGGTTGAAAACCCTTTACCCAATCTGGGCGCGCATGACCCCCGATGATATCTATATTTCGACTCAGACAGCCTTAGCCGAACTGGCTCTTTCCGGATGTACGACCGCCTCTGACCATTTGTATCTCTTTCCGAACGGTTCACGATTGGATAATGAAATCATCGCTGCCCAAGAAATCGGCCTGCGAATTCATGCATCCAGAGGATCGATGAGCCTGGGAGAGAGTCAGGGCGGATTACCCCCCGATTCGGTTGTCGACAGCGAGGAAGAAATTCTAAATGATTCTTTACGCCTGATCGAAGCCTATCACGATCCCAAGCCCGGTGCTATGGTGCGGATCGTGCTGGCGCCTTGCTCTCCCTTTAGTGTAACGAGCGAATTGATGCGCCAAAGTGCGATTCTGGCCCGCCAATATGGGGTTCAATTACACACCCATTTGTCCGAAACCCAGGATGAGGATGAATTTTGTGTCCAGAAATTTGGTCTGAAGCCGGTTGCTTACATGGAATCGCTGGATTGGGTTGGACCGGATGTGTGGTTTGCTCACGCGGTCCACATCAATTCGGAAGAAATAAAGGTCTTTACTCAGCATGGCTGTGGGGTAGCGCATTGTCCATCTTCTAATATGCGTCTGGCTTCTGGTATAGCACCCCTAATGGAATATATCCATGCTCAGGTTAAAGTGGGATTAGGAGTGGATGGATCGGCAAGCAACGATGGCTCTCATATGCTGGGGGAAGCACGCCAGGCGATGCTGCTGGCGCGCCTTTCGGCAGGATTGGCGGGCGCGTCGCTTTCCAGTAAACCAGCACCGGCCCTATTAACTGCCCGCCAGGCACTCGAATTGGCGACACGCGGAGGTGCGGCGGTGCTTGGCCGCAGCGATCTCGGCTCCTTAGAAGTGGGTAAATGCGCAGATTTTATTGCCTTCGACCTCAACCGTTTAGAATATGCGGGTGCGCTCCACGATCCGGTGGCGGCGCTGGTATTTTGCCAGCCGCAAACGACCGATTACACGGTGGTGGGCGGCCGCATGGTGGTTAAGAACGGTGAATTTATCCCGTTTGACATGCATCGTCAAATTGAGCAGCACAATAAAGCCGCAAAACGGCTTTTAATCTGATTCGTTTTCGCAACCTGTTTCAGTCTCGAAACAGGTTGCTGTAAGCTAACCAGGAGGAGAAATGACAGAAAAGATCACCGTTGAGAATTCCCAGATGTTGGTGGATTGCGCAATGGGGCGCACCCCAGCCGACCTGGTAATTCGCAATGGCCGCTGGGTGTGTGTCCAATCTGGAGAAATCATACCGGCGACCGATATCGCTGTCATCCATGAAAGAATTGCCTACGTTGGTCCAGATGCCCGATACACCATCGGTCCGGATACCAAAATCATCGATGCGCAAGACCGGTATATGTGCCCTGGTTTATTAGATGGGCATATGCATGTAGAATCCGGGATGTTGACGGTGACCGAATTCGTGCGGGCTGTAGCCCCGCGTGGTACAACAGGGATGTTTATCGATCCCCATGAAATTGCCAATGTATTCGGATTGAACGGTGTGCGGTTAATGGTAGATGAAGCCAACCTACAACCCGTGCATGTGTTGGTGCAAATGCCGTCGTGTGTCCCTTCGGCTCCGGGAATGGAAACCCCGGGAGCAGCTATTGGACCGCAAGAAGTTGCCGAAGCGATGAGTTGGCCTGGGGTCATTGGTTTAGGAGAGATGATGAATTTCCCTGGGGTGTTTAACGGGGACACCTCTGTTCATTCCATATTGGCTGAGACTCGTAAAGCGAATAAAGTGATCGGCGGCCACTTTGCTTCGCCTGATTTAGGGCGGACTTTTCATGGTTATGTGGCTGGCGGGCCTGAGGACGATCACGAAGGGACGACAAAGGAAGATGCGATACAACGTGTGCGCCAGGGCATGAAAGTGATGATGCGCTATGGTTCAGCCTGGCACGACGTGGCTGCACAGGTTACTGCGGTAACAGAAATGGGNCTTGACNCGCGCAATTTTTTGCTTTGCACCGATGATTCACATTCTGCAACTTTGATCCAAGATGGACACATGGACCGGGTTGTGCGGCATGCCATAGCCCAAGGACTTAAACCCTTACCGCCATACAAATGGCAACCCTCAATACCGCCCAACATTTTGGATTGACCCGCGATATGGGTATGATCGCCCCTGGCCGGTACGCAGATATCGTCCTAACATCCGATTTAGCGAACTTTGGCGCGGACCTTGTGATTGCCAAAGGGAACCTGATTGCCGAAAATGGGCAGATGCTGGCCAACCTTGTTGAGTTCCCTTACCCCGATTGGGCTACTCGATCGATACGATTGAAACGTCCGCTGGAAAAAGATGATTTTATGATCCCAGCGCCCGCGCTTAAGACCGAATTTGTAATTGCCAATGTGATCGGGGTAATTGAAAACCAGGCCCCAACCCGGCACTTACGGCTTGCTGTGCCCGTATTTGACCAGAGAGTCCGGTTAAATGGCACAGAGGATATCGCACTAGCAGCCCTAGTCGAGCGCCATAAAGCGTCCGGACGCGTTCAAGTCGGGCTAGTTTCTGGATTCGGATTTACCGAAAAGTGTGCACTCGCCACTACGGTTGCTCATGACAGCCACCATTTAATTGTTGTAGGGACCGATGAAACCATGATGGCGCAAGCAGCCAACGAATTGGCTGAATGTGGGGGTGGTCAAATTGTGATCAAAGATGGCAAAGTGGTCGGTAAGGTGGCCCTTCCGATAGCCGGGCTGATGTCGAACCGGCGAGCAGAGCTCGTTGCTGAGGAAGCAGCCACGGTATTGGAGGGGTTTCGGCTGTGTGGATGCAGGTTGAACAACCCCAACATGCAATTGAGTTTGCTTGGATTAGTTGTCATTCCGGAATTACGGATTTCCGACCAGGGATTGGTGGACGTAACTCGGTTTGCATTTGTGCCGGTAATCGAATCAGAAATGTGAGGAGAAACCTAATGGCAGATAATCTACATCCCTACCAGCGATTATCAACAGAACTTGCAGATCTCATCGCCCGAACCGAACCTGGCGAACGGTTGCTATCAGAACCGGCTTTAGCCAAACAATTAGGTGTTTCAAGGGCAACCTTACGCGAGGCGATGCGAGCATTTGAAGGGCAAGGCTTGATCCGTCGCCGTCAGGGTATCGGCACTTTTGTGGTAAGTCACAAACAGGTGATCGAGAGCGGATTGGAAGTTTTACAAAGTATCGAATCGCTGGCTGAAAAAATACAATTACCGGTTTCAATGGGTGATTTAAAAATCCGCCAAATTTTCGCCGATACGAGCTTAAGCGAAAAACTTCGGGTTATCGAAGGCGCAGAGTTGATCGAAGTAAAGCGTGTGATTCGGGCCGAGGGACGTTCGGTAGCATTTTTGGTGGACATTCTTCCGGAAAAAGTTCTCATATCCTCCGATTTAGAAGAGGGCTTTACCGGGTCGGTCCTGGATTTGCTCCTAAAAAGAACGCCATTACCCTGATGAACTCTTTCACGGAAATCAATGCCGTGGCTGCCACATCCGATATTGCGCGGTTGTTGGAAATTCAGCGTGGGGATGTGTTGTTGATGTTCCAGGCCTATTTATATGACGATGCCGGCAGGGTGGTTGACTTTTCACAAAGCTATTTCTTGCCGGGATATTTTCGTTTCCATGTTGTGCGCCGGGTTGGTTTGCTTTCTGGCGCAGCAAAGAATAATGATTGACCCAGGAGGTAAAAGGGCATTGAGTTGATGGGGTAAATAATCACTTAACGAGTTGGAAAAAAATAAAGGATGAATGGGTAAGCCAAAGGGTTGCCTAAATTCGAATAACACAAAACCAAAGAGAACAAAATTCAATGGAGAAAAAAAATGCGTAGTTTTGCTGGTCGTGACATATTGTCTTTGAAAGAATTTGAACGTCAAGAGTTCTATCACGTATTCGAAGTAGCCCGTAAGATGGAAGATATCGTCCGGGCGCGGAAAAATGTTGATATGTGCGCCGATAAAACCATGGTGACGGCATTTTATCAACCGAGCACCCGCACCCGTTTGGCACATGAAGCGGGCATGCACCGTCTGGGTGGGCACGTAACCGGTTTTTCGGATGCAAAAATGACCCGCGCCGGTGACTGGTATCAGGAATCGATTAAAGACACAGTCAAAATGTTGGAATTCTACGGCGACCTGATCGTTATGCGCCATTTTCAGCAGGGTGCTCCCCACGAAGCTGCAAAATGGGCTTCTATTCCGATCATCAATGGTGGTGATGGCTGGGGTGAACACCCAACCCAGATCTTGACCGATCTATATACCGTTTTACGCGAAAAGGGACGGATCGATGGGTTGAATTGGCTTGCAGTTGGCGATATGCGCATGCGCACGATGCACTCACTCGGCTATGCTATGTCCCAATTTGATTGCCCGATCACCTTTGTTTCGCCCCCAGACATGTCATTGACTAAGGAATTCAAAGCTGAACTCACGGAGTACGCAGTCAATTTCCGTGAGGTCGAGCATGTAGAACAGGCCATCGCCGATGCGGATGTCATCCTGGTTGAGCCGGTTGTTCAACCGGATTACACCAAAGCTCGCGACGAGCGCGGTGATCAAGTTGGAGGAACCCCCTCTAATTATAAAATTACCCGCGAATTGTTGACCACCAAAGCCAAATCGGATGCCATTCTGCTGCACTCCCTGCCCCGCATGGATGAAATTCCTGCAGATGTGGATATCACCCGCTGGTCACGCTACTGGCAGGAAGCCTACAACGGTGTTGTGATGCGTATGGCATTGATCGCCCTCGTATTGGGCAAAATGGAATAAAACCGGCACTGCCGAACAAATTTTTGGAGGAAATATGCAGACCTATCTACACGGTCGAGACTTAATCGGCGACCTGGATTTCTCGAAAGAGGAAGTTGAAACTGTTTTAGATGTTGCCTTTGATTTAAAGCGCAAACGTGCCCTGAAAGAATTAACCCCGTATCTGCGCGATAGAGTGTTAGCGATGCTGTTCTTCTTTAGCAGCACGCGCACCCGCGGTTCCTTCGAGGCCGGTATGGCCCACTTAGGTGGCCATGCTGCTTTTATTGAAAGCCGCACCACCCAGATTTCGCATGGTGATACCCCCAAAGAGATTGGTGAGATCTTTGGCCGATATTTCGATGGAATCGCGATTCGCCACGTGGATTGGGGAATCGGCAATGGCTATATCAATGCGGTGGCTAAGGCTTCGCGGGTACCGGTGCTCAACATGCAATGTGATGTTTACCACCCGTTCCAATGCCTGGCAGACCTGATGACCATAGTAGAAAAAAAGGGCCGCGATCTGCGCCGTAAAAAAATGGTCGTTTCCTGGGCTTATGCGGCTTCTTACCAAAAACCGATGTCGGTTCCGCAATCTCTGGTTGTGCAGATGCCGCGTTTTGGTATGGATGTTGTCCTGGCACACCCACCCGAGTTCAAATTGATGCCAGAGGTGATGGAAATGGCCCGGGAGCAGGCCAAAAAGTTCGGCACCGGCTTCGAGGTCGTCGAAGATATGGAAGAAGCCTTTAAGGATGCCGACATCATTTACGCCAAATCGTGGGGTGCGATGGTTCATACCCCCGATGCGAACCAGGGGGCCGAAATCATCAAGAAATATGCCCATTGGATTACCGACGAACGGAAAATGGGGTTAGCCAAAGAGGATGCGATCTATATGCACCCGTTGCCGGCTGACCGCAACATCGAAGTTACCGATGCGGTCATGGATGGCCCACAGTCCGTGGTTTATGATGAAGCTGAAAACCGGATGCATGCGCAGTCTGCGGTTATGGCCCTGACAATGGGTTAAATCTATTAGAACCCCGAGAGGAAATGATTCAATGAAAAAGAAAGTTGCAGTTGTTGCAATTGGTGGCAATTCGCTGATCAAAGATAAGAATCACCAAACTGTTGAAGATCAGTACGAAGCTGCCAAGGAAACCGCTTATCATATCGTCGATATGATCGAAGCTGGCTGGGATGTTGCCGTTGGCCATGGGAATGGTCCACAGGTTGGTTTCATTCTGAGCCGTTCAGAAATAGCTCACAAAACTGCCGGTATGCACGAGGTGCCCTTAGATGTGTGCGGGGCTGACAGTCAGGGTGCGATTGGATATGCTTTGCAGCAGAATATTCAAAACGAATTGAAAAAACGCGGTATCAACAAACAAGTCGTGACGGTTGTTACCCAAGTACGGGTGGATGCGAAAGACAAAGCTTTCCAGAACCCGACCAAACCAATTGGCGGTTTCATGGATGAACCCGAGGCCAAGCAGCGGGAAAAAGATCAGGGTTGGAATATTGTAGAAGATTCTGGCCGTGGTTGGCGACGGGTTGTAGCTTCACCGCTTCCCGAAGAAGTTGTCGAATTGGATGCGGTAAAAACATTGATCGATGCCGGCATGACGGTCATCACGGTCGGAGGTGGCGGTATTCCTGTTGTGCGCAATGACCAAGGTGATCTGGTTGGAATGGCCGCTGTGATCGATAAGGACTTCGCCAGCAGCCTTCTAGCCCGTGAAATCAACGCCGACTTAATGGTTATTTCGACCGCTGTCGAAAAAGTGGCCTTGAATTTTGGTAAACCTAACGAAAAGTGGCTGGACCGTATTACTCTGGCTGAGGCCAAGCAGTATCTGGCAGAAGGCACTCATTTTGCGAAAGGTTCCATGGCTCCAAAAATCCAGGCAGTCATATGGTTCTTGGAAGCCGGTGGAAAACAAGCATTGATCACCAACCCAGAAAATATTGGCCGGGCTCTCAAAGGTGAAACGGGGACCTGGATCGTCCAATAACTTTTTTTACAATGGAGCGGTCGCCTGACCGCTCCATTGTGCTCCCCCAATCCTTGTTAGCCCGAAGATCATTCAATTCGCAATCTATAAAAAACCTTTCTATAACAGTTTTAATTGTACCTTTCTAAGAATAAGGTAAAATAAGCTTGGGGTCGGAATATTTTTGCTTATTCCGGCGATTATAGTTTCCAAAGTTGCAGATGAGATTTTGGTAATAACTCAACATCCATGTATACGAAAGGAGGCCGAATAAGGAATTGCGTAAAAGTTGCCCCTATTTTGACCCTTACTGTTTAGTCTCTACCCAAACTGTGTCTACAATAATATAAATGGAGGAAAAAATGAAGTCCAAAAGCTTGTGGTTACTAACGAGCCTGTTAATCATTTCCGCGCTTTTATTAGCTGCTTGCCAACCGGCTCCCACGCCGACAGAAGCGCCACCACCGCCGGTTGAACAACCTACGCTGCCGCCAGCTGAACCGGTA
>JGI24125J20156_1000200_pt1 | contig 16327 bp, 15 predicted proteins | sample Subbio12Aug_8Bad_FD_20156 | JGI IMG/M metagenome (IMG submission 20156) | reverse complement strand
GTGCCACCGTCACCACGGTAAGTCCAAGGGAGGGCCCGGACATGCCGTTTTCTGTTCATGCCTGAAGCGTTTCGCCGGGAAGCAGGAAGCGGCTGGCCGGGACCAGGCAGGGACTTTGAAACCCTGTGTCCCGCTGGCGCCCCTTGCAGCCTGGGCAGTCACGGAAGCTTGCGGCGCCTGAGGGGGCGCCTGTAATCTTCTGCTCCTGCTATCCCACGCATTGATTCAGACCTGAATTCCTTTCAATTCTTGCGGGCATGGGCCTCGTCGACCCGGCCGCTGTTGATACCTCATCTCTGTCGCCAGGCCGCCCGAGCGGCAAGAGACGAGGATTGATATGTGAACGGTTGATATGCCCGCCGCCGTTTCGGACAGGGGTGTCAAAGAAGGCCGCTTTCGGCAAAGCTCACATAGCCCTTGCGGCCGATCACCAGATGATCACGCAACTGGACATCGATCGCCTCGAGCGCCAGGCGGACCCGCCGCGTTATCCGGACATCCTCTGCCGAAGGCGCCGGATCACCGGAAGGATGGTTGTGGACGAGGATGATTGCGGATGCAGCCAGCTCCAGGCAACGCCGCGCGATCTGCGAGGGATAGATATGGGCCAGCCGCACCGATCCGCTGTTCATGATCTCGACCCTGAGGAGCCGCTGCCCCACATCCAGAAAGGCGACGCGAACCTGTTCGATGGCGAGATAGGCCATCTCGCTGTGCATGGCATCGGCCAGCGCCGCGCTGTGATCGACCAGCGGCCTGTCGCTGGCGCCCCGCTCCAGAACGGCGCTTATCGCTTCCCGCAGCAGCCCCAGCATGGCGATGCCGTTGGAATCGGCACCAAGCTGGCGCAATCGCTCTTCGCTTGTCGACAGGACCGACCCGAGCGAACCACGCTCGTCGATCAGCCTGTCGGCGAGGCGCGGCATGCTCTGTCCGGCCGCCAGCAGCCGCATGAGAAGCCAGCGATCCCGCGGCCGGGAATCGGGCACAGCCCTTGGCGCCGGCATGGGCATTGCTGCCGCCGCCGGGCCTATGCCCATGTTGAGACTAGCTCTGCCCACGACGATTTCCACGACGATTTCCTGCTTCAAACCAGGCGCCAAAACCAAGGGCGGCCAGCACGGGATAAGACCAGATTACCAATGTTTCCGCATAGGCNCCCGGCATCATCGCCGGCATCTTCGCTGCCGCCAGATGGACGGCAAGCGNACAAAGCTGGAAGCCGGCCGCCCAGATGGGCCAGAAAGCCGCAGAGCGCAGCGCTATCATTGCCAGAACCGTGAACAGCGCCATGTCCACAAGCAGCACACCAACCTCGGGCGAGGCATATTCATGACTTAGCGCAACAGGCGTTAGAACGGTGGCTGCCAGCAAGGCAATTGCGGCAGCCCGCTCATCCCGACCACCGTACCGGAAAGCGACAAATACTGCCACTCCCAGCGCGGTCAGGAACAAGATATGTTGCACCGTCAATTTACATGTCTCCAGATTCGCTGCGGCATGCGGTATCACAATGCCGCAGCGAACATGACTGCGGTGATTCCAGTTATGCAGCTACCGAACGCAGTTGCGGCAGGTGGGCCTTCTCATAAGGCGGTTTGTCGACAAGGCCACCGAAGTTGACGGCGCCGAGGCCGATCTGGCCCTGCACTTCGAACAGCGCGTTGTGCGCTGCAACAACGGCGCGGCGGGCTTCATTCAGGGCGGCAAGCGCGATGACAGCATGATCCATCGCTTCCTGGCCGACCACGGCGGACAGGCGCGCATCCTGGCGGGCCACGGGCATGGTGCCGACGAACTCGGCGGCCTTGGCAAGCGCGCTGTCGATGGCGGTCTCGGTGGCGAAAAGGGAGTGGGCTACCATGTTGGCGGCTTCACGACGTTGCTTGGACATGTGCGTCTCCTTCCATCGCCGGCCGTGCCGGGATGGCTGAATTGAGGTGAAAGGGGTGAAGTTGTCAGGTACGAAGCAGCGTCAGCGCTGATATTCCCGACAGCAGTAATCCAAAGGCCAGCATTCCAGCGATCATCACGATGAAAATGCCGAGCATGCGTTGTCTGGCGCTCAGGTCATTGGCGCCTCCCCACAACCGAAGGAGAGGCTGTCCCTGGCGGGAAACCAGACCGATGTCGGGGAAGGCGGCCGCGGACCAGACCGCGCCGTCTGCAACATGACCCGCTTCATGCCCGACAGCCCCGCGACGGCCAACGAGGGCCGTCGGGTGGGGCACGGGAATGTCGGCGCCAGTGGCATCGTCGCTCTCTCCGCAAGCAGCTTCTTGCGACGAGGTTTCGATCCTGGCGGCGGTGGAAACAATCCGCGGCGGTTGATATGCCAATGGCTGATAGGCCTGCGCCTGCATTGCCGTGCGGAAGATGATGGCGGCTTCCCGCCGGCTCGTCACGCCCAGTGTCTGAATGGCGCCCCGAAGCCGTGCGTCCACGGTATGCCGCGAGATACCGAGCTGGCGCGCGATTTCCTTCGAGGTCGCATGATCATCGACAAGGTCGAGGCATTCGCGTTGCCCGGCCGTCAGCCGCGCTACGCGCGCCGCCAGATCAAAATCGGAAAGCTGCGTCGAGCCCAATTTCCGCACCTCTTGTTAGCCGGGGCACCGCCGGCATCATAACGCGATAGTGAATCCCTGTCAGCCAGTGATTCGACCATGGTGAACAGAATGGCCTGATCGCATTACGGCCCGGCAGTCGGCGGGATGTCCTTCTCGTAGATTCGATAGGTCTTGCAGATCTTCGCCTCGATCGCTTCCGCGATGGAAATCATCGGGCCATTGTCTTCCAGAACCCAGCCGATCTCTCCGACCTTCGCGCCGTTGCGCACCACGGCGTCGCGGCGGATGAACTCGATCATCATGAATGCGAGCAGCGAGGCCGTGCGTGTGCCCTGCAGCTTCCGGCGCACACCCATCAGCGGAACGCGCATCATGTGCGTCTGCGGGTTCCGAAGGCGCCAGAGCAACCTGGCCCAGCCGAAGGGGAACAGGCGGCCATCCAGATCCCTGATCAGCTCGTTGACATTGGGCAATGTGATCATGAAGGCGACAGGCTCGCCATCATATTCGGCGATCCGGACGAGGTGCGAAAATGCGATCGGCTTCAGCTTCCTGCCCACATAGCTGATCTCGGCCGGCGTGAGCGGGACAAACCCCCAGTTGCTGTCCCACGCCTCGTTCAGGATATCGAGCAGGAGGGCGGCTTCCTCGTCGTAGCGCGCCATGTTCAGTTCCCGGATGCGGATGCGCCTGTTCTTCTCACCAGCCGCCACGATCCGGTTGACAAGATCGGGAAACGGCCGATCGACAGGCAGATCCCAGCAATAGAGATCCTTGGCGCCGGTATAGCCCGCGGCCACGATCATCGATTCGTAGAACGGCAGATGATGCCCCATCATCACCGCAGGAGGGGTGCCGAAGCCCTGCACCAGAAGCCCGGGCTCGTCCCATATGGAAATGCTGATGGGGCCCTGGGCGCGCACCATGCCCTGCCGGCGCAGCCAGTCCTCCGCAGTCGCGATCAGCGCGGATGAAACAGCCGGGTCGTCCACTGTCTCGAACAGGCCCCACTGGCCAAGGCCCGGCCTGTGCTCCTGCACAAGATCACACAGCTGGGCCGAGATCCGGCCGACGACTTCACCGGCGCGCCGCGCCAGGAAGAACTGTGCCCGACCATGCAGGAACCATGGGTTTGATTTCGCCCCGCCGATCATCGCATGCACTTCGGATTTCAGTGGAGGCACCCACTGCGGATCGTCGGCGTAGAGCCGCCAGGGCAGATCGACAAAGGCGCGCCGGTCGGCAGCCGAGCCGACCGGCGCTATTTCCACACCCACCTCAGGCCGCGTCCGCAGCCGGTGTATCATTCTGGTTGGCGGCGCGCTTGCGCGGGTGGCCCTTGGCGACACCGCCCGACATGCTGGCAACCCAGGGAAACACGGTGGCGACTTCGTCGGTGTAGCCCAGATTGAACACCGTGGGCGATTTCGCCGCGCGTTCTTCCCGGTTGTAGAAGGTGCCGAACAGCCTGTCGGGCCAGAAGCTGATGATACCGAAATTACCGGTCTCGTCGTAGAAATGGTGGGCCATGTGCCGCTTCTTCAACTCTGCGAGCCAGGGGTTCTTCGGCTTGTAGCTGAGATGCTGGACGCAGTGCGCGAATTCATAGAAGCAGGTGATGAGAAGCCCGACCGCAAAGGCGACGGCCCCGCCGCCGATCCCACCGATCAGGAAGCCCACGGGTATGGTGGCAAGCGCGATCGCTGGCAGCGTCGTGGAAAGTGCGCCGAACAGCACTTCCAGGTGATTGGGATCCTGGTGATGATCATAGTGGATGCGCTTCCAGGTGCGCGCCGTCAGCGGGAACTTCCACATCCATTTGCTGTGCAGCACATAGCGATGCAGCAGATACCAGATCAGCGGATATGCGACCACCGCAAAGACGGCGGCGCCGATGCCCGCGGCAAGGCTCGGCGGGCTCCAGAATGCAACGCCGATGCTGATGGCGCTGATCAGCAGATAAGACTGGATTGCATAATATTGGAAATAGGCAACCACCAGATCCTTCAGTGTCATCCGGTCGAGATAATGAGCTCGATTCCAGATACCGGGCCGCTTGGCATGGTGAACGTTCAATGCTCGACTCCACAGGATATTGAACCTTTGCCTAGGAGTGCATTACGGCAAATTTAGGGTGCGGATCAGGCGGGCAGACGGCCGGCTCCATTCCGACGCTAATTTTTGCGCCTTCACTCTTCCGTGCGGAGCAACACGCTTTCGCCCACCAGCAGAAACAGCAGGAAGGGTGCCCAGGCGGCCGCCCAGGGCGGATAGGCGCCGAAATCGGCCATCGCCATGGCGAAATTGTCGGCCACGAAAAAGGCAAAGCCGAGCGCAAGGCCGATCACCGCGCGGATGAACAGCTTGCCTGACCGGGCGAGCCCGAATGCTGCAACCGCCCCCAGAAGCGGCATGAGCGCCGCCGACAGCGGGCTCGATATCTTGTGGTTCAGCTCGGCGACAAGCTGGTCCGTCGGCTTTCCGGCGTTATTCATGGCCGCAATCGCCGGCACAAGCTTCCAGATGGGCAGATGATCGGCCTCGACATCCCGCGTGGTGAACTGCCGGGGCTGCACGGCAGACAACAGCTCCAGCGACGGGCTGGACAGATGACGCCCGGAATCGATGTCGAACTGGCGCGCCTGCGCCAACCGCCAGCCGCGCGCATCCGGCCTTGCTTCCTGTGCCCGCACGATCCGCACCAGACGCCCATTTTCACGCTGATAGACGGAGACATTCTGCAAGCGGGTATCGGCCCCCTCCCCCACCACCTTCTGGGCATGCCACAGATCATCGCCCGAGCGAACCCAGACTTCGCGACCATAGCGATCCTCCGGCGGGACCGGCCGATACTCCGCGGCCTTCCAGTGATCGAACTCGACATTGGCGCGCACGAGGAACCGCTCGTTGAAAACGAAATTCAGGGCAGCGATGAACAGGCCGGCCAGAATCAGCGGCGCCAGAATCTGGTGCGCGCTGATCCCGGCCGCCTTGAAGATGGTGATCTCGCTGTTCTGGTTCAGCGTCATGAAGGTGAGCAGCGATGCGAGCAGAACCGAGAATGGCAGGAACAGGGCGATGATCTGCGGCATCCTGAGCGACACATATTTCCACAGCTCCGCCTCTCCGTTGCCCGGGACGGCAAGGATACGGCCGGATTCGCCAAGCAGGTCCAGTGTCATCAGGACAAGCGCAAGCCCCGCCAGAAAGGCAAGGGTGCGCGTCAGGAACATCTTGCCGACGTACCAGGCTATCGTGCGCGAGGGGAAAATGCGGGACAGCGTCATTCGGCCGGTGCAGGCTCGGGCGCAGGCGCGGACTTGGCAGCGGGCTTGCGCAGCTTGCCGAGCAGCCCGCCGATCCTGCTGAATGCCCGGTCCGCCCCGCTGATCGGCTGACCGCCCGGCGTGTGCGCCAGCACATGATAGAACCACAGGCAAAGCGCCGCGAACAGCGCGAACGGAACCCACTGCGCCAGCAGCGGATCGACCCGGCCGATAGCGCCCATGCGCTCCCCATATTCCGAGATCTTGTGGTAGGTTACCAGAAGCACGATCGACAGGAAAACCCCGACGGCCGAAGTGCTGCGTTTGGGCGGAACGGCAAGGGCCACCGCCAGAAACGGCAGAACGAACATCACCGCCCACTGCACCATGCGGCGATGGAAGGTGGCGCTGGCCCGCAGCCGTTCGTCCCGGCTGACTTCGGGGTCGCGCATCTGCTGCCACAATTCGGGAACCGTCCGCTCCAGATTGGCCCCGCCCCGCGCCCGGAAGCGCTCCATCGCCGGCAGGTTCACGGGAAGATCGTGCTGCACGAAAGTGAGAACGCGCGGAACCGCGGCGTCCGGCACATCGTGCACCAGTGTCCCGCTCATCAGGCGCAGGATGATGAGATCGGGATCATCCGTGATCATGAACTGCCCGCGAGCCGCCGAAACCGCGAGCGAACGTCCGTCTGCCGAGCCGGTGCGCACAAACACCCCGCGCAGGTCGCTGCCCTGGTCGAAGCTCTCTTCCACTCTCAGCGTCGTCCGCTCCCCGATCTGGGCGAACTCGCCCACCCGGATGCTGGCCCCCAGCGCGCCTGAGCGCAGTTCGAACCTGAGCCCTTCATAGGCATAGCGGGAATAGGGCTGCAGGAAGCCCACGATTCCAAAGTTGATGACGGCAAAGACTGTCGCAAGCATCATGGGCACGCGCAGCATCCGGCCATAGCCGACGCCAACAGCCTTCAGCGCGTCGAGTTCGGAAGATATCGCGAGGCGGCGGAAACCCAAGAGGATGCCAAGGGTAACGCCGATCGGAATGCCGAGCGACAGATATTCGGGAACCAGATTGCCGAGCATCCGCCAGACCACCGAGACCGGCCCGCCCTCGTTCACGACGAAATCGAACAGGTTGAGCATCTTTTCAAGGAGCAGCAGCATGGCAGCCACGACCAGCGTGCCGATAAGCGGCACGATGATGAGCTTGAAAAGATAGCGGTCTACCGCCGTCAGAAGCGCCATGGTGCATGAGCCTTAGCAGCGCGGTGGCATCAAGGCCAAGCGGCGTTGCGGTGGACGGAACCAGCGTCCTGATCCGATTTGCCTTCCGGCAAGGGGCGGCATCGGCTAGCACCTGTTGCATGGCTGCAACGCTTGCCCTTGTATCTGCGACCGTGTTCGGAATCGCGACCGCCTGCACTCCCGGCTCAGCCGCGCCCGCGGCGCTCGTCAGCGTTCATGGTTTCAGGGATCGGGCGGGCAACCTGCGGGTCATCATCTACCGGGCAAGAGAAGATGAATTTCTGGAACCCGGCAAATTCGTGCAGCGAATCGATGTTCCCGTGCCCCCCTCGGGCAACATGACGGTTTGTGCGCCGATCCCCGACGGCGGCGATCACATAGTGGTGACGCTGCACGACAGGGACGCCAACGGAAAGTTCGGCGCGTTCCACGACGGGGTGGGTTTTGGCGGCAACCCGAGGCTGGGATTGGGCAAGCCGAAAATCGACAGTGTAAAGCTTCCGATCAGCGGCGTGGTTCCGCTCACGATCGAACTCAATTACATGCGGGGCCTCCGGCCAAGGCCCTTGCAACGGAAATGAAATCGGCAACCGTCAGCGTCTCGGCGCGGCGCGTGGATTCGATGCCAAGCTCCTCCAGCGCCTCCAGGGCGCCAGGCAGCCCTTTCAGGGACTGACGCAGCATCTTCCGGCGCTGCCCGAATGCCGCGGCGGTCAAACGCTCCAGCATCGGCATCGGCACATCCACATCCGGAATGCGCGGCACCAGCTGCACCACGGCGCTGTCGACCTTTGGCGGCGGAGTGAAGGCGCGGGCGGGAAGAAACATCTCGATCCGCACATCACATCGCCACTGGGCCAATATGGAAAGCCTGCCATAAGCGCCGCTTCCCGGTGCAGCTACCAGCCGTTCGGCCACTTCCTTCTGGAACATCAGCGTCGCCGTTCGCCACCAGGGCAGCCATTGCCGGTCTGTCAGCCATCCGGTCAGCAGCGCCGTCCCGATATTGTAGGGCAGGTTGGCCGCGATATGCGCGCCTTCGCCTGCCAGCGCCATTGCATCAAGCGCCATTGCGTCCCCCTCGATTATCCGGAGGCGCCCTTCGCTGACGGCGGCCAGACGTTCGAGGACGGGAATGGCGCGGTGATCCCGCTCGACAGCGATCACATGCGCACCGGCCTTCAGAAGCGCCCGGGTCAGCCCGCCGGGACCGGGGCCCACTTCATAGACGCGATCCCCGGGCCTGAGCGGGATTGCACGAACGATACGATCCAGCAGGTTGAGATCGAGCAGGAAATTCTGGCCCAGCGCCTTGTCCGCCCGAAGGCCGGCCGTTGCAATATCTTCACGCAGGGGCGGGAGGGCCGCAATGGCATCGGCAACAGGCCTTGCCGGGCTGCCGTCAAGGGCCGGGGCGTTCGTCAAGCCACCTGCGCCGCGGCACCGGCTCTGGCGCACAGCCCGGCGAGGGCAATCGCTGCGATCATGGCGCGCGGGTTGGCTTCTCCCTTTCCGGCAATGCCGAACGCGGTTCCATGATCAGGAGCGGTCCGCAGCACGGGGAGCCCCAGTGTCATGTTGACGCCCGTATCGAAATACAGTGTCTTCAACGGAATAAGTGCCTGATCATGATACATGCAGATGGCGGCGTCATAGCCGGCCCGGGCGCCGGCATGGAACATCGTATCGGGCGAAAAGGGACCTGTCACATCAATGCCTTCGTCGCGCAGGATGGCGATGGCCGGCCAGATGATGTCGATCTCCTCGCGCCCCATGGTCCCGCCCTCCCCGGCGTGCGGGTTGAGGCCGGCAACGGCAAGACGCGGGCGCTCGATCCCGAAATCCCGGATCAACCCCCGAACCACAGTGCGGACACGAGACAGGATGAGATCCACCGTCAGCCCTTCCGCGACCTTCGCGAGCGGTCGGTGAATGGTGATGGGAACGGTCCTGAGGTCGGGCCCGACCATCATCATCGCCACATTTTCGACCGCCACGCCGCAGCGCTCGGCCACGAACTCCGTCTGGCCCGGATGGCCAAAACCGATGGCATAGAGCTGCGATTTCGCGACAGGGCCAGTGACAAGGCCCGAGGCCGCACCGGATCGGGCCAGCCCGACGGCCATTTCCACGGAATCGAGCGCACAGCGCGCGCCGGCCAGATTGGGCGATCCCGGCTCGATATCGCCCGGATCATCGACCTGCAGGAGCGGCAAGGCCCTGTCGAACAGGCCGACAGCTTCGGATGGATGCGTAATCAGGCCGATGGGCCCGTCCCAGACAGCCTCCACGCTGCGCCGGTCGCCGATGGCGAAGAAGGCGGGCAATCGGTGGGCGGCCCGGATCGCCCAGGCCTTGGCGATCACTTCGGGGCCAACGCCGGCCGGATCACCGATCGAAACCGCAAGCGGAGGAATTGCCTGCCCGGCGGCGGGTCCGGCTTCGGCTGCGTTCGCCACGACAGGCTCAGCGATAGTCGATGACGGCGTCGCGACGGAGATCGCGCAGATAGCGGCGCGCGGCGCTGTTCACGCGCTGGTCGTTCAGCTGCCCATAGACCTGCTCGAAGCTCGGCACCCCGGCGCTGGCCGGCGGATCGTCCCGGCCGCACAGCACCAGCACGCGCAGCCCGTCGGACGCGGAGCCAAACGGCGGCGTCGCGTTGCCGATCTGCATGGTGCCCATGATCTGCTGCAACGGGCCCGGCAGATCACCGAGGCGGAGCTGATCGTTGGTCACCACGCTCGCGCCGATCTGACGCGCGACCTCATCCGCATTGCCGCAGCCGCCCATGTTGCGGGTTCTTTCCTGCACCGAAGCGGCAATCCTGCGGGCTTCGGCCTCGGAGATGCCGGCGGGCAGCGCTATGGTAAGCTGTTTCAGGCTCAGGATGGCGTTGGCCGGATCGACCGACAGAACCTGTCGCTTGTCGACCAGCGCGATGATGGCAACGCCGCCCGGCACGGCTACCGGATCGGAAACCGCGCCGCGCGGAAGCGATGGAACGACGGCTTGCAAGGCCGGNGAAAGCTGCTCTGCGCGAACCCAGCCCAGGTCGCCGCCGACAGCCGCTGTCGACGCTTCGGAGAACTGGCGTGCGTAAGCCACGAAACTGGCGCCGGCTCGAACCTGCTCCACGATCCGCGCGGCATCGGCCATCACCTGGCCCTGCAGCTCCGGCGCGGCCGACAGGAAAATCTCGCCGACACGAAATTCTTCCTGACCCTTTGCTTCTTCCAGCTTGCGGATGACCGACTGCACTTCATCGTCGCCGACATTGATGAAAGGCTCGACGCGCCTGCGCAGAAGGCGGCTCCAGGCAAGTTCGCCCCGGATCTGCTGCTTGATCGAAGCCGGCGACGATCCGCCTTCGCGCAGGAAGGCTTCGAATGCCTCGCGGCTCTGGCGGAAATTGGCGGCGACCCGGGCATAGGCCTGTTCGACCTCCGCATCCGGAATCAGCACTTCATGCTGTTCGGCTTCCTGAATCTGCAGCTTTTCATCGATCAGGTTGCGCAAAACCTGAAGCCGCAGGACTTCGCGCTCGTCGGCGGCAATCTGGCCGCTGTTGGCAATGAGCACCAGCCCGAGCCGATGGTCGACATCGGTGTCGGTTATGATGTCGCCGTTGACGATGGCGGTCGCCTTGCGGACGTTCGGGTCGACTGTTCCCATGATCGTGAGATCGGAGAGCTGCAGGCTGGCAGGCCGCTGCGCCCAGGCAGGAGCAGCCGCGATGCAAAGGCCGAGCAGCGCCGGAGCAAGCAGAAACCGGCTCAGCGAAGTCCGGCTCGCCAGGGCAGAGCGGGCAGACAATTTCCGGGGCTCGTATGACATGCCTTGCAGGGTTTCCTTGGGGTGGGTTCGAGTGATGGGTTTGACGGCCTCGCCATAGACGACCCCGTCCGACGGCACCAGCATCATGGCCATGGCCGGCTGAACCTGTGCTGACAAAAGGCGCAATCGGGATGCGGACGGAACAATCGCCTCAGCCCAGGTTTCGCAGCGCAAGCGTCAGCAGGAACGAGTTCCCCTGACGGGCATTGGGATTGTCGAGATAGTTGCGCTTCCAGGTGACGCCGAATTCGATGCATTCATCCGTGTAGCTGATGCCGAGACGATGACGAATGGGCTGCCAGCCGTCGTTGACGGTCAGCGGATCTTCGGCCTGCGATGTCATGTCGACGACAGCCGAGCCGAACACCGCCCAGAAGCGGCCGACGGCGACACGGGCGCCGGCGCGCACTTCCTCATGGTCGGTCAGATCCTCGAGGTCGATGTTGCGGTTGAACTTCAGATAGCCCAGCGACACGAAGGTGCGCCGGCTGCCGATGGCGATGTCCGTCTCGTTCCGGCGGATCGCCAGATTTTCCCTGTCGACCCGCAGCCGCTGGGTGACTTCAAGGGCGCTGCCGAAACGAACCGATGCCCGGCCGACGAAGTCCGACAGCCGCTCGGAAAGCCCGGTGCCCACGGGAAACAGGTTCAGCTGATGATCAAGCCGGTAACTCTGGCCGGCCTGCGCGGTGACGGCGAGACCGGGCCGGTTCCAGCGCCAGTCAACTCCGTAGGTGATCCGCGCGCCGCCCTCCCACCTGTCGTAGCCGGGAAAGCGGTTGAGGGCGAAAAGGTTCGATTCCTCGAGATCGATGGCGCGGCTGTCCTCGTTGGGAATACCGTCGTTGGCATTGGCGCTCGACGCCACGAACTGCACACGGGGCGAGAATGTCTGCACGCCTCCCAGCGCCGGGCCCGCGAACGGCCATTCGATATCGACGGCAGCCAGGGGAATGAGACGAGCCCTCCAGCCGTCCCTGCCGGCATAGAAGGGATCATCTGCAAGGTCGCTGTTCCGCGTGTTGTAGACATCGCCGCGAACAAGACCGGACAGCGTGACCCGGTGGCCCGCCCGCGTCAGCAGGCTGCGGTCCCACCGGGCGATCGCCAGCGCGCGCGCCATCGACTGACCGTCGCGCCGGAACAGGCCAAGGCTGTTCATCTGCAGCAGCACCTGCCCGCCGGCCACCTTGTCGGGCAACCGCCAGAGCGCATCGACGAGCGGCAACGCAAAGGGAGTCTGGCCCGCAGTCGTGCCGGCCCGGAGATCCTGAAACGCCCATCCGCGAACCGAAAAATAGCGCCCGTCGCTGAAATTCTCGAGTGCGTAGGTCGAACGCAGCCGGGTATCGAGGCTGATCTGGTAACGGCCCAGGAAGTTTTCGTCGTTCGTGAGGCGCGTGGAAAAGCTGGAGCGCCAGCCATCGCCATGCTCGATGCGGCCGCGGCCTTCGAACATGCCCCGTATCTTTTCACGCGTTTCGACGATGTTACCTGTCAGCGGATCCTCCATCTGGCCCCTGGCATGGGTAATGCGGCCGCCGAACTGGATGGGGCCTCCGGCCAGGAGCTGGCGATATTCGAACCCGGCTACGGGCGCGACATCGGTATAGACATGGCCGGTGACGGTCAGATCCCTGTCGGGCGCGATGGCCCAGAAATAGGGGATCTCGATCTCGAACCCCAGTTCCCGAGTGATGCGGACATCAGGAGACAAGAGGCCGGACTGGCTGCGATCGAAGCTGTCCGGGTGGGACAGGCGCGGCAGGACGACAAGCGGCACGCCATAAAATTCGATCCTGGCGCCGGAATAGGAAACCCGGCCGCGCTCTGGATCATGAACGACGCGCACGGCCTTCAGCGACCAGACGGGCTCCCGGGGTGCGCCATGGTCGTCGACGACCGAACAAGGCGAATAGGCGACACGATTCAAGGTGGAAACGCCGTCCACACGAACGCCCGAACAGGCGGCGAGCCGGCTGCCGTCGGCAAGAATCAGCAGGATGTTTTCGACAGCGCCGCTGCGCAGCGTCTCGGTCAGCTCGAAGCGTTCGGCGACCACCCGCGTTCCATCGCCGCTGTCGATCATCACGCCACCGAGCGCTTCCACCACACCGGTCCGGCGATTGTAGATGACGGTGTCGGCCGTCAGCCTCTGGCCATCGCGGCGAAGGAGGACGTTCCCGGTCACCGTCACGATGTCGCCGCGCTCGTCGTAGCTCAGAGCGTCGGCCTCGAACTCCACCATCGGCTGGGGCAGGGCCGGCGCGGCAACCGGAGGCCCCGGCTCCTGCGCAGAGGCAGCAGTCGCAAGAACCATCGCGGACAGCGAGGCAAGCAGGGCATGGAACAAGCGCATCACCTGAGGCGGCTTTAGGAGGGCTAAGGCCGCCATTCAAGGAGCCCCTTCGAGAAGCATGCGAAATGCACCGATCAGCCGGAACCGGGAGCCTCAGAAAGGAATGATGCGGCCTTCGCGGCTGAATCTCAGATAGCCGACATTGGCGCCCAGCCGCCACCCTGCCCCAAGCCGGATCGGCACCAGAACGACATCACCGCGCTGATGATAGCTGGCCGACACGCCGCCGATCAGATAGGCCTTGCCCTCGATCGCGGGAAAGCGGCGAAACAGATCATCGGTATCGTGGAGGTTATAGACCAGCACGAAAGTTCGCGAGGCATCGCCGCCCACGTCCGGCCCGATGGACGGACCCGTCCAGTGGACCGTGCGCTCGCCCTCTATCTTGGAATGCAGCACGCCCCTGCCGTAGCGCAGGCCGAAAAGAAATGCGCCGCCGGCTTCCCTGCCGACGATATAGGCATTGGGCTTGCCGAGATCGGCAAAAACCCTCTCGATCACTCTGGCGACGCTTTCCGACGCTGTCCCGAGGGCGCCATCTGCTGCGGCGATGATCTCGCCCATCTCATAGGCGGCCTCCCGGGCATCGGATGCAAGGGTTTCGTCCGGCGGCGCCGGCTGAATGGCCGGCAGTTGCTGCGCGACCGGCCCGGGTGCCTCAACTTCCTGCGCCAGCAAGGGGGCAGCCTGCAACAGCAGCAGTGCGGCGAGGAGATGTCGCTTCATGACGGCACTGTGCCACATCTTCATGAATCGAAACTGAATCCCAATTGGATGGAAAGGGCTCATGCTTCCGCGACGACACCGTTGCGCAGGATCGGCATGCCCGAAATTTCCACCTCCACAATATCGCCGGGAAACAGATAAAGCGGCGGCACGCGCTTTTCGCCCACCCCGCCGCAGGTGCCCGTCGCGATGACGTCGCCGGGCCGAAGCTCGGTAAAGCCCGAAACATAGCTGATCAGCGTCTCGGCATCGAACAGCATCAGCGCTATTGGCGTATGCTGCACCATTTCGCCGTTCACGCGGGTGGTCAGATCATGGCCGCGATAATCCCCGAAGGCCTCGGGAGACATGAGTTCCGCGCCGATGCTGCCCGACCGGTCGAAATTCTTGCCCGGCGTGAACTGGGCCGTATGGCGCTGCCAATCCCTGACCGAGCCATCGAGGAACGGAACCCAGCCCCCGACATGCGCCAGTGCGTCGGCGCGCCCGATGTGCCGCCCCGCCTTGCCGATGACCAACGCCAGCTCGCCCTCATAGTCGAGGCAACCCGATGCCGCGGGCTTCACGATCGGCTCGCCGGCCGGAACCAGAGACCGGGCCGTGCGCANGAAAAGCATGGGGTAGCCAGCCGATTCCCTCCGGCCCATTTCGGCGCGATGAGCGGCATAGTTGACCGCGGCACAGAAAATCCGCGCGCTGTCCCGGGGAAACCATGTCATGCTGCGGCCTTTCCGTCAGATTTTTGCACATGCGCCGGGATACGGATCGTCCCATCGGCTTTGCCCTTGCTTCAGCTGCGAACGGCAAGCAAGAACGATCCGCCATGACGCCCGCTCCAGCAAGACCTGACTGCTTCTAGAAGCGGGTCGTCCAGCCGATCTCACCCTGCACAAGGGTCGGGCTCCGGTCAGGCGTGTCGGGGGCGTCAACCTGCAGCCGCGCTTGGGCACGAAGGTCGCCTATCGCGGTCGGCCAGTTCACCCCGGCCTCGAAATGGCCTATCGTCTCGCGCGATTGCGAAATCCGGTACGAAGGAACCGATGTCGTGTTCAGCACGATATGGCGTGCCGCGAGGTTCCAGCGCCGGTTGCGGGTGTCGGTCAGCGCGGCGTGCATGGTCAACGCCCTGGCATCGCCGTCCAGCGAATGGCCCAGCGGCCTTCGGCCATAGGTCCAGCCATCGGTGTAGAGGAAATGATTGTAGGTCGAGCCGGGCCATGTCTCGCCGCCCATCAGCGTGCCCAGCAACTTGGCGGCCTGGCTGTCCATATATTCGAACCCGGCGTCGATCAGCGCGCCATCCTTTCCCACAGGGCCGGAAACCGCAACCCCGATCTGTCGCGCGAACTGTTCGATCAGGATATTGTCGGCGTCCTCGGTCGTCGTGTCGAAGGTCAGCTTCAGAACATGGCCGCTGTCGCCGATCGGCCGGCGATAGCTCATGTCGAAGCCGGCGAGCTGGTTTCCGGGTTCGTCCGCAGTGCCGGTATTGTCAAAATCCCCGAAGCCTGTCAGCGCCTTGCCGATGGTTCTCCAGTCACAGGGACGGCCGCTTCCACACAGCATCAGGCCGCGGTTCAGGCCGATCTCGAAATAAGGGGTCGGCTGGAACGAGAAGCGGATGCCGACCACGGCCGGATTGTCGAAATCCCGCTCCTCGTCCGCCATGCCGGCGAACATGTCGAACGAAACCGGGCCCAGCCAGCGCAACAGCGGAGCATCGATGGTGAAGGGCTCCAGCCGGCGGAAACCCACCTTCGGAAAGGGCCTGGCGCTGGTGGAAAAGATCATCGACCCGTCCTGCCCGGCGCCCCACCAGGTGTCGATCCAGCCACCATAGAGAACCCAGTTGCCGCAGAGCCTGAGCGCGGCAAAGCTGGGATCGGGCGAGAAGCCGTTCCGGAACTGCGTCGCTCGCTGGCGATCCGTTCCTTCGCTTTGCCATGTGCCGCCCCAGCTGACATGAAGCGGGCCGAGATCGTGCGAGGCAGAAATGGTGACTTCGCCGGGGTTCCGGGCCACCCGTTCAAACCCGCGCACCAGCGACGCATCGTTGGTGGCTGCCGCGCGCACCATGTAGCGCGACGGCTTTCTTTCATGTTCCGAAAGCGCGGCGATCCGCCGGACAGCAGCCGTGACATGCGGCGGCAACGGCCCGGCGCCCTGCGCGCGTTCCAGCCCCCGGTTGATCTGGGCCCAGGGAAGCGGCCATGCATTCACAGGCCCGAGGATGAAGCCGTGCGCGCGCAGCAATTCCACATCGGTGCGCAAACGGGCGTCGCCTGGAGGCGCCCAGGGGCTGGCCTCGGCCGAGGCCGCCAGCAG
>JGI24125J20156_1000197_pt1 | contig 16491 bp, 15 predicted proteins | sample Subbio12Aug_8Bad_FD_20156 | JGI IMG/M metagenome (IMG submission 20156) | reverse complement strand
ACCTACTGCAGAGGAGGTAAATGATCTCATGAAGGTTTACGTTGATCCAGAAACCTGTATGGGATGTGGCGTGTGTGAAACTATCGCGCCAGAAATCTTTTTCATGGGCGATGAAATATGCGTCCATGTTATTTTAGACCCAGTGCTGGAAGAATACCGCGACCTTGTTCAGGAGGCGGTAGACGAGTGCCCCGAGCAAGCCATCAGTTTTAATGAAGATTAGCCCGTTGTAACCCTGGGTCTTAAAAGGTGTTACCAAAGGAAATCGAACGGATCCACTCGATAAATCGAGGGAGAGCTGTGCCCCACCATCATGACCACCCCGATACACTCGGCTTCTTGGCTGTCGTTGCCAAAGTAATACAGATCACTTTTGGGCGTGCCCATCCTTCGTTCGGGGTCCGATCCTGAAATCCCAGTGATCCACCCATCAGGTTAACCCTCACCACCCTTCAACCTGACGGATGCAGCCCTTAACCATTGCCCATTCAATGGTTAAGGATCTTTAGTTCATTCATCGTTGAGTGGCAACGGAATTACCTTTTTGAAAATTCCCTCAGGGCATGAACTGGTCGAAATCGAAATTAAAATCTCCAAAGTTGAACCCCTGGGTGGCTAGGAGAACACCAAATATAGCGTTGATAATGGACAGGAAAAGGGTGATACTGGATAAAATGATCCCAGCAATGGCCAGACCACGACGGGTGGACTTGAGCCCTAATACTCCTGTGATAATGCCCCCGATTGCCAACGGGATTCCACAGATGGGAAGGCACCAGCCAAGCAGGTTGACGATCCCGATGATGAGCGAAGCGATGGCGGTACCCTGGCGGTCCGGTTGATGAGATCCAGGGAAAACAACTTCCGGACGTGAAACAGGTGGAGATGGTTCGTATGTCATGCGGTTTTTCTCCTAACCGATCCATTTATTCATGAAAGTTTAGACCCAAAATATCGTCCAGTCTTTCGAGTACTTCGTTGGTCAGTTTGTCCACGACCTCTGCAGCGCCAATGTTCTCGTCAAGTTGCTCCAAGCGGGTCGCCCCGGTGATCACACTCGAGACTTCTTTTCGCCGCAGCACCCACGCAATCGAGATTTGGGCGGTGGTGAAACCCAATTCGTTGGCCAGCCCGGTAATTTTTCGCACCTTATCCACCCGCTCGGGTGTAAACCGGTCGCGGATCCAGGCCATGTCATCCCAGGATGCCCGGCTACCCATTGGAATCCCATTGTTGTATTTTCCGCTTAATAAGCCGGAATACAAAGGGCTCCAGGTCGTCAGGCCAATCCCTAAATCACGGCTGAGTGGCATGATCGAGTCTTCGACCCGTTTGCGGTGAAATAGATTGTACTGCGGTTGTTCCATAGTAGGCGGGGTCAATCCAAATTCGCGGCTGGCGGAGTGTACCTGAGCAATCTGGTGAGCTTCCCATTCCGAAGTCCCCCAATAAAGCACTTTGCCCTGATGAACCAGGTCGTCCATAACCCGAGCGACTTCTTCAAAGGGGGTATCAGGGTCGTGGCGGTGGCAGAAATACAAATCGATGTAATCGGTACCTAAACGGCGCAGGGAGGCATGGACCGACTCGGTCACATGTTTGCGGGAGAGACCGCGCCCATTCGGACCGGGCGTGGTCGGCCAAAACACCTTGCTGGAAATCACCAAGGCTTCCCGGGCTAAGTCTTTAATCGCCTCGCCCATGACGATTTCGGCCTGCCCATTGGCATAAATGTCGGCATTGTCGAAGAAGTTGATGCCGTGGTCGTATGCGGCGTGAATCAGGTCGATTGCAGTCTGTTTTTCGATTTGATTTCCAAAGGTGAGCCATGCCCCCAAGGAAATTTCACTGATTTTCAGACCAGAACTGCCTAAGCGTCGGTAGTGCATCCTATTCCCTCCATTTGATCCAGGTTAGTGAGGCGAGCGTCGCGAATCGGGTTTCGATTTCCAGGGGTCGATCATCCTTTCGCAAACTTTGTCTTTTATCANCCCCAGGCCATATTATTCCATATCGTGAACTTTNCCNTCGCTGAGCGATTTCTTCTCCGTGCCGATTCCTAGCGGTTTCCACTTCTCCTCATTTTCACGCAAGCGGTGCTGAGCGCCGCCGCGGTTGTGCAGCAGGTCGAAACCCTCAGGTTTGATAAACATTTCTTCACCCTCTAAAAGGCCTAAAACCCCCACCTGCCCGGATTCCAGGCGTTTATTCTGGCAGTAAGGGCAAGTTTTTGGATCGTGCATTTTATAGTCAGTGGGTTCTTCGTAAGTAGTGATGAAGCCTTCGTAGTTACGCAGAATGATCTTATGGTCTGAGGCGCTGATCATGTAATTGGGCATAACCGGTATTTTCCCGCCCCCGCCAGGAGCATCGACCACATAGGTCGGTACGGAATAACCGGACGTGTGTCCGCGCAGCCCTTCGATGATTTCAATACCCTTAGCAACCGGTGTGCGGAAATGACCCGCACCATCCACCAGGTCACACTGGTAGAGGTAATAAGGGCGCACACGTATCCGCACCAGGTCCTGCACCAATTTGCGTTGAACGTGTACGCAGTCATTGATCCCTGCCAAAAGCACCGATTGGTTGCCAAGTGGAACACCAGCTCGGATAATCGATCGCAGGCTTGGTCCAGTTCGAGGGAAATTTCATTGGGATGATTGACGTGGATATTCAGCCACAAGGGGTGGTATTTTTGCAGGGTTTCACAAAAATCATCGGTCACCCGCTGGGGCATAAAGACTGGAACCCGGCTGCCAATCCGGATAATTTCGATGTGGGGTATCTCTCGAAGCCGGCCGAGCAGTTCGTCCAGCAATTTGGGGGACAAGACCAGTGGGTCGCCTCCTGAAAGGAGCACATCCCGAACCTGAGGTGTTCTTTTGAGATAATCGATTTGCATCTCAAACTCAGCCCGCGAGAAAGTCGAGGTTGGGTCGCCAACAATGCGCGAGCGTGTGCAGTAACGGCAGTAGGAGGCACACTGGGTGGTAACCAGCATCAATACCCGGTCTGGGTACCGATGCACCAACCCGGGTACCGGCGAATGCCGGTCTTCGGCGAGCGAATCTTCCATCATCCCTATAAACGGGGTAATTTCATCAGCGGTTGGGATTACCTGGCGGCGAATAGGGTCATTGGGATCGTCCGGGTTGATCAACGAGGCAAAATAGGGGGTAATATCCACCCTGAAGAGCCCTTGAGTACTCAGGGCTTTCTTTTCCGATTCGGTGAGGGTGAAAACCGATTCGAAATCTTCGGTGGTGTTTAATCGGTTTTTAAGCTGCCAACGCCAGTCATTCCACTGTACGTCAGGTATGTTTGCGTACACCGGGGCGCGTCGGGATGGAAATGGACTAAGGTTCATTTTCAGGCTCCTTGAACGGATAATAAAACATTAACACACTGAAAACCCACGGCTCATAACCCTATTAGGACTATGCGACTCAATATCGCAGCTTTGTTCAGCAGATCTATTTTATCCTTAATGAAGAAATAATTCACCTGATTTGTGTTCGATTTTGGTTAACCTCCATAATCCAAAAATATCTGGGCCGGATGATTTCCTAAACATAAAGCTAAACCTTTTTAGGGTAAATAACCTCTTTTCGGGTCGAAAGCACTAAACCCAGCCTCCACACCTCAACCCAATGAGGGGCTGGAAATATAACCAAATCGGCTTTCAAAATTGCAAATACGTTTGAAACATTGTAAGAATAATATATGAACTTAGCGATGCTTCTTGACGCTTAAAAAAGGGCATGGTATGATGATGCAATAACAATTTTTAGCACTCTCGAACCGAGAGTGCTAAATTTGGAGAGTAAATGAATGAGTTGACGGAACGGCAGAAATTTATTCTGACCCTGGTTATACATGAATATATCCGCAGTGCGGCCCTGGTCGGCTCGCATGCGCTGGTTTCACGTTATAAACTCGATATGAGTTCAGCTACGGTCCGCAATGAAATGGCAGCCTTGACTGAATCGGGTTTTTTAAGGCAGCCCCATACCTCCTCAGGGCGTGAACCGACTGAAGAAGGGTATCGATATTTTGTCAGCCGTTTGATCCATGCTTCAGAACTGCCAGATACCACCCGGCGCACGATCACTCACCAGTTTTACCAAATGCGTCACGATGTCGAGCAGTGGGGAAAGCTGGCAGCTTCGATTTTGGCCCACCAATCAAGGGTGGCTTCCCTGGTTACTTCGCCCCATCATGAACGGGCGCGGCTAAAACACCTGGAATTAATGGTTACCCGTGGGCGACAGGTATTAATGGTTTTGGTTATTGTCGGTGGAGATGTGCGCCAACGTATGTTTACCCTTTTAGAGCCGGTATCTCAGGAACAATTGTCCCAATGTGCCGAGCGTATAACCCAGCTTTTCAGCGGCACCGATGCCAACGAAATCCGAGCGCGTCGCGCCATTTTGACCGGACTGGACCAGGATGTGGTCGATTGGATGCTTCAAACCTTGACCCAATCAGACTTAGCCCTCTCCGGTGAAGTATACATGGATGGGTTGACCAATGTATTAGCTGAACCAGAATTTATTGGTTCGGAAGAGGCCCGGCGTGCATTACGAGTTCTTGAAGAGCGTACCTTATTGCAAGATCTGGTAGCTCGTACAGTGTTCAATACCGCCCAAGGCGATGTGCAGGTATTAATCGGCGGTGAAGGCACCTGGGTTGAGCTGCGCCAATGGTCGATTGTTTTGGGTAGTTATGGTATGCCCGGTCTGGCAACTGGGACCCTGGGAGTGCTTGGCCCGATGCGCATGTCGTATGGACGCGCGATTTCTACCGTCCGGTTTATTTCGGGGATTTTAAGTGATTTGGTAGCCGAAACTTTGGTCGAAGATTCTTCTGTTACTTAGGAGTGCTGTGCATGAACGAAGAAAAAAAGAAACGCTCTAAACCGACGACAGGCATTCCACCAGAAAAGGTTGAGGAAAGCCAACCAGCAACTGCTGAGGACAACCTGGTAATGGTGAACCTTACCATCGAAGAGTATAATTCGATGCAGAAAGAATTGGCTGAAATCCAAAGCCAGAGCAAAGAATACTTCGAAGGCTGGCAGCGCGAGCGGGCGGATTTCGTAAATTATAAAAAACGCACCGAACGCGAACAAGAACAGCTTTCTCAGGTTATCACCGGCAATGTAATTAGAAAATTTTTATCGGTACTTGATGACATGGAAAGGGCGATCAATAACAAGCCGGCCGGCTGCGATGCCCAGGAGTGGTGGTCGGGTGTGGAGTTGATTTATCGCAAACTTCAAACAATCCTGGATGCAGAGGGGATTCAACCCCTGGCCAAAGAGCTGGATGATTTCAATCCCAATATCCATGAAGCTATTTCGCACGAAGACCATCCTGAGGTGGAAAGCGGAAAAATAATTGAGGTCGTCCGGAATGGTTTCATCATGGGTGAGCGGATCATCCGCCCGGCTTTGGTTCGTGTGGCGCGATAAGTGCAACCCGAAATTACGAATACCGCCAAGGCATACCCTGGTGGTTTGGATATAATAACTGGATTATTCGCTGGAGGAATCTTACATGGGAAAAATCGTTGGAATTGATCTTGGAACAACTAACTCGGTGGTATCCGTCATGGTTGGTGGTGAGCCGGTTGTGATCCCGGCTGCGGAGGGAGAGCGCCTGATCCCTTCGGTCGTTGCGGTAAATAAAAATGGCGAACGGCTGGTCGGGCGGGCTGCTCGCAACCAGGCGATTGTCAACCCAGAAAACACGGTCTTTTCGATCAAGCGTTTAATGGGACGCAAATTCGATGACCCCGAAGTCCAACGAACGATTAGCCGAGTTCCATACAAAGTAACCAAAGCTCCCAATGGGGACGTGCGTGTGGAAATGGGTGGGCGCGAATATTCCCCCCCTGAAATCTCGGCTATGATCCTTGCCAAACTAAAAACCGATGCAGAAGCCTACCTTGGAGAAACGGTTACCCAGGCAGTGATTACGGTACCCGCTTACTTTAATGATGCGCAGCGGAATGCTACCAAGGACTCCGGAAAAATTGCTGGTTTGGAAGTCATGCGGATTATCAACGAGCCCACGGCCTCGTCCTTGGCTTACGGGCTGGACAAGCGTAAAAATGAAATTATCGCAGTGTATGACCTTGGTGGTGGTACGTTCGATATTTCGATCCTGGATGTAGGCGATGGTGTTTTTCAGGTTAAATCGACCAGCGGCGATACTTTCTTAGGCGGCGATGATTTTGACCAACGCCTGATCGATCACCTCATGGAGGAATTCAAGAAAGAGAGCGGCATCGATTTGCGCCACGACCGTCAGGCCCTTCAGCGGCTCAAGGAAGCTGCAGAAAAAGCGAAGATCGAATTATCATCGGTGATGCAGACAGAAATCAATCTGCCCTACATTACCGCAGATTCCACCGGCCCGAAACATCTTGTCAAACCACTCACCCGCGCTAAATTAGAGCAGCTCACTGCTGACCTGATCGAGCGCTCGTTGGTGCCGGTGCGCAAAGCGCTCTCGGATGCAGGACTTAAAGCTTCACAAATTAATGAAGTTGTTTTAGTGGGCGGAATGACCCGCATGCCGGCTGTCCAAGAGTCGGTCAAACGTGAATTTGGCAAAGATCCTCATAAAGGCGTCAACCCGGACGAGGTTGTGGCAAACGGTGCGGCGATTCAGGCCGCGGTACTGGGAGGGGATGTTAAAGACGTCATTTTGGTGGATGTTACCCCCCTCACGTTGTCGGTGGAAACCTTGGGTGGTGTCGCAACTCCTCTGGTAGAACGTAACTCGGCTGTGCCGACCAGCAAGACCCAGGTGTTTTCAACTGCCGGCGATGGACAAACCCAGGTCGAAATTCATGTTGTCCAGGGCGAGAGACCCATGGCTGCCGACAATAAATCGTTGGGACGTTTCAATTTGGATGGAATCCCTTCTGCGCCGCGCGGCATTCCACAAATTGAGGTGACCTTTGATATCGATCCTAATGGTATTTTGACGGTCACAGCCAAGGATAAAGCCACCGGACGCAGCCAGCATATCACCATAACCGCTTCTTCTGGTTTAACCGAACAAGAAGTGGAAAAAATGCGCAAGGAAGCCGAGTTACACGCAGAGGAAGACCGGAAACGCAAAGAATTGGTCGAAGTGCGCAACCATGCTGACAACACAATCTACGCTGCAGAAAAAAGTTTGAAAGATTATGGCGATAAAATGCCCGCTGATCTGAAAGAGCAAGCCCAACAAGGAATTCAAAAGGTCAAAGAAGCCATGTCTGGGCAGGACACAGAAGCGATCCGGCGCACTTCAGAAGAGTTGAGCCAAACGGTTCAAAAACTTGGGGCATCCATGTACCAGCAGCAAAGTGCCCCTGGATCCGAAACCCCAGGTAGGGCAGGCCCGGATACCGGTCCTTCGGGTGGTGATGATGTCGTTGAAGGCGAGTTTAAGGAACAGCCTTAGGGTTTTCACAATAGGGGGGCGGGCTCATTGGATGCTCGCCCCCTTCTATCTATTGTCTGTCTCGCAGGCAGGCTTTCTTATAGATCGATCGGATGATGTATGGCGCCACGTGATTATTATGAGGTATTAGGTGTAAATCGGAATGCGAGTGGAGATGAAATCAAATCAGCATTCCGTGGGTTGGCGCGTAAATTCCATCCAGACGTAAACAAATCGCCGGAAGCCGAGGGGGTTTTTAAGGAAATCAATGAAGCCTACGCGGTCCTTTCCGATGTAGATAAGCGGGGAACGTACGACCGCTACGGCCATGCCGGTCTTAATGGTATGGGGGGAACGCCCGACTTCACCACCATCGATTTTTCGGATATCTTCGAAGAATTCTTTGGTTTTGGGGGTGGAGGGGGACGCCGGAGAAACGCAGCCCGCCGTGGGGCGGATCTGAGCCTCTCGGTCTCCTTATCGTTCGAGGAAGCGGTTTTTGGCATCGAAAAAGAGATCGAAATTACCCGCGACGAGGTATGTGCTTCCTGTCGTGGATCGGGGGCGGAACCAGGCACCAGCCCAACCCGCTGCAATTCCTGCGGTGGGCGGGGAGAAGTCCGCCAAACCCGCCAGACCTTTTTAGGGTCTATGGTACAGGTCATTACCTGTCCGACCTGTAATGGTGCCGGTGAGGTCATCAGCAGCCCATGTAAATCTTGTAAGGGGCGCGGATTAGAGCGTAAAACAGTAACCAAGACGGTACCGATACCGGCAGGGGTGGACAATGGAACCCAAATTCGCCTTTCTGGTGAAGGTCAACCCGGAGTCAATGGAGGACCGCATGGCAACCTGTATTTAGAAATTCGGGTCAAGGAACACCAATTCTTCCGACGCAAAAATGTCGATATTCTCCTGGACCTCAATATTAATATCGCTCAAGCTGTCTTGGGTGCTGAAATCGATGTGCCAACCATCGAAGGCACACAAAAATTGAATATTCCGGCGGGCACTCAGCCTGGAAAAATATTTCGATTAAAAGGCAAAGGGGTGGCAAATGTTCGCGGTGGCGGAAGGGGCGATGAATTGGTGGTTGTGAATTTGGATGTTCCCACCCGCCTTACAGCCGAACAGCGCCAGCTCTTCGAACAATTAGCCAAAACGTTGGGTGCAGAGGTGCGCCCACAAGAAAAAAGCTTCTTGGATATTCTTAAAGAGGTGCTTGGTGGGTGAAGCAGGCTGGTTGGAAGTCTCGCTGACCGTAGATGGTGAATTGGCCGAAGCGGTGGCGGAAGTGATTGGGCGTTTTACCCCTCAGGGTGTCGTGATGGAACAGGCGGTCGAATTTGTCGACACAGAAGACGAGGGCACACCTTACGGCCCGGTGCGGGTTTATGGCTACCTCCTTAAGGATCGTACTACGGAGCAAAAATGCCGGTCTCTGAAAGAAGCCTTCTGGCATTTGAGCCAGATCCGAGAGCTGCCAACACCCGAATTTCGTACAGTAGAAGACGAAGACTGGATGGCAGCCTGGAAGAAGCATTACCATCCGATCCCGATCGGCAACCGGCTGCTGGTTTTACCGGCCTGGTTGGAGCCCAATTACCCTGGACGCATCCCTGTTAAGATCGACCCAAGCATGGCATTTGGGACGGGCACTCACCCTACCACTCAGCTTTGTCTGGGCCTAATTGAGAAGTTTATCCAACCCGGGCAGGCGGTTATGGATGTAGGCTGCGGGTCNGGAATATTATCGATTGCGGCGGTCAAATTGGGGGCAATAAAGGCTTTGGCAGTCGATATCGATANCGCCGCNATCCGATCGACCCGCGAGAATGCGGGCATCAATGATGTGGAGCAGCAAATAGAAAGTGGTGTCGGATCGATATCAGAAATACTACACGGGGATTTCTCTTTACAGCAAACACCCATGGTGTTCGCAAACATCCTCGCCCCGGTTATCGTGCGCTTATTGGAGGATGGGATGGCCGATATCATAAGCCAGGATGGGGTAATCATCCTGTCTGGAATTTTGATCGGGCAGGCTCTCGAGGTCAAAGAAAAAGCAGAGAGCTGCGGTTTGGTTGAGGTCGATCGAGCCAGCATCGACGACTGGGTAGCCCTGGTTTTCAAGAAGTAATTACCAAACCCGTTCCAAGTCCGGATTATCCAGTGCTTTCCTACCAACTTTTGCAAGGTCGATCCAATGACCATTTACCTTAATACGGACAACATCCGCAGTAAAGTCGGTAACGGATTGGCCCATGGTTTTCGAAGAGCGCTGATCCAACACCGTAGATATCTACGGGTACCGATAATTTCTCAAAACGGGTGATTTTCTCTGGGCTAAAACCGCCGGAAGCAACAATTTTTACCTCCTGGCAGAAATCGTGGGCTGGTTTCAACCATTTGTCCGGCAGGTCCCAGGTTTCCCAGGCCGAATCGAGCGACTGGCGCACCAGAAAGACCAGGCGCGGGTTGACACCCAGGTCTAGGGTGGCGTCGCCCAAGGGTTGGACGCTGACATCGCGCAAACTACCGCTGGTATCCAGGCGGACACCATATAAGCGGTATCGTTCGGCTTCTTCTGGTTGAAAGATCTCGGTATAATAGCGGAATTGTTCGAACATTGCTTTACACACCCCTACCGAGTCTGAAACGGAATCATTATTAAAGTCCACCAGGGCGATACGAGGGACGGAAACTGGGAGCACTTGGGCAAATGCGAGCAGCGCTTCGGATGTGTCCCCCAAAAAAGATGCGATTGCAGCATGGGCGACCGTGCCACCTCCCGCCCCGCCCCACCAGTCGCCTTGCGCATCGGTTGAAACGAAACGCCCAAGGGTGCTGGCATGGTCCATGTTGTAGCGCTGCACCGCGGTCTGATAGGCATAACCGTCAGCGGCCTGAACTTCATGTAAATCGAAACGAGCAGGGAAAAACAACATTGGTTTACCCCGGGCAGCCACCAGAGTATTGTAAACATTGGTCGCAACCCGGCTGGCGCGGGTGAGAATACCCAAAGTGGGGGTTTCCAGGATCGCAAAATCGCGGTAGCGGCCGCGCACGCGGATTACCGGCTGGACATGTAAGGGGTTGCCATCCGATGTTACCACACAGCCATCATGGACAGCCGAAACCTCGAGTTGATCGCTGGTATCGATAAAGGTATTGCCATCGAAGTACCCGGTGCAATGGCGCAGCATGGTAAGGGCTTTATCTACCCCAACCACCAGCACCTTGCCTGCCCGGCGGGTGAACCATTGCATTTCCACCTCAATATTGCCGCAGTCGATGGTAATATTGGTGAAATATTTGTCGGTGTACCAGCCGCAGCGCATACGGTCGATATCGAGTTTGAAGGTTTCGTTCGTCAACCGTTTTCCGTCAAAGATACTCATGGAATGAACTCCTGGAATGGGCGTCCCACTTTGTGTAAAAAATACACTAATAATATACTCGGCATTGAGTTGAACGTCAAGAGATTTTTAAATCCGAGGGTTATTATAGTGTGTTTGCACAACGAGAATAATGCGCTGATCAAATCAAAACCGCTCTATTGTGGTAAACTATAATCGGTAAATGGGGATGAATTGACAAACCATGCAAGGAGTATCCATCCGATGAGCGCACGAGAAACGTATTCGATCGAACTGGCTGGGCTGCCTCGTGAACTACCCCTGTTCGAGATAACCCCAGGTCTAAAAATTGCTATTCTTAATATCCTGGGTGACACGGAACTGGTAGAAGCCTGTGCGGGAGCGCTGGCTGAAAAATCGCGCGAAATGCCATTTGATGTGATCATCACCGCCGAATCAAAAAGCATCCCTTTGGCCCATGCATTGGCACACCGGTTAAATAAACCGTACGTTGTACTGCGAAAAGGGTATAAATTTTATATGGGCGAAGCCCTGAAAGCAGATACACATTCCATCACTACAGGCGCACCTCAGTCCCTCTTCCTGGATGAAAAAGATCATGCCCTTGTCAATGGACGCCGTGTCATGCTCCTGGATGATGTCATCAGCACAGGGTCTACCCTTGAGGGTATGCGAAAGTTGATGATTCAGGCCGGTGCACAGGTCGTCGTCGAAGCGGCTATTTGCACCGAGGGCGATCAAGAAACCTGGAATGGGATCGTATCTTTGGCCCATTTACCGCTATTTAAAGAGTAAATGGCTTGGCAAGTTCCATACCTTCACCAATCAGCGCGATAGGACAGGCATTGTAGCGGGATACGGAAACCTAAAGCGCCGACAATGTGAAACTGGTGAGGAACTTAATCATCCTTGATGATGCTATTAATCCTTATTTAAAGCGAAAAACGATGCCGGACAACTCTTTACCAAAAACGTACGATTTCAACTCGGTCGAACAGCAAATTTACGCCAATTGGGAAAAGAACGGTTACTTCAAACCGGTTAACGATCCGAATCAACCCGCCCACGACCCTTCAGTACGTCCGTTCGTTATTTCCATTCCACCCCCCAATGTCACCGGTGAACTGCACTTGGGTCACGCCATGTTTGTTTCCATGGAAGACTTAATGATTCGCTACCACCGCATGAAAGGTTATTCGACCTTGTGGGTGCCGGGCAGCGACCACGCTGGCATCGCCACCCAGCTTCAGGTGGAAAAAGCGCTGACGAAAGAAGGACTCAATCGCGAGCAGATCGGTCGCGAGGAGTTCATCAGGCGCGCCTGGGCCTGGAAAGAAAAATACGGCGGTATCATCACCCAACAGATCCGCCGCCTGGGTGCATCCTGTGATTGGAGTCGGGAGCGTTTCACCCTTGACAAAGGGCTTTCGCGGGCCGTTCGCGAAGCCTTTGTGCGTTTGTACGAAAAAGGCCTGATCTACCGCGGCCCACGGATGATACATTGGTCGCCAGGGATGAAAACTGCTGTCTCGGACCTGGAAGTCGAGTATTCTGAAGAACCGGGCCTCCTTTATCACTTTAAGTACAATCTGGCGGATAACCCAGAAGAGTACCTCCCGGTTGCCACCACCCGCCCAGAAACCATCCTGGGAGATTCGGGTGTGGCTGTTCACCCAGATGATGAAAAATACCGCCATTTTATCGGGCGTGAGGTTTTAGTACCCATCCTCAACCGACGAGTGGCGGTTATTGCTGATACGTATGTTGACCGTGAATTTGCTACCGGTGTGCTAAAAGTTACCCCCGCCCATGACCCCAACGACTACCTCATCGGTCAGCGCCACAATCTTGAAGTGATCAACATCCTCACCCCGGAAGCAACCATCAACGAGAATGGCGGCCCGTACCAGGGATTAGACCGCTTCGAATGCCGCCAGAAATTATGGGCCGACATGAAAGCTGCCGGACTGGTGATCAAAGAACAGCCCTATATCCTCAATGTCCCCCGCTCACAGCGCGGCGGTGAAATTGTCGAACCGATGATTTCAACCCAATGGTTTGTCCGCATTCAGCCGCTGGCGGAAGCCGCTTTAAACTCGGTTCGCAAGGGCGATATTCGCATCGTGCCTGAACGTTTTACCAAAGTTTATTATAACTGGTTGGAAAATATAGAAGATTGGTGCATCAGCCGCCAGCTTTGGTGGGGTCACCGCATCCCGGTCTGGTACTGCGCCGATTGCGGGGCGGTTATCGTGGTGCGCGATGACCCAACCCACTGCTCCCAATGCGGCAGCACCAGTATTCAGCAGGACCCAGATGTGCTCGACACCTGGTTCTCCTCAGGTCTTTGGCCGTTTTCTACCCTCGGCTGGCCGGAGGAAACTCCTGATCTTAAATATTTTTATCCAACCTCCTATATGGAAACCGGATACGATATCCTCTTCTTTTGGGTCGCGCGTATGATCATGCTCGGCCTGGAGTTTACCGGGCAGACGCCTTTCAATACCGTGTACCTGCATGGCTTGATCCGCGATGACCATGGCCAAAAAATGAGCAAGACAAAGGGCGTCGTTATCGACCCCCTGGTGGTTATGGATGAGATGGGCACAGACGCACTCCGTTTCACCTTGCTGGTGGGTTCAACCCCGGGTAACGACATGAACCTGAGCCTTAAAAAAGTCGAAGCCAACCGCAATTTTGCCAACAAAGTCTGGAATGCCGGTCGCTTCGTTCTTGGCGCATTGGAGCTCTCGCCACCTGCCCCCCAGGCCGAACCGGATTGGACCCCGGCTGATTCGTGGATTTGGGCACGTTTACACGCTGTTGTGCGGGATGTCGAGCGCCTTTTCACCAATTTTCAATATGGTGAGGCTGGGCGGCAGATCTACGATTTCTTCTGGTCCGAATTCGCCGACTGGTACCTTGAAATTGCCAAACTACAGCTTAGCGAGGGTGGTGACCGTGCATTTTACACTGCCCAAACCCTTACCCGGGTGTTGGATTCGTGCTTGCGCCTGCTCCATCCGTTTACCCCGTTCGTCACCGAAGCATTATGGACCCACCTTAAAAGCGTCAGCCAGGAAAAAGGCGCATGGTTTGCCCCAAAAACAGGCTGGGAGGAGGCCCTCATCATCGCTCGTTGGCCCGAATCACAGTCACCCGAAGGCTGGGAAGACCAAAAAATCGATGACTTTCATCTAATTCAGGAACTGATCCGCGCGATTCGCAACCTGCGTACCGAGAAGAAGGTTGCCCCCGGCCGGCGAATAGCGGCAACTTTTGCGGCCGGCGACCGCCTGCAAGTCCTGCAGGCTCAAGCTAAAACTCTGGCTGCGTTGGCTAGCATCGATCCGTCCCAACTGACCCTGGCTGCCGCAATAAAAGAAAGACCTCAGGATCAAATTGCCTTAATCGTATCGGGGATCGAAGTTTATTTCCCATTGGCGGGGCTGGTTGAAGTAGAAGCAGAAAAAATCCGGATGCAATCAGAATTAAAAGAGGTTCAGAGCCAGATCGAACGCCTGGAGGGTCTGCTCAACAGCCCATTTGCACAAAAAGCTCCTCCGCCAGTGGTCGAGAAGGAACGCCAAAAACTGGCTGCCTTCCAGGATACGGCTGCCCGCTTAAAAGAACAAATCCAAACCGGCGGATGAAACCGGATAAACCAACCCTTTTTACGTTGGCGGCAATTCTCCTGTGGAGCACGCTGGCTCTGGCTGGCGTGCGTTCGACCAATCTGCCCCCTTTTTTACTACTGGGTGTGGCATTTTGTACCAATGGAGCGCTATCGCTTTTTTGGCGGGGCGGTTGGCGCGTCTCTTTACCTGTTCTACTGGTCGGCGTGGGGGGTATTTTTGGATACCATGCCCTTTACTTTCGTGCTTTTACCCTAGCACCAGCTATTGAAGTTAACCTGGTTAATTATCTTTGGCCGCTGCTGATTGTTGTTCTTTCTCCAATGATCCTGCCTCAATTTCGACTGGGTTGGAACCATATTCTTGGGGCATTGCTCGGGTTGATAGGAGCAGCCTTGATTGCTACAGGCGGTACGGTGGACCTGCAAACCCAGTTCATACCCGGTTATTTGGCTGCCCTGGCAGCGGCGATCACCTGGGCGCTTTATTCACTGCTCACCCGCCGGCTTCCACCCTTCCCTACCGATACAATCGCGGTTTTCTGCGCCATCTCAGGCGTCCTTGCCCTGATGATCCATTTCAGTTCAGGCAATGCCTGGGCAGCCACACAGGCGATCAGCCTGCAAGATTGGGCTATCATGATTTTGATTGGGATTGGGCCAATGGGAGCGGCTTTTTATTTTTGGGATGCTGCCTTAAAATCCGGCGACCCGCGGAAAATTGGCGCCCTGGCCTATCTGACTCCCTTAGTATCCACCCTAAATTTGATCCTTTTTGCCGGGCAGGCACTGACTTGGGTAACCGGAATAGCGATGACCCTCATTGTTATCGGCGCGATCATCGGGAGCGGTTTAATTAAACCGGATGGCGATGTTGACCCTTTAGCAAAAAGCTCCGTAAGAAAAGGAGGATAGCGATCTATGAGGAGAAACAGCTTCACCGCTGCCATACCCATCGCTATCCTATCCGTTTAAGGTGCTTTTCAGTCGATTGGCTTATTCTATAGGAATAAAACCGAACTTTTCCAACACCTCTTGGCCAACCGGTGATAATACCAATTGGACAAAAGCCTCTGCTAATTGAGGATCCGAAGCGCTGCTTAGAACCGCGATTGGATAAGCGGCCGTTATGTTAAGTTCTTCGGGTATATCTACCGAGTTTAATTCCTGGTTGCCCAAAATGGAAACGTCGCTGGTATAAACGATCCCTGCATCTGCCTCGCCAATCGCGACTTTCGTTAATACCGCCCGCACGTTGACCTCGTAAGAGACGATATTGGCGAGGACGGCTTCGCGAAACGCAGGTCCAAAATCGCTCGACTCAGCCGCTTTGTCTAACACCTGCAAGGCATAATCGCCAGCCGGGACCCCGCTGGCGGCAATGACCAGCTTTACACCTGGAACAGCCAGGTCGGCAAAGGAAATAATCCCGGCGGGGTTATCGGATGGGAGCACGATGATCATTTGGTTATAGGTAAATATTCGTGTCTCACCCAAAATAGCACCCTCACCGATAACGTTGTCCATCGGTCGGTCTCCAGCGCTGGCAAACACGTCGGCTTGTGCGCCGCTTAAAATTTGTTGAGCCAACTGCTGCGAGCCGGCAAAATTAAACATGACCTCGACACCAGGGTTTTCAACCTCGAACAAACCCCCCAGTTCCGTAAAGGCTTCGGTTAGCGAAGCAGCAGTCATGACGGTCAGCACACTCTGGTTGGAATTCGGATGCCTTGGAGGCTCAACGGTTCCATTCTCGTGCAAGGGCAGGGTTGAAGTAGAGCAGCCAGCCGCAACGATCAATGGGAGTAGACAAATGAGTAAAATTAGTTTCCTTACCATCCGTTTAAACTCCTTTCGTTATTGGTGGTGAAATCTATACGCCTGTGTAAAAAGCCTTTGACCACGATTAAGGTCAAAAACGAAAAACCTACCAGAATGATCGACAGCGTCAGAGCAATCTCCAGGTCGATTTCGAACCCAATATAAATCGCCAGCGGCATGGTTTGCGTCCGACCAGGAAAATTACCCGCGAAGA
>JGI24125J20156_1000194_pt1 | contig 16510 bp, 13 predicted proteins | sample Subbio12Aug_8Bad_FD_20156 | JGI IMG/M metagenome (IMG submission 20156) | reverse complement strand
GGGGAGCATGATCTTATTGCGGGTATCGAGGCGCGCGGCTTCCTGTTCGGCGCGGCGCTCGCCCAGCTTACCGGGCGCGGGCTCATCATCGTTCGCAAGCCGGGCAAGCTTCCGCACGCCACCATCGGCCATGATTATGCCCTGGAATATGGCCGGGATCGGCTCGAACTCCATGCAGACGCCGTGCCCGCTGGAGCCCGGGTGCTGCTGATCGATGATGTGCTGGCGACAGGCGGCACGGCCGAGGCCGCCGTCACGCTTTTGCGCAAGGCGGGCGGCACGGTCAGCCGGGCGCTGTTCGTGATCGAGCTCGAAGGCCTGCCCGGCGCCGCGCGGCTGGCCGCCCAGGGCGTCGATCCCGTCAGCCTGTTCCGCTATCCGGCGTGAAACCGGGCAGCGGCGCTGCCGCCGGCCCCAAGGGGGCACGGAACAAGCCCTAGCTGCCGTAGAGATAGCTGTGCCGCCGCTCGGGCTGCGCCGAATCGAGCGCGACAAACTCCCATGTCTCGGATGTCATCACCAGCCGCCGGTGCTGGTTGGTGGTCCGCAGCCGCTTGTGCACAAGGCCCATGTGCGGGCGGGACTTGAGGAGGCGTTTGCCCGACACCTCGGTTTCCAGCACCAGCGCATCGCCGGGATAGACAGGAGAGCGCCAGCGGATCCGGTCCACCCCCGGCGTGCCCACCGACGCGACCGGATTTTCCCGCATCTCGTCCACCAGCAACCGCATCATCAGGGCGCAGGTCAGCCAGCCGGATACCACGATTCCCGCAAAGAAGGGATGATCCGCCGCCCCTTCGTCGGACAGGTGAAAGGGCTGCGGATCATAGCGCGCGGCAAAGGCGATCGCTTCGTGGCGGCAAACGGTCACCGGCCCCAGCCGCTCGCGGTCGCCAATCTCGAAATCCCTGAAGCTGCGCATTTGCGTAGCTAACGGCACCCCGGGCAGCTTTTTCAGCACGGCGGTGCCGATCCGGTGATTCCCCGAACCCGGAACATGCTCCCCCTGTTTTTCCGCATGGCTTTCCGATGCCGGTGATTCCACCGGACCGGAACATGCTCTAAGCCGATGGCATGACGCCCAAGATCATGGGAATCCTGAACGTCACGCCCGACAGCTTCTCGGACGGCGGCCGGCTGGAAAACGCGGATGCCGCAATCGGGGTCGGCCTTGCCATGCACGCCATGGGCGCCGACATCATCGACATCGGCGGCGAAAGCACCCGCCCGGGCGCAGCGCCGGTTGCGCTCGGGGAAGAATTGCGCCGCACCATCCCCGTCGTGCGCGCCCTTGCGGCCCGGGGCGTTCCTGTCGGCATCGACACGATGAAGGCAGAGGTGATGCGCCAGGCCCTGGCCGCCGGCGCCACCATGCTGAACGATGTGTCGGCTCTTCGGGCTGATCCGGAAAGCCTGTCTGTCGCCGCTTCCGGCACCGCCCATGTCGTGCTGGCGCACATGCCGGGCACCCCGCAGACGATGCAGTCGCACGCCTATTGCGACGACGCGGTCGCCGAAGTGATGGCCTGCCTCGGGGAGCGAATCGCCGCAGCAGAGGCGGCCGGGATCGCCCGCTCCCGCCTGATCGCGGATCCGGGCATCGGCTTCGGCAAGGCGCTGGAACATAATCTCGCCATCCTGAGGCAGCTTGAAGCCTTCCACCGGCTCGGTGTCCCCGTGCTGCTTGGCGCCAGCCGCAAGTCGCTGATCCCCGCCATCGCCGGCCCCGCGCCGGTTGCAAACCGCCTGCCGGGAAGCCTTGCCCTTGCCCTGCGCGGCGCGGAAGCCGGTGTCGCCTGGCTGCGGGTGCATGATGTTGCCCAAACCGTGCAGGCGCTCAAGGTCTGGGCCGCCGTTCGTCCCTGACCGGTCTCCGGCACGTCAGAAGCGCAGGCTTATCCCGGCCTGCAACGTCAGCGGCATGCCCGGCGTGATCCCGCGCGACCGATCCGCGATGATGGTGCGGTCGAACAGGTTGCGCGCCGTGGCGAACAGCTCCCACCGTCCCTCGGGCGGGCCGTAGCTCGCGGCAAGGTTCACCACCGCCCAGCCCGGTATCAATCCGCGCTGCCCGTCCGGGGACACCGGCACCAGGTTCATATCGTCGGCGAACATTTTTGATTGCCCCACCACTTCCACCTGGCCGGTAAAGCCCCGATGCGCCACGCCGACGGCTCCGCCCACCAGCCATTCCGGGCTGTAGGGCAGGCGGTTGCCCTTTATGTCGCGCGCCACTCCGCACGGCACCGCGCCACTGCCGGTCTCGACGGGCGATCCCAGCGGGCGTCCGTCGAAGCAGGGCGCCGTGGCGATCCGGGTGGAAGCGTAGCGCGCGGTTGCGAGCCAGGTCAGCGCCAGGCGCGCAAACAGGTCCGTCTCCCCGGTCCGGCCGGCATCCCGGCTCGACAGGGCCAGCGAAAGCTCACCGCCCCTGTGCAGCGTCTGTCCGGCCGACGTGAGGGCGGCGCCAACGCCACCTGCCACCGATTGCGGCACGATCTGGTTCTCGAAATCCATGACGAAGGCCGTCGCATCCGCCCGAATGCCCGGCGCGATCGTGCCCCGGATCCCGGCTTCCCAGTTCCAGCTCAGCTCGGAATCGAGATCGACCGATCCGCCGCCGGTGGTTATCACATCCTCCACCCGCGGCGGCGCGAAGCCCCGGTGCAAACCGCCATAGAGAATGACGGCGGGGCCCAGATCGANGGTTGCGCCGATGCCGGGTATAAATTGATCGAGGCTGGTCGCTCCGCGCGTCTCTGCCGTCGTCGCGCCCGATGGCCGCCCCCCCGCCAATATGTCCACCGGCAGGTTGCGGCGCTCGAAGTCCACTGTTTCCACCCGGACGCCCGGGATCAGCGCAAGGCGGCCGAAATCCAGCGTCGACTGGACAAAGGCCGACAGCGCCGTCGCGTAGCGCAGCTGGTTTTCCCGGACCCCGGCGTTCACCGACGATCCCGCCTCGCGGGAATCGGCCAAATCGCCGTTCAGCTGGCGGCGGCGCTGTTTTTCCTCATGATAGCGAAGGCCGATTTCGGTCGCTCCGTCCAGCCCCAGGCCGAGGAAGTCCCGGTGGTCCAAAGTCGCCCGGCTTTCGATGCCCCAGGTGTCATAGACGCGCAGCCGGCCTTCGTTGCCGCAGCCCGAACGAAGATTGGCCATGCCGCCGCATGCCGGATCAGAAGCGTCGTTGGGGCGCTGGTTCGAGTTGGACGACTGCCGCCACCAGTCGCGGTCGAAGTGGTGGTAATATGCCGTGGTGCGCAGCTCCAGCCCGTCCGCCATGGTCCAGCCATGCGCCGCGGTGAAGCTGATGCGGTCGGTGTGGAAGGTGTCGTCGCCGCGCGGGAAAAGATTGTCGCGCGGGTTCGCTGCGAACTCGGCCTGCGTCAGGCCCGAGTAGGTCACGTCCGAGCGTTCGCGAAACCAGCTGCCCTTCAGCGAAAGACGATGGCTTGCGCCCAGCTCCCATTCGCCCTTCGTGAACAGGTCGGTGAAGCGCATCATCTGGTGGTCGCGGTTGCCCGCGGATTGCTTGTGGTTCGCATGCAGCAGCACGCGGCCTCCCAGCATCGGCCCGCCGGCCATCGCGTCCACGGCAAAGGCGTCCCGGTTGCCGCCCTGCAGGGTTGCCCGCGCGGTCGGTTCGTCGGGCGCCCTTGGTGTGATGTAGTTGATCACACCACCGATGGTCTGCGGCCCGAATCGCACCTGGGATGCCCCCTTCAGCACCTCGATCCGCTCGAATCGCTCGATGGGGGGATGGTAATAGCTGGCATTGTCGCCATAGGGCGCGAACGACAGGGGCACCCCGTCTTCCAGCAGCAGCACCTTGGTCGATCGTGTCGGGTTCAGCCCGCGGATCCCGATGTTGGGCCTGGCGCCCGTGCCTTCCTCGTCGCGCGGGAACACGCCGGCCACCTGCCGCAGCGCATCGTTCACGCTGAGCACCCGGCTGCGCTGCAGATCCTGTGCTGTTACCACCGCGCCCGAGCCCGAAATGTCCAGCAGTCGCTCGGGCGATCCGATCACCACGATCTCCGGCGGCGCGGCATATGCAAGTGCGGCTTCGGCAAAGGCCGCGTCGTGCGCCGGCAGCAACAGGGCGGTCGTGGCAAGCGCGATGCCGGCCAGCGGACGGACATTCGAAAAGCGGCTGTTCGATATCGGATGATGCACCGGAAAACCCCCATGGCAGTGTTGATCGCGGATCAGTCTGTTGCGACTGCTTCTCAAACTCGACTACTTTGCGATGAAGTCTCTTGCAAGCGAATATCGATAGCAGGCTTTTCCGGCCCAAGGTTGCGCCACCTGCCCCTTTGCGCTAGGGGCCCGCCCTTCGCGAGCCGGCACACCCTGGAGGTGCCGGGCGATGAGATATTGGAGAAGAACATGTCTGATGTGCTGACGCTTGCCGCTGAAGCACGCGACCGGGCTGGCAAGGGAGCCTCTCGGGCGGTGCGGCGGGAAGGCCGGGTTCCGGCGGTGGTTTATGGCAACAGGGAATCGGCGCTGCCGATCCATGTCGAGGAAAAGCGGCTGGTGAAGCTGCTGCAATCCGGCCATTTCATGAATTCGGTGATCGAGATCGAACTGGACGGCAGGAAGCACCGCGCGCTCCCGCGTGACGTGCAGCTCCACCCCGTCACGGATCGTCCGATCCATGTGGATTTCCTGCGTGTGTCCGGCGATAAGCTCATCACCGTGAATGTTCCCGTCCGCTTCGAGAACGAGCATGCCTCGCCCGGTCTCAAGCGCGGCGGCGTGCTGAACGTGGTTCGCCACGAAGTCGAGCTGAAGTGCCCGGTCGATGCCATCCCCGAGGATGTTGTGGTCGACGTGTCCGGCTTTGATATCGGCGATTCGATCCACATCTCGGTCGTGCAGCTGGCAAAGGGGATCACCACCGTGATCGACCGCAATTTCACCATCGCGACGATCGTTGCTCCCTCGGGCCTGAAGAGCCAGGGCGACGCAGCAGAGGGCGAGGAAGCCTCCGCCTGATTTCAGGGGCGCCCGAACATTGCGGCGCGAGGGCGTTCATATGGTGCCGGATCAGCGGAGCAAGGCCATGCTGCTGTTCGCCGGGTTGGGCAATCCCGGCCCGGCCCATGCCTTTCATCGCCACAATGTGGGGTTCATGGCCATGGATGCGATTGCCGCGTCGCACGGCTTTGGCCCGTGGAGGTCGCGCTTTCAGGCAATGGTGTGCGAGGGTCGGCTGGGCCCCTCGAAGCTGCTGCTGCTGAAGCCGATGACCTTCATGAACGAAAGCGGGCGCCCGGTCGGGGAAGCCCTGCGATTCTTCGGGCTGGGGCCCGATGCGCTCACCGTCTTTCACGACGAGCTGGATCTCGATCCCTTTCGCGTGAAAGTCAGGACGGGCGGCGGCACGGCCGGCCACAACGGCATCCGCTCCATCTCGGCGCATGTCGGCCCGGATTTCCGCCGGGTCCGCATCGGCATCGGGCACCCCGGTCACAGCGATCGCGTAACCGCGCATGTGCTGGGCAATTTCGCGAAAGACCAGGAATCGGCTCTGGCCGACATGCTGGCAGATATCGCCATCCTTGCGCCGATCCTCGCCGAAGGCGACGATGCGCGCTTCATGAACGAACTGGCGCAGCGGCAGCAGGCCGGCCGAAAGCAGGAGAGTTGACATGGGTTTCCGCTGCGGCATTGTCGGCCTTCCCAATGTGGGAAAATCCACACTTTTCAATGCGCTGACGCAAACGGCGGCCGCCCAGGCCGCCAACTATCCCTTTTGCACCATCGAACCCAATGTCGGGAATGTCGGCGTTCCCGATCCGCGGCTGGAAGAAATTGCGAGGATCGCCGGGTCGCAGAAGATCATCGCAACCCAGCTCGGCTTCGTCGACATCGCCGGGCTTGTCCGCGGCGCGTCGAGGGGTGAAGGCCTCGGCAACCAGTTCCTCGCCAACATCCGCGAAGTTGACGCCATAATCCATGTGCTGCGCTGCTTCGAGGACGACGACATCGCCCATGTCGAAGGCCGGATCGACCCGGTGGCGGACGCCGAGACCGTCGGAACCGAGTTCATGCTCGCCGATCTTGAAAGCCTCGAGCGCCGCGTTCCCAACCTGTTCCGGAAAGGGCAGGGAGGCGACAAGGATGCGAAGGCCGCCGCCACTGCCCTCCAGAAGGCGCTCGATCTCCTGCGCGAAGGCAAGCCCGCCCGCCTTGCCGTTCCCGCAGATCCCGATGAAGCCCGCCACCTCGCACAGGCCCAGCTGCTGACGGCCAAGCCCGTCCTTTATGTCTGCAACGTGGAGGAGGCGTCGGCCGCCAGCGGCAACGCCTGGTCGGCCCTTGTCGAAGCCATGGCAAAGGCGCAGGGCTCGGGCGCCGTCGTCGTCTCGGCCGCCATCGAAGCCGAGATCGCAGCCATTGCGCCTGCAGAGCGCGGGGATTTCCTCGCGCAGATCGGGCTTCGGGAAACCGGCCTGGCCCGCATCATCCGCGCCGGCTACGAACTGCTCCGCCTTATCACCTTCTTCACCGCCGGCCCCAAGGAAACCCGGGCCTGGACGGTCGAACGGGGCGCCACCGCCCCCATGGCCGCAGGCGTCATCCACACCGATTTCGAAAAGGGCTTCATCCGGGCGGAAACCATCGCCTATGAGGATTATCTGAAGTACAACGGCGAGGCGGGCGCACGCGAGCACGGGAAGCTGCGCGCGGAAGGCAAGGGCTATGTCGTCCAGGACGGCGACGTGATGCACATCCTTCATTCCGCCTGAGCGCTTCCGGCGGGGCCGACCCGGCGTCCTTGCGGGCCGCGTCGTCGGGATGCCACGGGGGGAACATGCATGGCGTCTGTTGATCGCGCACTGGCGCTAAGGAGCGAGCTTGAAGCATCGCTCCTGAAGCTGTCGATCGCCGCTACCGTCCTCATCGCCGGGCTGGGCGTCGTGTTCGGCCTCGTGTCCGGTTCGCTCGCCATCATCTTTGACGGCCTGTTTTCCGTCGTCGACGCCGCCATCACATGGCTGATGCTGCTCGTCGCCCGGCTGGTGGCAAGGGAAAGCAACCAGAAGTTCCAATATGGCTACTGGCACCTGGAGCCGCTCGTCGTGGCGCTGAAGGCGGCCGTTCTGATGACATTGGTGGTGTTCGGGTTCCTCGGCGCGGTCCGGGCTCTCATGGCGGGCGGCTATGTGCCCGAACTCGGCCCGGCCATCGCCTATTCCGTGCTGGTCGTCGTCATCTGCGCGGGAACCTGGTTCTGGCTTTGGCAATGCAATGACCGGATCGGATCGGCGCTCGTCGCCATCGACATGAAGGCCTGGGCGGCTTCGGGCGTCATCACGGCTGCTCTGCTTGTCGCCTTCCTTGCAGCACTCGCCATGCAGGGCACCCGGTACGAACATCTCATTCCCTATGTCGATCCGGCGGTGCTTGCACTGCTGTCCCTTCTCATTCTCCCCGTCCCCTGGACAGACGCGCGCGCCGCATTCCGGGACATATTCGGAATTGTCCCGGCCGATGTCGATGCCAGGGTCCATGCGGTGATGGATGCCTTCGTCGCGCGCCACGGCTTTGCCGGCTATGAATCCTATGTCACCCGCACCGGCCGGGCCAGGTTCATCGAGATATCCGTGCTGGCATGGCCCGGCATGCCGGCCCGGACTGTCGAGCATTACGACGGCCTGCGACAGGAAATCGGCACCGCCATCGGCGATGCCGGCCCCGATCGCTGGCTGACCATCATGTTCACAGCCGATCCGGGCCAGCTATAGGGAGTGGCTGCCCCGGTCGCCATGAGTGTTCGAGCCGGCGATCTCGCCGGCTCGAACCCGGCGTCAGCGCTGCATCTGCTCCTGAGAGACTGGAATGATGCGGATTTCCACCCGGCGGTTCTGGGCGCGGCCTGCTGCCGTGTCGTTCGACGCGACCGGCTGGGTGAAGCCGAAGCCCCGGGTCTGCATCCGGAACGGGGCCACCGCGAAGCTCTGCAATGATCCGGCGACCGATTCGGCGCGCTGTTCGGAAAGCCGCTGGTTCGCTGCTGCACTGCCGATATTGTCGGTGTGGCCGAAGATGCCGACGACGGTGGACGGATAGGCGTTGAGCACCCTTGCGACCTGTTGGAGCTGCGTGCGCATTTCCGGTCTCACCACCGCCGAGCCGAAATCGAAGGTGATGGTGTCGGGCATGGTCAGCTTGATTTCATCGCCCTCCCGCTCGACTTCGATGCCCGTGCCGGCGGTGGCCGCGCGAAGCTCCCGCTCCTGCCTGTCCATGTAGCCGCCGACAGCGCCGCCCGCGATGGAGCCGACGCCCGCGCCGATGAGGGCGCCGGTATTGCCGCCAAGCAGCCCGCCAAGCAGCGCGCCGCCGACGCCGCCTGCCAGAGCGCCCTTGCCGCCGTGGGTAATGGTGCGCTGGCCGGTGAGGGGATCGGTCGCGCAGCCGGTGGACAGGATTAGGGCGGTCATCGCGCCTGCGAGCAGCAGTTTCGACGTTGCGGGCATCAGTTGTTCTCCTTGTGGTTGCGATCTTCCATGTTCTTTTCTGCGGAAGCCGCTGTCCGGGGCCAGCCTAGACCGGCGGCCCGCCCGTTCCAAGCTGAATGCGTTGAACCGAGCGCCGACGCCGCTCGGTGCCGCAAGGCGGCCGGACGCAAAGGGCTTGAGGGCGGCACCGCTTCCCGGCATAAAGGGCGCGGACATGGCATTTCCCTGGACTGAAGTCGCGATCATCCTCGCGTTGATTGCACTGAACGGCTTTTTCGCCGCCGCCGAGCTTGCCATCGTGTCGGCCCGGCGGGCGCGGCTGCAGATCATGGAAAGAGCGCATGTCCGCGGAGCGCGCACGGCGCTGCAGCTGCAATCCGAACAGGGGCGCTTCCTTTCAGCCGTCCAGATCGGCATTACCCTCGTGGGGGTGGCGAACGGCGCCTTTTCCGGCGCCAACCTTGCCGGCCCGGCCGGCGCGTGGCTGGCAGGGCTCGGTGTGCCCCTGGCCTGGTCTGCCGAAGCCGGATTCGCCCTTGTCATCGTGACCATCACCTATTTCACGCTGATCATCGGCGAACTGGTTCCCAAGCAGCTTTCGCTCCGCGCGCCCGAACGCATCGCCGTGGCTGTCGCACCGGTCATGGCCCTGGTGACGCGGTTCACATCGCCTTTCGTGACCGTTCTGGATGCCTCGACGGCGGTGATCTTCCGGCTGCTGGGGGTTTCGCGCGGGGGGGATAGTTCGGTGACGGAGGAAGAGCTTCGCCACGTGGTGGCCGAGGCCGAGTCCGCCGGGGTCATCGAGGGCAAGGAGCGGGAACTGATCTCCGGCATCATGCGTTTTGCCGACCGGCAGGTCAGGGGCGTGATGACGCCGCGCCCCGAGGTGGACTGGATCGACATTGCCGCATCCATCGACGACGTCCGCGCGCGACTGATCTCGACACCGCACAGCCGGCTTGTCGCGGGCGAAGGATCGATCGACCGGATCGTGGGCGTGATCCAGGCCCGGGACGTGCTGGCGGCGCTGCTGGAGGACCGCCCCATCGATATTGCATCGCTGGTGTGCAAGGCCCCGGTCCTGCCCGATGTGGCCGATGCAACGGTTGCGCTTGCGGCCTTGCGCAATGCGGCTGTGCCGATGGCGATAGTCGTGGACGAATATGGCCATTTCGAAGGGGTGGTGACGCCCGCGGATCTGCTGGCGGCGATTGCCGGCGAATTCCGGTCGGACATGGACGAGGGCCATGACCCTGCGATCGTGGTGCGTGCGGACGGATCCTACCTTGTTTCGGGCAGCCTGCCTGCCGACGAGCTGGCCGAGAGGCTGGGCTTCATGCTGGATGACGAACGCGATTTCCAGACGGTAGCCGGCCTTGCGCTATCGGAGCTGGAGCATATTCCCGTCACGGGCGAAACCTTTCTTGCCCATGGCTTCCGGTTCGAGGTTGTCGACATGGACGGACGAAAGATAGACAAGATCATGGTCGCCAGGGTGGAAATCACATGAAGGGGCTCTTGTGGACCGTCGTGGCCGTTGCGGGCGCTGCCTGGACCGGCCTTGGCTGGCTGCTGCATTCGCTGGCCGGGTCGGGCGGCGCCGCGGTGGTGAGCGTGACCCGCTGGCTGCAGCTGGAGCCAGCGAGCACCCAGTGGATCGCCGACGGCCTTTCGCTCGCCGGCGGCATCGCCCAGTGGCTGGTGATATTGGTGTGGCTGATCGGGGCGGGCGCGCTTGGCCTGCTGGCCTGGATCGGGAGCAAGGCGGTGGACGGCTCCACGGCAGCGACATCGCGTTTCCCTCTTTCAGGCGGCAATGGCCGGGCGCAGGTCATTGACGGCCAGGTGCGTGACAAGAAGGTTTCATGACCGATTCGAACTGACGGAAAAAGCGTCACAATTTTTTACATTTCCGAGTCGCTGCCAGCCTGGGAATCCTTCCTCCAGGCATGTGCGCCCATGACTGGTTAACAACTTTTCATACAAATTGAACATTTCGTCGACGAAAAAGCACGTTTCGTCGATACGTTAACGTTTTCACCCTTGTATCGTTAACGATTGCGCGGAATCCCGTCTGGTGGTCGCATAAAAAAAACAAGGGGTTGCGCAATGACTTTGATAAGAAATATAGTCGCGTGGGGGTTTATTTTCACGACTGCCACCCCGGTTGCCGCATTTGATTTCCTGAACTGGGGGGTTTCTGACGACCGGTTCCGGGCCGAGATCGCCGACGGGTTTCCGGGATCGGTTCCGGTCGTGGCGGCCGGTCAGGTGGCAGCGCCGGTCATGCCTGTCTGGTCAACCGGTCTTGCGCCCAATCCGCCCGCAGCGACCGCCGCACTCGCGACGGTGCCGGCCGTGAGGAGGCCCGCTGGCAGAGCAGCCCGCGCGACCGCGCCCTCCGTCCCGATGCCGGCAGCCGTCCTGCTTCCGGTCAGTCTCCCGGCTGCTCCGATGGCCTTCCTGCAGCCCGCCGCACTTCCGGTGCGCACTTCGCCCGTGACGGCAACCGTGGCGACAACGACGGCATCGCGGCCTGCCGCGGCGACACTGCCGCCCTCCCGCCCCGCTGCTTCGGTGCCGGCGCCGCAGGCCGTTGCCGCGCCGCTCCTGTTCGACTTTTCCAACTTTTCCTTTTTCGACTTTTCCTTTTCCGCGATCCTCGATGCCGTGAATGCAGCGATTGCAGCCCGCAGCCGCCCGGTTGCGGATGCAGTCCCGGATTCGGCGGGCGAAACCGCATCGAGCGTGGTCGAGGCCATCGTCGACACCGTATCGGACGCGGCCGATGCCATCGTCGACACCGCATCGAGCGTGGTCGATGCCGTTGCCGATGCCATTGCCTCGGCGGTTGATTCCGTGATCGAGACGGTCGGCAGGATTGCCCCGACAGCGGAACTTTCAGGCGAGCCTGTGGTCTTGTCGCTGGTGCAGGCGCCGGTCGATCCCGCCACCGGAACGGACCCATCGACCGCAACCGCGCCGACGCCTGCTTCGGCGCCGGAAACTCCGGTTTCCGAGCCCATGTCGGTGGCTTCGCCGCCAGCAGTGTCGCCGGTGCCTGTCGGGGAATATATCGCGCCTCAGGGCAGCGGCACGGTCTATTATGTCGACTTCGCCAACGGCAACGACGCCAACAGCGGAACGTCGGCCGACCGCCCGTGGAAGCGTGCCCCGGGGGATATGCTGGCGACCGGCACGCCCGCCTCGGTCGTGCTGCGGGGCGGCGACACCGTCCGGTTCAAGGGCGGCGTCAGCTATCGCGGCAGCCTGCGGGTGAAGTTCAGCGGCACCACCCGCGAACCCATTGTCTTTACCGGAACGGGCTTCGGCGCAGGAAGCGCCATCTTCGACGGTGCGGACCCGGTGACATCTTCGGTTCCATGTCCGAGCCAGTCGGCATGTGGCGGCGCGGCCAACTGGAGCAGCCTTCGTCTCGTCAGATATGTCGAGCCGTCGGGCACGACATACCGGAAGCTTTTCGATGAGGCCGGCGCGCTCTTCGAGGCGCGGTCGCCCGCACCCGCGGACTCCTTCTGGGGCGACGGCATCGAGGAGATGGCGGTCATCCCAAGAGACCAGGCCAATGCGCTTCTGGCCGGACGACTGGACAATGCGCAACTGGCCGCCGCTGCGGCCGGCGAGCCCAACGCGCGCCTGCTCCTGTGGGAATTTGGCAATGCCGTGAAGGAGCGCCGGATCCTTTCGATATCCGGCAGCACGATCCTGTTCGACGCCACCGGCGTCAGGCCATATACTGATCGCGACAGCCGCGGCGCAATCGTCGGATCGGCAAAGGCGGTGACGAGGGCCGGGCTGTACGCGGTGATTGCGCCGGGAACGGCGGTCGTGTTTCCCCGCAGGAACGGAGGAACCAACCTGTTCATCGGTTCCGGGCGTTCCGCCTTCAACATGAACGGCCAGTCCAACATCGTGATCGGCGGCTTCGCGTTTCTTCGCGGAACGGCCGACTCGACCGAATGGAGCGCAGGCGTAGCCGTCAACAATCTTTCATCGACGGTGGTCAGGAACCTCGTGATCGAGCGCAACAGATTTGCCCATGCTTCCCTCAGGACCGGCAGGGGCATAATTCATCTCGGCAAGGCGGACGGCGTGTCCATCAGGGACAACAGCTTGTCCGATCTGGAATTCGCATCCGGCATGCGGCTGTTCGGCAGCAACTTCTCGGTCGAGCGGAACCGCCTCCAGCGGATCGGCCGGACCGGCATCTACATGGGCGGCGTGGTGAACGGCATCGTGCGGTCGAACATCCTTGCAGACCTGCTGGGGCATCATGGCAATGCCTTGGCCTTCTACCTTGCAAACCAGAATGTCCAGGTCATGAACAACTGTGTGTTCGGCGCCACCCGGCCGCTCACCTGGCATGGCAACGGCGATGCACCGCTGGTCAACAATCTGCAGTTCACCGGCAACATCCTGATCTCCACCCCGGATGGCGACCATGCATCGGCGAGCTGGGGCAAGTTCACCGACGGTGTCACCTATCGCAACAATCTTGCCATCGGCGGCAAATATGGCGTGTTGCTGAACGCCAGAGACAGCAATGTGACGTTCACGCAGAACCGTTCGGGCAGGATCGTGTTCAACGGCGGCCAGCCGGCGGCATGGACTGTCAGCAACAACCAGACCGACGCCACCTATGCCGAAGTCGCCAACGCCACTTTGACCATGGACGGCTGCCGTGCGCGGGGCCATTCGGGCGATCTGGTGGTGTCTCTCTAGCGGGCGCCGGCCTTTTTCGCCTGTTCCCAGGCCAGCGCGGCCAGCGGTTCCACGGTTGCCGACATCGACTTCGCATGGGCGCTGGACGCCGTGCCCCTGACCACCCGGCCGCGGATGCCGTGGACGATCGCGGCCAGCCGGAACATGTTGTAGGAAATGAAGAAGTCCATGTTGGCGTTCACGTCCTGCGGGTTCCGGCCGACACGGCGGCAATAGGCCTCCACATATTCCTGCTCGGTCGGGATGTTCATGGCGGCAAGGTCGCAGTCCACCAGCCCGACCGTGCCTGTCGGCGGCATCCGGTACATCATGAGATGGTAGGAGAAGTCCGCCAGCGGGTGCCCGAGCGTCGAAAGCTCCCAGTCGAGGACCGCGAGCACCCTTGGTTCCGTCGCGTGGAAGATCATGTTGTCGCAGCGATAGTCGCCGTGCACGATCGCCACTTCGTCGCCGGGGGGAATGTTGTCGGGCAGCCATTCCACCAGCCGGTCCATGTCGGCTACCCGGCCGGCGGCTTCGTCGTCGAGATACTGTTTCGACCAGCGGCCGATCTGGCGCGCGAAATAGTTTCCCGGCTTGCCGAAATCCCCAAGGCCGACGGCGGCGGGATCGATCGCGTGCAGATGCGCAATCGTCTCGTTCATGGCGTCGAAATATCCGCGGCGCTGCGATGTCGGCACATCGGGGAAGGTGCCGTCCCAGAAGATGCGGCCTTCCACGCAGTCCATGACATAGAACCAGGTGCCGATCACGCTTTCATCGAGGCACAGGCCGAAGGTTTCAGCAACAGGGAAGCCCGCGCCGAACAGCGCGGTGATCACCTTGTGTTCCCGATCCACCGCATGGGCCGACTTCAGCAGCATTCCCGGCGGCTTGCGCCGCAACACATAGGAGCGCCGGGGCGTGATCAGCTTGTAGGTCGGGTTCGACTGGCCTCCCCTGAACTGCCGGACTTCGAGCGGGCCGGCGTAATCGCGGACATTCGCCTCCAGCCAGGCTTCCAGCGCGGCCTGATCGAAGCGGTGCGCCTCGCGAACATCTGTCGTGCCGGAAAACTGGGCCTGCCTGTCGCTCATTTCTGATTCTCCCCGGATCTGTTTTCGCGCGCGATTTCCCGCCAGCCGATATCGGCCCGGCAGAAGCCATCGGCAAAGCTGATCTTTTCGATTGCCGAATAGAGTGTCGAGGTTGCCTGCCTCACCGAGGCGCCGGTGGCGGTCACCGCCAGCACGCGCCCGCCCGCGGCGATGAGCTGCCCGTCCGGATCCAGCGCGGTGCCGGCATGGAAGATGATCGCGCCGCAGCGCCCGGCGGCATCTAGCCCGGTGATGGCCCCGCCCCTTGCCGCCGATCCGGGATAGCCGCGGCTGGCGACCACCACGGTTGCCGCAACGCCCGGTTTCCAGCGGATTTCCTGCCCGGCCAGGCGGCCGGTCGCGGCGGAATGCAGGATGTCCACCAGATCGCTTTCCAAGAGCGCCATCAGCACCTGGCATTCCGGATCGCCGAAGCGGACATTATATTCGACAAGGCTCGGCCCTTGCGCGGTCAGCATCAGGCCGGTGAACAGCACCCCGGCAAAGGGCGTGCCGCGGGCGGCCATGGCCTGCAGCGTCGGTTCGACGATTTCCGCCATGGCGCGCGCCTGGAGTTCGGGGGTAAAGACCCGCGCGGGGGCATAGGCGCCCATTCCGCCGGTATTCGCGCCGGTATCGCCTTCCCCGACCCGCTTGTGATCCTGGACCGCAACAAGGGGAAGCGCCGAAGCGCCGTCCGACAGCACGAAGAAGCTGACTTCCTCGCCATCGAGAAAGGCTTCGATCACCACTTCGGCGCCCGGGTCCTTGAAAAGGGCGCGCAGCGCGGCTTCGGCTTCGGCATGGGTCGCAGCCACCGTCACGCCCTTGCCGGCGGCTGGTCCGTCGGCTTTCACCACAACGGGAAGCGGGTGGGCGCCGGCATGGGCAAGCGCGGGGGCCAGCGCATCGAAACGGGCGTAGGCGGCGGTCGGGATGCCGGCTTCGTCGCACAGCGCCTTGGTGAAGGATTTGGAGGCTTCGAGCCTGGCGGCGGCTGCCGATGGTCCGAAGACCGCAATTCCGGCTGCTGAAACCGCATCTGCCACGCCGGCAGCCAGCGGCGCTTCGGGCCCGATCACGACAAGGCCGATGCCCTGCGCCTGCGCCCATGCGCCTACGGCCGCGCCGTCGAGGATGTCGAGCCCGGGAACGAGGGTCGCGCACGATGCGATGCCGGGATTGCCCGGCGCCACGAACAGGGCGCGGCAGTGCGGCGACTGGCTGAGCTTCCAGGCAAGCGCATGCTCGCGGCCGCCGGCGCCCAGCAGAAGGATGGAAAGCGGTTCGGTCATGCCTGCGGGCATAGCCGCGCATGGGCGCTTCTGCCACCCTCCAGCCGGGCGGGTTTGAAGATGGCGGCGGCTCGGTCTATCTGGGGCGGATGTCCGAGGTCGTCCCCAATGTGCCCGAATATTCGGTGTCCGAGCTCGCCCTGAGCGTTCGGCGGACGCTGGAGGGCGCCTTCGGCCTCGTGCGGGTGCGCGGCGAGATATCGGGTTTCAAACATTATGCGTCGGGCCACGGCTATTTCGACCTGAAGGACGCCGACGCCGTCATCGCGTCGGTGATGTGGCGGCCCAACATGGCGAAGTTGGGGTTCCGCCCCGAGGACGGGCTGGAGGTGATCGCAACCGGGAAGGTCTCGGGCTATCCCAGGACATCCAGATACCAGCTGCTCGTCGAGCGGATGGAAGTGGCGGGCGTCGGCGCGCTGCTCCGGCAGATCGAGGAGCGGCGGGTCCGGCTGGAGGCCGAAGGGCTGTTCGACAGGTCGAAGAAACCCCCGCGGCCATTCCTGCCGACCCACATAGGGGTGATCACCTCGCCGACAGGGGCGGTGATCCGGGATATCCTGCACCGTCTGCATGATCGCTTTCCCCGGCGCGTCACGCTGTGGCCCGTGCCCGTGCAGGGCGACACAGCCGCACAGCGCATCGCAGCCGCCATCGCCGGTTTCAACGCGATGCCCGAAGGCCGGCGGCCCGACCTGCTGATCGTGGCGCGGGGCGGCGGCTCGGTTGAAGATCTGATGCCTTTCAACGAAGAGGCCGTGGTGCGCGCGGCTGCCGCCAGCGCCATCCCGCTGATCTCGGCAGTGGGCCATGAAACCGATACCACGCTGATCGACTTCGCCTCGGCCCTGCGCGCGCCGACCCCGACGGCCGCTGCCGAACTGGCGGTTCCGGTGCAGGCCGATCTGGCGGAAAC
>JGI24125J20156_1000184_pt1 | contig 17076 bp, 14 predicted proteins | sample Subbio12Aug_8Bad_FD_20156 | JGI IMG/M metagenome (IMG submission 20156) | reverse complement strand
CGGCGTTCGCCCGCCGGGATACTGGATAGCCCCGAAGATCAGCAACTCGGTGCCGGCAAACCGGTAGGAAATGTCGATCCGGCTGTGGGAAAGGTCGGTGATCAGCCGCGGTTGCGCACTCGCCGGCACCGCTGCTGCCAGCAGCATCAGCAAGGCCAGCAGGCGTCTCATGAAACCGCCGCCTGGATGGAAAACAGGTCCGCCGGCGTCCATGTCAGCCCGATCGCCAGCCGGATCGCAACCGCCAGCACCAGCAACGACAGAAAAAGCCGCAGCCGTTCAGGCGGCAGAAACTGTGCTGCGCGCGCGCCGAATTGCGCGCCGACCACGCCGCCCATCAGCAGCAGCACGGCCAGCAATATATCCACCGTCTGCGATTGCGTGGCGTGCAGCAGCGTCGCAATAGCGGCTACGAACACGATCTGAAACAGGCTCGTCCCCACCACCACGCCCGCGGCCATCCCCAGCAGGTAAAGCATCGCGGGCACCATGATTAAGCCGCCGCCTACCCCCATGATGACGGTGAGCACGCCAACCGCCGCCCCGATCAGGAAGGGCGCCAGCGGCGAGATGTAGATGCCGGATTTGGGAAAGCGCATGCGCATCGGCAGCGCTGCCACCAGCGGATGATGCCGCCGGGCCTTGCGCCGCGGCGCATTCCCGGCCCGGTTCCGTTTCAGCTCGACGATCGATTCCCGCAGCATCAGCGCGCCCACGGCGCCAAGGAACAGCACATAGACAATGCCGACCATCACATCGATGTGCCCCAGCGATTTCAGCCAGCGGAACAGGAATGATCCGATCACCGAGCCCATCATGCCGCCCGCGACCAGCACGGCGCCCATCTTCAGGTCCACCGCCCCGCGCCGGAAATAGCTGAACGCGCCCGATACGGAAGACCCTGTCACCTGCGAGGCCGAGGAGGCGACCGCAATCGCGGGCGGAATGCCGTAGAAGATGAGGAGCGGCGTTGTCAGGAACCCGCCGCCAACCCCGAACATCCCCGACAGAAAGCCCACGAGCCCGCCCAGCGCCACGATCACGAACGCGTTGACGGACATCTCGGCAATGGGGAGGTAAAGATCCACATCTTCTTCTTAGCCGGAAAATGCGGAGACAAAAGAGCCGTGCGCCGGGGGCAGCAAATGGTCGCGCCGGCAATCGCAACGGTTGCATCACTACCGGCCTGTTGTGCAGAGGAGCCCGATGTCCCAGCCCGTGCACATCATCGGCGGCGGCCTCGCCGGCTCGGAAGCCGCATGGCAGCTCGTGTCGCGCCGGGTGCCCGTGGTGCTGCACGAGATGCGCGGCGTCCGCTCCACCCCTGTCCATCATACAGACGCGCTCGCCGAACTCGTCTGCTCCAACAGCTTTCGTTCCGACGATGCAGAACATAATGCCGTCGGCCTTCTCCATGCCGAAATGCGCACGATGAACTCGCTCGTCATGCGCGCGGCGGACGCGGCCCGGGTTCCCGCGGGCTCGGCGCTCGCGGTCGATCGCGATGTGTTTGCCGCCGCCGTCACGCAAACGCTGGAATCTCATCCCCTCGTCACCATCGTGCGCGAGGAAGTCATAGCCCCGGATCCCGGCTGGGCGCATGTCCTCATCGCCACCGGCCCGCTCACATCCGAACCGTTGGCCGGGTTCATCCAGGGGCTTACCGGCGAGGCGCATCTCGCCTTCTTCGATGCCATCGCTCCCATCGTCCACACGGATTCGATCGACATGTCGATCGCCTGGCGCCAGTCCCGCTATGACAGGAAAAGCGCACCAGGAGCACCCGACGGCGCCCTCCACCCGCCCGGCGAGGGCGACTATATCAACTGCCCGCTCGACAAGGCCGGGTATCTCGCCTTCATTGAGGCGCTGAACAACGGCGAAAAGGCCGACTTCAGGGACTGGGAGCGCGACACACCCTATTTCGAAGGCTGCATGCCCATCGAGGTGATGGCCGCGCGCGGCCCCAACACCCTGCGCTTTGGTCCTATGAAGCCCATCGGCCTGCGCAACCCCCGCACCGGCAAGGGCGCCTGGGCCGTCGTCCAGCTCCGGCAGGACAATGCGTCGGGCACGCTGATGAACATGGTCGGCTTCCAGACCAAGCTGAAGCATGGCGAACAACTGCGCATCTTCCGCTCCATCCCCGGCCTCGAGCAGGCGGAATTCGCCCGGCTGGGCGGCCTCCACCGCAACAGCTTCATCCGCTCGCCTGTGCTTCTGGATCCGACGCTCCGGCTCACGGCGGATCTGCGCATCAGTTTCGCCGGCCAGATAACCGGCTGCGAAGGTTATGTGGAATCCGCCGCCACGGGCCTGCTTGCCGGGCGCTTCCTGGCGGAACGGGCGGCGGGTCGCCGCCCCGTCCCGCCGCCGCCCGAAACCGCCATCGGCGCGCTGCTCGCCCACATCACCAGCGCCGCGATGCCCGAAAGCTTCCAGCCGATGAACGTCAATTTCGGCCTGTTCCCGGCAATCGAAGGCCCGGCCCGGGGCCGCGAGCGCAAGGCGGCGCTTTCGGCCCGCGCCCACGCCGCACTTTCGGGCTGGCTTTTGCGAACCGATGGTCATTGGCGGGCAAGCTGAGACAGATAGTCCCCTGCCGGGCAGATGGCGCGATCATGCCGGTAGCGAAAGCGGTTGCAGCAGGCTATCCGGCCGCTCTCCCCAACCGCCCGGGACCGGAAACCAGATGATCGCCAGCCTGCACAACGCCAACATCGTCCTGCGCATCATCGCCCCCGACAGGCCCGGAATCCTCGCCGCCATCGCCCCTGCCCTGTTTGCGGGCGGATGGGACATCCGCGAAGCCGCCGTCTACGGAGACCCGGACACGCAGCAGTTCTTCGTGCGCATGCACATAGCTGGCGACAGGCAGATGGTGGAGCGCCTGCCCCTGCTGATGGCGCCCCACGAAGCAGCGCTCGACCTGAGCTGGGACAGCCGGGACCTCGGAACGCCGCTCAGGACGCTAGTCGCCGTCTCGAAGCATGATCACTGCCTTGTCGACATCATTCACAAGGTGAAGATCGGTTCGCTCCCGATAGAGATCGTCGGCATCGTCTCCAACCACGAAACCTGCCGCCCGCTCGCCGAATGGCACGGCTATCCCTTCCATCATCTGCCCGTCACACCTGCCACCAGGGAGCAGCAGGAAGCCGCCTTTGCAGACCGGATCACCCAAAGCGGCGCCGACCTCGTCGTCCTCGCCCGCTACATGCAGATTCTCTCGAACGCCCTGGCGGAAAGGCTGGCCGGGCGCTGCATCAACATCCACCACAGCTTCCTGCCCAGCTTCAGGGGCGCGCGTCCCTATCACCAGGCCCAGGCCCGGGGCGTGAAGATCATCGGCGCCACCGCCCATTATGTCACGGCAGATCTCGATGAAGGCCCGATCATCGAACAGGATGTCCGCCGCGTCACCCACAGCGCAACCGCCGAGGATTGCGCCGCCATCGGCCGCGAAACCGAAGCCAGCGTCCTGTCCCGCGCGATCCGGTGGCACGCGGAATATCGCGTGTTCCCGAACGGCGCCCGCACCGTCGTCTTCGGTTGAAAAGGGCGCCGGGGGCAGGAATGACCGATCGCTTGCAACCCGCTGGAAGCGCCGTTCTGGCCCGTGGCGGGCGCATCAATTTCGCGGGCTTCCTGCTGCGGCTGATGGCCCGCTTCCCGTTCCTGCTGATCGCAGCGCGGCTCTATGGCGCCGAAGATCTTGGCCGCTTTGCCTATGCGACGATGATCGTGGAGTTTGCAGCACAGCTTGCAACGCTGGGGCTGAAGCGCGGGGTGGCAGCCGAAATGGCGCGCGGCGACCGGCCCCAGGCGCACGCGCTGGCCGATGCGCTGGCGCTGGCGCTCGTGCTGGCCTTTGCCGGGGCCGGGCTGCTGCTGCTGTTCCCCGTGCTGATGTTCCCCGACGGGGCTGTGGCGCCTGGCGAGCGCTGGCTGGCGCTGATCGTGCCGGCCATCGTGCTGTCCGAAATCACGCTTGCGGGGCTGGCGTTCCGGCACCGGATCGGGGTGGCCGTCAGGGCCCGCTCCGTCATCGAGCCCTGGGTGCTGACCATAGCAGCGACAGGGCTGGCCTTCACCGCCTGGAAGAGCATCGGGCTGCTGGCGGCCTTCGGGCTTTCGCTGCTGGCGGCGGCGCTGGCTTCGGCCTGGCCTGCCGTCGCCGCCTTCGGGATACCGAAAGACTGGCGGCCGGATGGCCGGCGGCTGTGGGCAATGGCGTCGCGCAATCTTCCACTGGCGGGCGCGGACATGGTGGAATGGGCGACCCGCCGACTGGACATACTGATATTGGGGCGGTTTGCGGCCGCCGAGGTGGTGGGTCTGTATTTCGTGGCGCAGCAGGTGGCGACGCTTGCGGGCAAGATCCGCACCAGCTTCGATCCGATCCTGGCGCCGATGATATCGACCGCACTGAAGGCCGGGAACCGGACGGAGGCCGCAGCGCATGTGCGCCAGGTGGGCTTCTGGGTGCTGGCGTTCCAGATTCCCGTGGTGCTGGCACTGGGGCTGCCGGGGGAAGGAGTGATGGGGCTGTTCGGGCCGGAGTTCGCCGCGGGCGCGCTCATCATGGCGCTGCTGCTGACGGCCGAGCTTGCGGCCGCCAATTCCAGCATCAGCGAAATGGGGCTGATCTATGCGCGGCCGCGGGCGAACCTGCTGATCGCCGCGGGCGGGCTGGCGCTTCAGGCGGCGCTGAGCCTGGCGCTGGTGCCGCGCTTTGGCGGCGAAGGTGCGGCAGCGGCGCTGCTGCTGACCCTCGTGGCAGTCGCCGTTGCGCGGCAGTGGGCGCTGGGCCGCGCGCTGGAAGCGCCGGTCGGGTTCTGGCGATGGTCCCTGCTGGGGGCGGGGGGCGCCGTCTTTGCCTTGGGCTATGCCGCACGGTCGCTGCCCGAGCTTNCGCAAATGCTGCTGACGATACCCGGCGTTCTGCTTGTGTTCGGGTTCATCATGTGGCGCTGGGGATTTTCTCCCGCGGACAGGACGCTCTTTGCGCGGCAGCGGCTCTGATCATTGCCCTCCCTGTTCGATCCGGAAATCTGCGGGGCTTTCATCCCCGGCCCTGCATCCTACATATCGGGCGACTGGCCGGACACCGGCCCCGGAAAGGCATGGCTCCAGACATGAGCGAGACACAGGGATGGCACGGCACCACGATCCTGTCGGTGCGCAAGGACGGCATGGTCGTCGTGGCGGGCGACGGGCAGGTATCCCTTGGGCAGACGGTGATCAAGCCCAACGCGAAGAAGGTCCGCCGGCTGGGCGCCGACGGAAAGGTGATCGGCGGATTTGCGGGATCGACAGCGGACGCCTTCACCCTGTTCGAGCGGCTGGAGGCCAAGCTGGAGCGCTTTCCCGGCCAGCTGACAAGGGCCTGCGTCGAGCTGGCGAAGGACTGGCGGCAGGATCGATACCTGCGCCGGCTGGAGGCGATGATGATCGTGGCGGACGATACGACGACACTGATCCTGACCGGGACCGGAGATGTGCTGGAGCCCAATGACGGGATCGCGGCCATCGGTTCGGGCGGAAACTATGCGCTGGCGGCGGCACGGGCGCTCGCCGACATGCCGCTCGATGCCGAGGCGATTGCGCGAAAATCGATGAAGATCGCCGCTGAAATATGCGTCTACACCAACGACAAACTGACCGTGGAAACCATCTGATCATGGACGCCATCACCGACACCCCCGTCGCCGAACCGCAGAAGCAGCCGGGCTTCGGCCAGCTTACCCCCAAGGCGATCGTGGCCGCGCTCGATCGCCATATCGTTGGCCAGACGGACGCCAAAAAGGCTGTCGCGGTGGCCCTGCGGAACCGCTGGCGACGGCAGCAGCTGCCAGCGGAGCTTCGCGACGAGGTGACGCCCAAGAACATTCTGATGATCGGGCCGACAGGCTGCGGCAAGACAGAGATCAGCCGCCGGCTGGCAAAGCTTGCCGATGCGCCGTTCCTGAAGATCGAGGCCACCAAGTTCACCGAGGTCGGTTACGTCGGCAGGGACGTGGATTCGATCATTCGCGATCTGGTGGAGGAATCGATCCGGCTGACGCGGGAAATCCGGCGGGCTTCGGTTCGCGAGGCTGCCGAGAAGGCGGCGCTCGACCGGCTTATCGATGCGCTTGTCGGCAAGGATGCCTCGGAAGCGACGAGGCTGGCCTTTCGCGACCGGCTGTTCGCGGGGCAGCTGAAGGGCAAGGAAGTCGATATCGAGGTGGAAGACGGCGGCGGGCAGATGCCGTTCGATCTGCCGGGGATGCCGCCGGGCTCGGTCGGCATGATCAACCTTGGCGACATGCTGAAAGGCGCGATGGGCAAGCGGATGAAGCGCCGCAAGATGCCCGTGGAAGCCGCCTGGGAGCAGCTGGTGAACGAGGAAAGCGACAAGCGGCTGGATACCGACGAACTGACCCGCGAGGCGGTGAGGAATGCCGAAGGCAATGGCATCGTGTTCCTGGACGAGATCGACAAGATCGCCGTTTCGGACGTGCGGGGCGGTTCGATTTCGCGCGAGGGCGTCCAGCGTGACCTGCTGCCGCTGATCGAAGGCACGACGGTCGCCACCAAATATGGCCCGGTAAAGACCGACCACATATTGTTCATCGCATCGGGCGCCTTCCATGTGGCCAAGCCCGCCGACCTGCTGCCCGAACTGCAGGGACGCCTGCCGATCCGGGTGGAGCTGAAGGGGCTTTCCAGGGCCGATTTCGTGCGGATCCTTTCGGATACGGAAGCGTCGCTCACCCGGCAATATGTGGCGCTGATGGGCACCGAAGGCGTTGCGCTCAGCTTCACCCGGGACGGGATCGAGGCGATCGCCGACATAGCAGCGCAGGTGAACGACCGGGTCGAGAACATCGGCGCGCGACGGCTGCAGACGGTGATGGAAAAGCTGCTGGAAGATCTGAGCTTCGAGGCGGCCGGGGCGGCCGAAGGCACTTCGCTGGAGGTGGATGCCGCCTATGTCGAGCAGCAGCTCGCCGCGATCGCACGCGACAATGATCTTTCGAGGTTCATCCTGTAGCGCAGGCAGCGGCAGCGTGCGGCCTCATGGGTTGGCCGGCGGACACCCCCGGGCGGGCTTGCCTGCTGCGGCTGCTGCGCTATCCATACCCCCATGAAGCTTTCCGATTGCCACAATGTGCAGGACTTCCGGGAACTGGCGCGGCGGCGCCTGCCGGGGCCGGTGTTCCACTATATCGACGGCGGCGCCGATGATGAACTGACCAGGGCGCGCAACACCCGTGCGTTCGATGATGTGGATCTGGTGCCCGATGTGCTGGCAGGCGTGGCCGAAGTCGACATGTCGGTGACGGTGCTGGGGCGGCGGATCGGGATGCCGCTGTTCCTGAGCCCGACGGCGCTCCAGCGGTTGTTTCACTGGGAAGGCGAGCGGGCGGTCGGCCGGGCGGCGGGCGCGTTCGATACCTATTTCGGGGTGTCGTCGCTTTCCACGGTCAGCCTCGAGGACATTGGCCAGACCGGGAACGGGCCGAAGATGCTGCAGCTCTATGTGCACAAGGACGAGGGGCTGAACCAGAGCCTTGTCGACCGGGCGAGGGCCTCCGGGTTCGACTGTCTGACGCTGACGGTGGACACCATCGTGGGCGGCAATCGGGAGCGGTGCCTGAGGAGCGGCTTCACCAGCCCGCCGCGCTTCACCGCGCACAGCGTGTGGGAATATGCGACCAAGCCGCGCTGGGCGCTGGATTATCTGTTCCGCGAGAAGTTCAGCCTGCCCAACCTGGCCGGATTCCTGCCCCAAGGTTCGTCGAAATCCATGTCTGTTGCAGATTATTTCACGCAGATGCTGGACCAGACGCTGGACTGGAAGCGGGCCGAGGCGATCCGCAAGGCGTGGGGCGACAGGCCCTTCTGCCTGAAGGGGGTGATGAGCACGGGAGACGCAAGACGCGCCATCGACATCGGCGCGACGGCCATCATGGTGTCCAACCACGGCGGGCGGCAACTGGACGGCAGCCGGGCGCCGTTCGACCAGATCGCCGAACTGGCCGACGCCGTGGGCGATCGGATCGAGATCATCTGCGACGGCGGAATCCAGCGCGGAAGCCATGTGCTGAAGGCGCTGGCAGCGGGTGCCAAGGCCTGCTCCGGCGGCCGGATGTATCTCTATGCGCTGGGCGCGGCCGGCGAGGCCGGGGTGCGGCAGATTCTCGGCCGGCTGAAACTGGAGATCGAACGCGACATGAAGCTGATGGGAGTGACGCGGGTCAACCAGCTTTCGCGCGACAAGCTGCGCTGGCGGTGACGGCGGGGGCCGTTGCTGCGGCGGGCATGATAGCCTGCTCGGGTGAACGGATGGCGGAGGCCCAGGCCCGATGACGACAAGCCGGCATCATCGGGCCTGGGCACAAGGCCCGCCTACACCCGTTCGATGATGATGGCTGGCGCCATGCCGCCGGCTGCGCACATCGTCACCAGGCCGCGCTTCAGATCGCGGCGCTCGAGTTCGTCGAGGATCGTGCCGATCAGGATGGAGCCGGTGGCGCCGATGGGGTGACCGAGCGCGATGGCGCCGCCGTTGACATTCACCTTGTCGCGATCGAGCCTCAGGTCGCGGATGAATTTTTCGGCGACGACGGCGAAGGCCTCGTTGATCTCGAACAGGTCGATGTCGTCGAGCGTCAGGCCGGCCTTGGCGAGCACCTTGCGGGCGGCAGGCACCGGCGCGTTCAGCATCAGCGTCGGACAATCGCCCATGTTGGCCATGGCAACGATGCGGGCGCGCGGCTTCAGGCCGTTCCGGTCGGCATAGGCCCTGGAGGTCAGGAGGACGGCGGCGGCGCCGTCGACCACGCCCGACGAATTGCCGGCGTGGTGCAGATGTTCGATCTTCAGGTCGGGATATTTCTGGTTGATGAGCTTGCGGAAGGTCGTGCCCTGTTCGTCGAGCGGGACATCGGCGATCCTGGCAAAGCTTGGCTCCAGCGCCGCGAGACCTTCGGCAGTGGTCTGCGGCCGGGGAAACTCCTCGCGGTCGAGAGCAAGCGCGCCGTCTTCGCGGAACACGGGGATCAGGGACCGGGCGAACCGGCCTTCGGCGATGGCGGCAGCAGCGCGGCGCTGGCTTTCCAGACCGAGTGCATCGACATCGGCGCGGGTGATGCCTTCCATCGACGCGATGGCGTCGCCGCAGACGCCCTGATGGGACTGCGGATGGATCTTCCGCAGGCGGGCGTTGCCCGATCCCATCATCATGGAAGGAAGGCCCGCGGCGCGCTCTTCGGCCGCCATGGTGGCGGTGAGCGACATCATTTCGGTGCCGCCGGCGACCACGCAATCTTCCATGCCCGACATGATGGAGGCGGCCGCCATGTTCACGGTCGTGATGCCGCCGCCGCAGAATCGATCGAGCGTGGTGCCCGAGGAGCGTATGTCGTAGCCGGCGTCGAGCGCCGCCATGCGGCCGAGATCCCCGCCCTGCTTGCCCTTTTGCGTGCTGGTCGACCAGATGATGTCGTCGACGGTGGCGGTATCGATGCCGTTGCGTGCGGCTATCGCCTTCAGCACGGCTGCGGCAAGGTGCTGGGGGTGCATGTCCGCCAGCGCGCCCTTGCCGGCCTTGCCGATTCCGCGCGGCGTGCGGACAGCGTCGATGATATATGCGTCTGCCATGTTATGATATCCTCTCAGGCGATGTGGTTGAAGGGCGCGGCCTCGTCTGGCCGGTGATCCCGGGAAAGGCCGAACAACTACTCGGCGACGGTTTCGGGAGGCATTATCTTTTGCGCCTGTTGCGCATTGTCAGGCAAAAGACGCATTCGCCTCGATTCCCCAAAGGTTGCGGACAAGATCATGTAACCGGCTTGTGCATGTCAATCCAATCCGGCCCTGTCAGCGCAGCGTGAATGTCCTGGCCTTGTCCGCCATCAGGGCCGCCCGGTCGACCTGCGCAATGCCGACCGGGTTGCCGACCTGGCAATATTTGAGCGCGGTCGCGAGCGCCACCGAGCGCGGCAGATCGAGCGACTGCCAGATGGCCTTCAAAGAGCCCTGGGTTGCCGCCGAGGGCTTGGCTGCGATGATGGCGGCCAGTGCGGCGGCGTGCGGCCAGAGCAGTTCCAGGGGGAGCACTTCCGAAACAAGGCCGATGCGCTGCGCCGTGTGCGCGGAAATGCGTTCGTCATTGCCCAGGAGCACCATGCGCAGCACATCGCCCAGGGGCATCTTGTAGGTGGCTCCGATGGGTTCGAGCGCGGAGGTCATGCCATAGGTGACATGCGGATCGAAGAAGGTGGCGTCATCCGAGCAGATCACGATATCGGCTTCGTTCAGCCAGTAGAAGGCGCCGCCGGCCGCCATCCCGTGAACGGCCGCGATCACGGGCTTCCAGCAGTTCATCGACTTGGGGCCAAGATAGCGCCCGGGATCCTCGGCGTTGAACACGTCGTCGATCACGACAGCGCGGCCCGGCAGGCGCGCGTCCTTCACATCCACTCCTGTCGAAAAGGCGCGGCCGGGCGCGGCGCGCAGAACCACCGCGTGAACATTGTCGTCCAGCGCCAGGCGCCTCCACACATGCTCGAACTCGCGCAGCATGGTCAGCGTGAAGCTGTTCATCGCCTCGGGCCTGTTGATGGTGATGGTTGCCACCTTTTCCGCAATTTCGAGCAGAATGGTCTCATAATGCATGCTGGCGGCTCCCACCCGAATTTTCATCGACCTTCTGTCGACTTTGCTGTCTATCCAGGTAAACCATGTTGATGACGCGAACAAGCGGGGCGACTTTGCTTCTGGCGCATCGGGTCTTGGGTCGGCCCGCCTGACCCGTCCAGTGTGACGCGCTTGACGAAGTGGGTCGAGTGGTTCATTTGGCTGTATAACCAGGTGCACTGGGTTGACCGAACGTCCGGGGGGCGCACTTGAATTTCGATCTTTCCGACGAGCAGAAGATGCTGGGCGAACAGGCCCTTGGCCTGCTGCGTGCGAACTGCGGCCCCGACCGGCTGCGGGAACTGATTCTCGACAATGCCGAATGGGATGCCCCGCTGTGGCGGCAGCTTGCGGAAATGGGATTCCTGGGGGCCGCCATCCCGGAGCTTTATGGCGGACTGGGGCTTGGCCCCATCGATCTCGGGGTCATTTCAGAGGCGCTCGGTCGGGCCAATGCCGCTGTTCCCTTTTTCTCCTCGATCGTGCTCGCGGCCAATGCGCTGCTGCTGGCGGGCAGCGAGGCGCAGAAGGCCTGCTGGCTACCCCGGCTGGCATCTGGCGAAACGGTTGCCACGCTTGCCTGCGGCGAGCCGCACGCCGGGCCGAACGCAGGATATGCGAACGGCAGGCTCGGCGGTTCGATCGCACCCGTGGCCGACGCGGGCGTCTCCACCATCGCGATCGTGAGCGCACATGATGGCAATGAGCCGGTTCTTGCCCTTGTCGATCTGTCGGCGGCGGGTGTGGATTGCACCCGCCTTGAAAGTTTCGACCAGCTCCGCCCGCATTACCGAATCACTTTCGACGACGCCGTTGCGGAACGTCTGCCCGGCGCCGCGCGCGATGTTGTGCCAAGGCTTTTCGATCTCGCGGCAGTGCAGGCGGCGTTCGAGGGGCTCGGGGGCGCCGAGGCCTGCATGACGATGGCGCGCGACCATGCCATGGAGCGCCGGATCTTCGGCCGCCCGCTCGCGGGTTATCAGGCGATCAAGCACAAGCTCGCGGATGTCTGCCTGAAAGTGGAGTTCGCGCGCTCCAACGCCTTTTTCGCAGCCTGGGCGGCAACGGATGCGCCGGATGAACTGCCGGCAGCCGCCGCTGCTGCGCGCCTTTCCGCCCTTTCCGCCTTCGAAATGGCCGCGCGCGAGAATATCCAGGTGCATGGCGGCATCGGCTACACTTTCGAAGCCAACTGCCATTTCTATTATCGACGCGAACGGACGCTGGCCCTGGCGCTCGGCGGACGGAGCCATTGGGCGGACCGGCTCATCGGGCAGATTCCGGGTCGGCAGGGTTCGGTCGGCAGGGGATGAGCTGACATGGATTTCAACGACACCCCGCAGGAAGCGGCGTTCCGGAGGCAAGCGCGCGAATGGCTGGCGGCCAATGCTCCGGCCCATGTTCTGCCAGCGGGCGTGAAGCTCGACGATGCCGATGAAGTGGCCCGCGGCCGTGCCTGGCAGAAGGCCCTGTTCGACGGCGGCTATGCCGGCATCCTGCTTCCCCGGGCGCTGGGCGGCCGGGGCGGCACGATCATCGAGGCGGTTGTCTTCGGCGAGGAAGAAGGTCGCTTCAACCTGCCCAGAGGTCCCTATGTCGGGATCGGCCTTGGCATGGCGCTTCCCGTTCTTGGCAAACACGGCAGGCCCGCACAGATAGAACGCTTTGCAGCGCCCACGCTGCGCGGCGAGATGACCTGGTGCCAGCTGTTTTCCGAACCGGGCGCCGGGTCCGATCTGGCCGCGGTCCGCACCCGCGCCGTGAAGGACGGCGACGGATGGATCATCAACGGCCAGAAGGTCTGGTCAAGCTGGGCGCATCAGGCGGACTGGGCGATCCTCGTCGCGCGCACCGATCCTTCGGTGCCAAAGCACAAGGGGCTGACCTTCTTCGTGATCGACATGAAATCGCCGGGCATCGAGATTCGCCCGATCCGGCAGATTTCCGGCGCATCCGACTTCAACGAGACCTTCCTCACCGATGTCCGCGTGCCGGACGACTGCCGCATCGGCGCAGAGGGCGAGGGCTGGGCCTGCTGCATGACCGTGCTGATGGGCGAGCGGCTGAACCAGGGCGGCGCGGAAAAGGGCGGCGTCGAACTTCTGGTCGGCCTGCTGGACAGCCAGGCGCCCGGCGCAATGGACGACCCCGCCGCCCGCCAGGCGCTGGCCGAAGCCATCGCCGAGGAGCGGGCCGAAAAATATTTCCAGGCGCGGCTTAGAACGATGGTGTCGCGCGGGGAAAACCCCGGAGCCTATGCGGCCATGGTGAAGCTGGCTTCGGCAAGCCGGCTGCAGAAGACGTCGGCGCTGGCGATGGAGCTGCTCGGGCATCGCGCGATAGCGGCCGGCCCGGACGAAGCCGGGCTGCGGGGTCTCTGGCACGATTACATCTGGTCAACGGCGTTGCGGGTCGCCGGCGGCGCCGACGAAGTGCTGCGCAACCAGATTGCAGAGCGCGTTCTCGGGATGCCCGGCGATGTGCGTGCGGACAAGGATGTGCCCTTCGATCAGTTGCGCTGACCGGAGGCCGGGCCAAAGGGCTGGCTTTTGATCTGCAACCTGGTTATACAAGTAGAAAATAATCGGAAAACATCATGTCGATTCTGTCTGATCTTCTGAACGGCGTCATCGCAATCGACCCGGCCGCGCCAGCAGTCGATCATGACGGACGCTGGTACAGCTGGGGCGAGCTTGCCCATGCGATCGGGGCCATCAGCGGCGAGCTTCAGAAGCTCGGCCTCGGCGAGAATGCCCGCATCGGAATGATGGTGAAGAACCGCCCCGGCCCGCTTGCCGCGGTGATGACCGCGGTTTCCATCGACGCCTGCATAGTCTCGGTGAACCCGCTGCTGCCGGTCGACCGGCTGGTGGCCGACATCGGAAACCTGAGGGTGCCGGTGATGATTGCAGAATCGGTCGATCTGGAACGCCCCGGCGTGCTGGATGCGATCGCGAAAGCCGGAACAGCCATTGTCGAGCTGAAGCCGGGAATGGAAGGCGCGCAGCTCCGCCCGGGTTTCGACAAGGTGACGGGCAGGGATCTGCGCACCCACGACGAAAATATCATCATCGAGATGCTGACCAGCGGGACCACCGGCGTCCCCAAGCGCATCCCGCTGCAACGTGAAGCCTATGAGAAGAGCTTCGTCGGAGCATTGAGCTACGAGAAGGGGCGCTCGGCCGACGAGCCGCCGAAGCTCCGGTCCGGCACCCAGCTGCTCACCAACCCCATGACCCACATCGGCGGCCTCTGGCACGCGCTTGCCACGCTGCTGGCCGGCCGCAAGCTGTGCCTTGTGGAAAAATTCACCGTGGAAGCCTGGCGCCACGCCGTGGTGCGCCACCGCCCCAGGATCGCCGGTGCCGTGCCGGCGGCCATCCGTATGATCCTCGATGCGAACATTCCAAAAGAGGATCTGTCGAGCCTGGTCGCCGTTCGTGCAGGCGCGGCGCCGCTCGACCCTGATGTCGCCGACGAATTCTTCGACCGCTACGGCATCCCCGTACTGCAGAACTACGGGGCGACCGAGTTTGCCGGCGCCGTCGCCGGCTGGGGCCTCGCTGAATATCATAAACACTGGAAGGCCAAGCGCGGCAGCGTCGGCCGGTTCCAGCCCGGCGTGAAGGGCCGCGTCGTCGATCCGGAAACGGGTGCCGAACTTCCCGCCGGCACCGAAGGCGTGCTGGAAATGAAGGCCGCGCAGTTCGCCAATGACGGACAGTGGCTGCGCACGACCGACCGTGCCGTGATCGACGAGGACGGGTTCCTGTTCATCCTGGGCCGCGCCGACAATGCGATCATCCGCGGCGGGTTCAAGGTGCACCCCGATGATGTCGTGGCCATCCTCGAAAAGCATCCAGCCGTGCGCGAAGCCGTGATCGTCGGCATTCCCGACCGCCGGCTGGGGTCCGTCCCGGTCGCGGCGGTGATCCTGAAAAGCGGCGCCGAGCGCCCCGGCGAGGCCGAACTTTCGGCCTTCGTGAAGGAGCGCGCGCTGCCCTATCAGGTGCCGGTCGCCTTCCGGATCGTCGACGACGTGCCGCGGACGCCATCGATGAAGCCCGCCTTGCCGCAGGTTCGGGCCATGTTCGAAATCGAAAGCACCGCTGCCTGAAGGCGGCATCCAACCGATCCGCCCGAAGGAGGCCAGAATGACCACCACCGAAGACATCAAGCAAAGCGACGAGTGGCAGAAGGCGGTCGATTACGCGATCACCGATGCGGACATCGAACGGCAGATGCAGTTGCTCGGTTACAACCAGGCCGCGAAAACGCGCGAATATATCCAGACCGCGACCGAGGACAATATCCGCAACTTCGCGCATGGCTGCGGCGACGACAACCCGCTGTTCTGCGATCCGGACTATGCGCGCAGCACCCGCTGGGGAAGCGTGATCGCGCCGGGCATGATGGCGGGCGTCATCAACGCGCCGATGCATGGCGATCCGGTTCCCGACCATATCAGGGCGCTGAGAAAGAGCCTGTTCAAGGGCATCCATGTGTTCGTGTCGGGCTCGACCTGGGATTATTACCGGCCGGTCTATCCCGGCGATACGCTCTACAGCTACAATGGCGACGAAACCTGCGAGGTGAAGACGTCCGAATTCTCCGGTCGCTCGGTCATCACTGTCCGCAAGGATGTGAAGGTGAACCAGCGGGGCGAGGTCGTGGCCGTGTACCGGATCCTGCGCGTGCTGACGGAACGCAAGACGGCAGCCAAAAAGGGCAAATATTCCGCGATCCAGCCGCAGACCTACACCGACGAGACGATGGCCGAGATCGAGGCGGTCTATGCGGCCGAACAGGTGCAGGGCGCCGCACCGCGATATTTCGACGATGTGGCGGTGGGCGACAGCCTGGGCAAGATGGCCAAGGGCCCGCTTACCGTTACCGACGTGATCTGCTTCCACGCCGGAGGCTACGGCTTTGTGCCCTATGCCCCCACTGTCGGCCGGCTGGCGCACAAGAACCGCAAGCGCATCCCGGCCTTCTATGTGAAGAATGAATATGGCATCCCCGATGTCGCCCAGCGGCTGCACTGGGATCCGCTCTGGGCGCAGGCGATCGGCAACCCGATGGCCTATGACTATGGCGTGATGCGGGAAAATTACCTGCAGCATTATCTGACGGACTGGGCCAGCGACAATGGCATCGTGATCCGCGTGCATGACGAGATCCGCAAGTTCAATTACATGGGCGACACCCAGTTCATCACCGGCGAGGTGACCGGCAGGCGCGAGGAAGGCGGCCAGGCCCTCGTCGATGTGGCGGTGCGCTTCATCAACCAGCGCGGCGACGAGACGGTGAAGGCCACCGCGACCATCGCGCTGCCGAAAAAGAACAAGCCGGCGCTTTANCCCGAAGTGCCAAGGGATCTGGCCGAAGAGGCGACTGCCCTGATGGCGCGGCACTGGGAACTGTCGCGCCGATGAGCGAGATTCTGGTCGACAATGCGGGCGGCGTCCGCACCATCACGCTGAACCGGCCCGACCGGCTGAACGCGCTGACCGACGGCATCATGGCCTTGCTCGCCGATGCCGTGGCCGATGCGGCGCGCGATGCCTCGGTCGGCTGTGTCGTCGTCACGGGCGCCGGGCGCGGCTTCTGTTCCGGCGGGGATCTGAAAGGCGAGCGCGCGGCCGTCGAGATATCTCCGGAAACGGGTGGCCGGGTCGAACAGAGCCATGCGCGCCTTCGCGGCCACATGGAAACCGCGCGCCTGCTGCATGAAATGGGCAAACCCACGATCGCCATGGTGAACGGTCCGGTGGCGGGTGCGGGCATCGGCATAGCGGGCGCATGCGACCTGCGCTTTGCGGCGACGAGCGCAACCTTCCTGACGGCCTTCGACCGGATCGGCGGCTCGGGAGACTTCGGTTCCAGCTGGTTCTGGACCAAGCATCTGGGTTCGGCACGAGCGCGCGAACTCTTCTTCCTCGGCGAGAAGCTGACAGCCGACCAAGCGCACAGGATCGGCATCTACACCCGCCTGTTCGCCGATGATGTGCTGCGCGATGAAACCATGCAGGCGGCCCGACGGCTGGCCGATGGCCCGCGCATGGGCTGGCGCTACATGAAGGCGAACCTGAACCTGGCCGAGGACGGACAGTTCGAAGCCGCGCTCGATCAGGAAGCGCTCTTCATGGGGCTTTCCACCCAGGCGGCGGCGGCCATCTGGAAGGCTGCACAGAAGCCCGATGGAGGCAAGGNTTGATGGATCTGAGCTATGGCGCTGCCGCCGAGGACTTCCGGCGCGAAGTTCGCGCTTTCCTGAGGGCGAGCTGGCNACCGGCCGATCGGCGCGGCGCCGAGCTCAAGGCCTGCATCCGCGATTTCCGCCGGCTGGCAATCGAGGCCGGGCACCTCTACCGCGCCATTCCCCGC
>JGI24125J20156_1000183_pt1 | contig 17256 bp, 18 predicted proteins | sample Subbio12Aug_8Bad_FD_20156 | JGI IMG/M metagenome (IMG submission 20156) | reverse complement strand
GAATGTCCGGATCCTGCATCAGTGCCCGGGCAATCGCCACTCTCTGGGCCTCGCCGCCGGAAAGCGTGCGAACGGGCGCATCGATCCGGTGGCCAAGCCCGACCCGGTGCAGCAAGGCTTCGGCGCGCGCACGTTCCGCCTGCGGAAACGCCAGCGACCGCGCGAAAGACAGCCGGCCAAGGCTGCCGTGCAACACGTTGCGCAGGGCCGAAGCGCGGGACACCAGACGCAGATCCTGATGGATGCGCGCCACCTTTCCTGCCAGTTCCACGCGCCCGGCCGTCGGCGCCAACTGGCCCGCCAGCAGGGCGACGAGGCTGGATTTGCCGCTGCCCGAAGGACCGGCGATCACCACATGGCTGCCGGCATCCACATCGAACCCGACGCCATTCAGCGCCGCGACAGCGCCGCCCGGCACCGGGTAGCTCACCGAAAGGCCCTGTGCGCGGATGGCGACCGGGGCTGTTATCTCACCAGCCCCTGAATGGGCAGCCCGGTGCGCTCTATCGCCTGCACCGTGGCGGCGACATGGGAGGACTCGTCCACCACCTTCAGCCCGGACGCGCCATAGACATCCGACAGCAGCGCTGGCGATGTTCGCGTCATTTCAAGGAGCGCTGCCCGGATCGCCCTGGCATCGGCTGCCGAAACGCCCGAGGATACCGCGACGCAATGTGTCGGAACGCCCGGCGTGCGGGCGAGAATGCGCAGCCGGGCCTGGCTGTCCTCGGGCAGGTAGGCGGTGCGCTTTGGCCCTTCCACGGTATAGTCGGAAACCGCGCAGACATCGCCGCGATCGGCCAGAACCTGTTCCAGCGCCTGGGTGTATCCGCCGCCATAGGCAACGCTTCGGAACGCCTGTTCGGGCGGCTGCGCGCGCTGCAACAGGCCTTCGCGAACCATGCGGTCATAGGGAAAGACGAACCCGGAGGTCGAGGTATTCGATGTGAAGACCATACGCAGCGACTTCGCCTGCCGCTGGAGATCGGCATAGGTGCGCAGCGGGCTGCCGCGCTTCACCACGAAAACGCTGTCATAATCGGTTCGCGCACGACCGCGCGCATCGGTTCGGACTTCGGCCAGAATGAGCCTGGCGCCGCCATCGCGCCGGGCAAGAAGGAACGGCAGCGAGGACAGCCATGCAACATCCGCACGCCCGGACACCAGCGCCTGGACTGTCGCTGCATAAGCCAGCGGTACCAGCACTTTCACCTGGCGGCCAAGGCTGCGGGAAAGCGATTCGGCGACATCGTCGGCCGCCTTCTGAATCGCCGCCGGCTCCTTCTGGGGCTGGAATGCGAACACCAGCGGCGGCTTCGACCGGGCGATGGCCGGGCTTGCGAGCATGGCCGCACCGCCAAGGACGAGGGAGCGGCGATTGATGACAGGAAGCACGTCGGAACCTTTCTTGCGATTGGCTCGCAACTAATTGGTAACACCCTCGGGCGCAAGTCGTTTTGCGGCTGCCCCGAATTTTCCAGCCGCCCGCATGAGTCAAGTTGCCGTCGGCAAACAAGTTGCGTATATGAAATACGCAAAATCGAGGGAGACGATCATGAATGCGCCGGTAAACCCCAGAGACATGTATCCTGCCGATCTGAAACTGTGCGGTTTTGCGGATCTGGCGCATGTTCCCGGCCCTCCGCCGGCGCGTTCCAAGACGCTGCGCACCATCAAGTTCCTGGCCGATCCGCTGAAGGCGATCACCGCGCTGGCCGATCAGCACGGCCCGATATTCCGCCGGCAGGATTATATGGGCTGGGGCGTCACGATCCTCGGGCCCGAAGCCAATGAACTCGTCCTCTTCAACAAGGACAAGATCTTTTCCTCCAAACTCGGCTGGGATCCGGTGCTCGAACTGGTGTTCCCCAACGGCCTGATGATGATGGATTTCGATCATCACCGAACCCATCGGAAAACGCTGTCGGTCGCGTTCAAGCCGGCGCCGATGAAACATTATCTCAACGGCCTGAACGAGGGGATCACCCGCTCGCTTGCCCGCTGGGAAACCGGCAGGCCGTTCAAATTCTATCCGGCGATCAAGAACCTGACTCTCGATCTGGCGGCAGGCTCGTTTCTCGGGCTTCCCTGGGGCCCGGAGGCGCAGAAGATCAACCAGGCGTTCACCGACATGGTGCTGGCTTCGGTCGCCATTGTCCGTCGTCCGCTGCCCTTCACGAGAATGCGCCGGGGTGTGCGGGGGCGGCAGTTTCTGTGCGAATATTTCGGCGCGGAAATTCCGAAGCGGCGCGGCAAACCCGGCGATGATTTCTTCACCCAGTTCTGCAACGCGACTGACGATGACGGCAACCCGCTGACCGACCAGGAAATCATCGACCACATGAACTTCCTGATGATGGCGGCACATGACACGCTGACATCCTCGATCACCTCCATGGTCTATTTCCTGGGAATCCACCCGGAATGGCAGGAAAAGCTTCGCGAGGAAGTGGATGGTGTCCGCGCCCGGCATGGCGATGTGCTGCCCTATGATGCGCTCGCTGAGCTTGAACTGGTGGAAATGGCCTTCAAGGAATCGCTGCGCCTGATCCCGCCGGTTCCGATGATCCCGCGGCGCGCGATCAGGGATTTCGAGTTCAAGGGCTACAAGATCCCGGCGGGTGCGGGCGTGGGCATCAACCCGCTCTATACCCACAACATGGAAGAGCATTGGCCGGACCCCAAAAAGTTCGATCCGCTGCGCTTCACCACCCAGATGTCGGCCGGCCGCCACAAATATGCCTGGGTTCCATTCGGCGGCGGGGCGCACATGTGCCTTGGCCTCCATTTCGCCTATATGCAGGCCAAGGCCTTCTTCTTCCAGCTGCTCTCCACGCGCCGGATCGTGTTGCCGGAAGGTTACAGGAGCGAATTCAAGATGGTGCCGATCCCGCGCCCCAAGGACGGGCTCCCCGTCACGCTCGTCCCGCGGTGAAGGCAGTATCAGGGCCCCACCGCCGGGGTCCGCGCCTCAGCCGGGTGGCGCAGCCATGCGGCCGAGGCGGTATTTTGCGAACCCCGCGACTGTTCCTGCCGCTATGGAATCCCTGAGTTCCTTCATGAGAATCTGGTAGTGCCACAGGTTATGTTCTGTCAGAAGCATGGCGCCCAGCATTTCCCCGGCCTTGAACAGATGATGCAGATAGGCCCTGCTGTAGCTGGCGCACACAGGGCATGAGCAGTCCGCATCCAGCGGCTCTGGATCCTCTGCATGGCGGGCGTTGCGCAGGTTCAAGGTGCCATCGAGCGTGAAGGCCTGCGCCGTCCGGCCTGATCGTGTCGGCAACACGCAATCGAACATGTCGACTCCGCGCAGCACCGCCCCGATGATGTCCGACGGCTTGCCCACACCCATCAGGTAACGCGGCCGATCTGCCGGCAGCATGGCCGGTGCAAAGTCCAGCACCTCGAACATTGCCTGCTGGCCTTCGCCGACTGCCAGGCCGCCGATCGCATAGCCTTCGAAACCGATCTCCTGCAGCTTCTCGGCCGACTCCTGCCGCAGGCTCTCGAACATGGAGCCCTGCTGAATCCCGAACAGCGCGCCCTGGTCGGATTTCAGGAACTTTTCGCGGGATCGCCTTGCCCAGCGCATCGAAAGCCGCATCGAGCTTTCGGCCCGTTCCCGCGTGGCGGGATAGGGTGTGCATTCGTCGAACGCCATCACGATGTCAGACCCCAGAAGCCGCTGGATCTCGATCGAACGCTCGGGGCTGACGAAATGCCTGGTGCCGTCTATGTGGCTCTGAAAGGAGACCCCTTCCTCCTTCATCTTCACCAGCGCGCCCAAAGACATGACCTGATATCCGCCACTGTCCGTCAGGATCGGGAGCGGCCAGTTCATGAACCGGTGCAGCCCGCCAAGCCGGGCCATGCGCTCGGCGCCGGGACGCAGCATCAGGTGGTAGGTGTTGCCAAGGATGATATCGGCGCCCGCAGCCCGCACATCCCCGGGCTTCATCCCCTTCACTGTCGCCGCCGTTCCAACCGGCATGAAGGCAGGCGTGCGAACGCTGCCTCGCGCCATGCGGATTTCGCCCGCTCTGGCGTCGCCATCGGTTGCGTGAATGCGAAAGGCAAACTCAGCCATCGGGCAGCAACAGCGAACTGTCGCCATAGGAATAGAAGCGATATCCGGCCATGATCGCATGCCGGTAGGCGGTCTGCATCCGCTCGAGGCCCATCAGCGCGGACACCAGCATGAACAGGGTGCTTTTGGGCAGGTGGAAGTTGGTCATCAGCCCGTCGACCGCGCGAAACCGGTAGCCGGGCGTGATGAAGATGTCGGTCGTGCCGGCAAACGGTTCGAGACCGCCGGCTTCCAGCAGGCGAAGCGAAGTGGTGCCGACAGCGATGATCCGCCTGCCCGCGGCTTTTGCAGCCTTCAGCCGGGCGGAAACATCGGCGGGCACGCGGCCCCATTCCGCATGCATCCGGTGATCGGCCGTGTCGGCCGCCTTCACCGGAAGAAACGTGCCTGCCCCGACATGCAGCGTCACTGTCTCGCGTTGCACGCCTGCGGCATCCAGCGCCGCCAGAAGCTCGGGCGTGAAGTGCAGTCCCGCGGTCGGAGCTGCAACGGCGCCCTTCTCGCTGGCATAGACGGTCTGATAGTCGGCTTTGTCCCTTGCATCGATGCTGCGTTTTCGCGCGATATAGGGCGGCAGCGGCATCTGCCCTGCCCGCTCAAGCGCGACTTCGAGCGGCTCTTCGCTTTCGAAGCGCCAATGCACTTCCCCCTCGCCCCGCTTCTCGACCACAACAGCTTCGAGACCGGCGCCGAACACCACCCTGTCGCCAGCTTTCAGCCTCCGCGCGTTTCTGACGAACGCCAGCCATTCGAGCGGGCCCAGACGCATGTGCAGCGTGACATCGATGCCGGCCTCGCCCTTCCGGCCGAAAAGCCGGGCGGGAATGACGCGCGTATCGTTGAAAACAAGCACATCGCCGCGACGCAACAGATGCGGAAGCTCGCGCACGACATGATCAAAAAGGCCGGAAGGCGAAACCTTCAAAAGCCGCGCCGAATCCCGTGGCGATGCGGGCCGCAGGGCAATGCGGTCATCGGGAAGGGTGAAATCGAAATCGTCGACCAGCATGGGATCACCGGTTGCGGGGAAAAATGCCCCGCTTTCCCGTCTGCCTATAGCTTCGGGGCGGGTGGCAGCAGCTTGGCTGCTTCTGCCGCCAACGGATCGACAACCGGCGCGGGCCTGGCAAATACCGGCGGGGGCCTGTTATCCGCTGCAATCGACGCCTGAAGGATGCGCGAAGGGTTGGCCGGCGGCTCCCCCCGCTCGATGGCATCCACCCACTGCATGCCCGAAATCACACGTCCGAACACCGTATAGGTTCGGTCCAGCCGCAATAGCGGCTGAAACAGGATGAAGAACTGGCTGTTGGCTGAATTCGGCTCCTGCGTTCGCGCCATGGAAACCGCGCCGCGCATATGCGGCAATTCGTTGAATTCGGCTGCAAGGTCAGGCAGCTCCGATCCGCCCTCGCCGGTTCCCCGGGGATCGCCCGTCTGCGCCATGAACCCGTCGATCACCCGGTGGAACAGCAGTCCATCATAAAAGCCGCGCCTGACGAGCAGCTTTATCCGCTCGACATGATTCGGAGCCGCATCGGGCCGCAGCAGGATAGAGACGCGCCCGCCGGTCGACAGGTCGAGATGCAGCACATTTTCCTGCACAGCAAAAGCCGGCGTCGAGGATAGCATCACCTGGGTCTGGGCGGGGGGCGATTCCGCCTTCCCCGCCGCCGATTCATGGGGCAGCTGGGCCATGGCAGGGGCGGCCAGCAACAGGCCGACAGCGGCAAGGAGCAAACGTATCGTCATGCCCTGTCCTTGCGGTGAATGCCTTGCGGCAGGCTGAACGCGCTATCGTCCGGCATTGGCGGCAATCCTGTCCCGAACTTCGGCTGCGACCCGGTGCGGCACGAACCTGTCGATGGCGCCGCCATAGCTTGCGATTTCCTTCACGAGCCGCGACGCAATGGGCTGCAGCGCGACATCGGCCATCAGGAACACAGTCTCGATATCGGCGTTGAGCTGCTGGTTCATGCCGGCCATCTGGAACTCATACTCGAAGTCGGCAACCGCCCGAAGGCCGCGAATGATCATCGAGGCGCCCTGCGCCTCGGCGAAATGCATCAGCAGGGCATCGAACAGAACCACTTCCACATTGCCAATGTGCGCCGTCTCGCGCCGCACATGGCCCGCGCGCTCATCCAGCGTGAACAGCGGCGCTTTCGAGGGGTTGGTGGCCACGCCGATGATCAGCCGGTCCACCAGCTTTGCACCGCGCGCAATGATGTCCATATGACCAAGGGTGATCGGATCGAATGTTCCGGGATAGACTCCGATACGCATCCTAGCGATCCCTCTCGATGGTGAACCGCGCGATTGCGCGCAGCAGATCTGCTTGCGGCCCGAAACCCTGCAGATGGTTGATGGCCTGATCGATCAGCATGCGGGCCTGGCTGCGCGCGCGCGCTGCGCCCAGAAGTGATACAAAGGTGGACTTGCCGGCCCTTTGATCCTTGCGAAGCGCTTTCCCGGCTGCCGCCTGGTCGCCCTCGACGTCGAGGAGGTCGTCGGCAATCTGGAACGCAAGGCCAAGATCGCGCGCATAGCCCTTCAGGCGCATCCGCTGTCCGGGGCTGACCTTTCCCATGATCGCCCCGGCCTCGACCGAGAATGCGATCAGGGCCCCGGTCTTCAACTGCTGGAGGCGGGTCGTCGTTGGCAGATCGAAGACCGATTTCTCGGCTTCGAGGTCCATCATCTGGCCGCCTGCCATCCCGGCAGGGCCGGAGGCGCGGGCCAGTTCCAGCACCAGTTCCGAACGGACAAACGGGTCTTCGTGTGTCGCTTCGTCGGCCAGCAGCTCAAACGCCACGGCGAACAGGCTGTCGCCCGTCAGCACCGCGGTCGCCTCGTCGAAGGCCTTGTGAACCGTCGGCTTGCCGCGACGCAGATCATCGTCGTCCATGCACGGCAGATCATCGTGGACAAGGCTGTAGACATGCACCGCCTCGATCGCCAGGGCGACACGCATCGCGCGCTCACGATCGACGTTGAAGAGATCGCACGAGGCCACGGCCAAAAGCGGCCGCATGCGCTTTCCGCCGCCCATCACCGCATGGCGCATCGCTTCGTAGAGCCTGACGCGCGGATCTTCCGGCACGGCCAGGAGACGGTCGAAGCGGGCGTCGATCGCCTGACCTATGGCGTCGAGAGCGGGCTTGAGGCCGAGGCTTGGTGGAGTCACGCCGCTGTTCATCCGGGAAAAGGAGCTTCGGAAATCGGGCGGCCCTCCGTATCCAGCTGCAACTGGGCAATGCGCGCCTCGGCCGACGACAGCTTGCCTTCGCAATGCGCCTTCAACGCCTGCGCTTCCTCATACAGGCCGATAGCCGATTCAAGCGGCGCATCTCCGGACTCCAGTTGACGGACGATCGCCTCAAGCCGCTGCAAGGCTGCCTCGAAACTGAGCGCGGATATGTCTTCAGTAGATGCCATGCTGTCTCCCGGATGCCTCGCCCTTTGAACGGGGGCGAAAGGCCGGTCAAGCGCCGAGGCCGGACAGCGCGGGGAAACGGCAGCCCGATTCCGAATTCCAGTCAGGCCGATTCCGCCGCCTTGGCTGCGGCTTCGGCTGCGAGTTCCTTGCGGGAAAGTTTGCCGATCATTGTCTTGGGCAAGCTGTCGCGCACTTCCACGGCGACAGCCTTTTCGTGCTTGCCTACCTTGCTGTTGAGAAATGCAAGAAGCTCGTCTCCGCCTGCGGTTGCTCCTGTATGCAGGGTGACAAATGCCTTCGGTCGCTCGCCGAGGTAGGTGTCGGGAACGGCGATCACGATCGCCTCCCTTACATCCGGGTGGCTGTACAGAACGGCCTCGAGGTGGCTGGGAAACACCTTGAAACCGCCGACATTGACCATGTCCTTCAGACGATCGACGATCCGGTAATAACCATCGCCGTCCACCTGGGCGACATCGCCCGTTCGCACGAATCCATCGGCAAAAACGCCTTCATTGTCGCGTCGCCAATAGCCCTGCATCATCTGCGGGCCGCGAACGGCCAGTTCGCCCGGCGCGCCTTCGGCTGCAGGCTTCGTGGGGTCGTCCTTGTCGAGAAGCCGCATTTGCGTTCCCGGGAGCGGCTGGCCGATGGAGCCCGGCTTCCCGCCGGTGGCATAGGGATTGACACAGACAACGCCCGAGCTTTCCGTCAGGCCATAGCCTTCCACCAGTTTTGCCCCCGTCACGGCCGAAAAGGCCGCCTGCAGCGGTTGCGGCATCGGGGCGCCGCCGGAAATGCAGATCCGGATGGAGGTCAGGTCATGCTTCTTCAGATCGGGATGATCGAGCATGGCGCGGTACATCGTGGGCACGCCCGGCAGCGCGGTTATTTTCTTGCGCTCGACCGCCTTGAGTGCGGCCTTGACCTCGAACCTCGGCAGCAGGACCATTTCCCCGCCACGCAGAATCGTGCGGTTCATGACGCAGGTGTGGGCAAAGATATGGAACAGCGGCAGTGCGCCCAGGATCCTGTCGGGCCCGGCGGGATCATCGTCTATGATGTTCACCTGCTGAGCGTTGATCGAAAGATTCGCGTGCGTCAGCATCGCGCCCTTGGGCGTCCCCGTCGTCCCCCCGGTATATTGCAGAAGCGCGACCTCATGCGGCGAAGGCGGCGTTGCGGGCAGCGGCAGCTCGCCATGGCCCAAGAGGTCGGCGAACAGCATGTGATGCGTGTCGCGGCCGACGACCGCGCGCTCCTTTCCCTTGAACAGCCGGTACAGCAGCGCCTTGGTGCCCGGCAGGGCCTCGGCGACATTGCCGACCACGAGCATCTTCAGCCGGCTTGTCGCCATCACGGCGTCGATTGTCGGAAGCAGCGCCTTCACATCCAGCGTGACCATGATGTCGGCCTCGCTGTCCTCGACCTGGCTTGCCAGTTCGTCGACCGTGTAGAGCGGCGAGAAATTGGCAAGGCGAGCACCGGCGAGCCAGACGCCGAACGCCGAGACGACATAATGCGGGCAATTGGGCAGGAACAGGCCGACCGTGGTGCCGGGACCTGCGCCAAGCGCACGAAATCCGGCGGCAGCCTTCCTTGCCATCGCGGCGATTTCGCCATAGCTGAACACGCGGCCCATGAAATCGATGCAGGGCGCTTGCGGCACCCGACGCGCAGTGCGAAACAGCAATTCCGGCATCCACAGCGGCTCGAAATCCATGCCGAACGGGGCCGGGTGATCATAACGCATGGGAAATCAGCCTATCTGACACGGTTGGCAACGATACGCACTCTTACCGGAACCTGGAAGGCCACCCAGCTCGCAGCGGGATCGCCGGCCATCCCGATTCCGAACGGGCGGCGGTCCAACATGGTCTGGCCCGCCATGAAGGCCGTATCGCCCTTGATCTCCAGCGTGAACGCAAGCGTGACAGGAACCGCCGCGCCGCGCATGGAAAGCGTGCCGCGCGCGACATAATGCCCCGGTTTGGACCGCGTGATCTGCGCGAGCTGCAGCCGGGCATTCGAACTGGTGCCGACATCGAACCAGTCCGGCCCGGGAAGGCTGCCGTTTACGGTTCGATCGCTGGTCGTCGCTGCAGACAGGTCGATCACCCCGTCAACCCGCGCTTCGGCGAGCCTTTCCGGATCGAAGCGGATGTTGACGGTGAACCTTGGGAATCGCCCGGTCACTGTCTGCCCGCTCCACTCGGATGTGAAGGTCAGGCTGGATTGCGCCGGCACGACAGCCCATTGGCTGGCAGCCGCGGGTGCCGCGGCCAGCATCAGGGCCGCGGGTGCTGCGGCCATCGACAGGAACGCGGCGCGGATCATCCGGATTTTCTGCGCAGGAAGGGCAGCATCCGCGCCAGCACATCGTCCCGATCCATGAAATGATGCTTGAGGGCACCGCCGACATGCAGCACGAGCAGACCTGCGCCGATGAACGCCATGATTTCATGCGCCTGGCTCGCTGCGCCCGAGATCGCCTTGTTCATCCCCAGCGGCAGGTGCGGCCATTCGAACAACCCGAACCAGAAGGTCGGCAAGCCCAGCGGGCTGGTCGACACCATCACCCATCCTGAAAACGGAACAAGGATCATGACAGCGTAGAACCCCCAGTGCGTCAGCCTGGCCAGAACCCGCTCGGTCGATGTCATGTGGCCGGGAAGCATCGGCGCACCCGCCGTCAGCCGCACGCCCAGCCGCAACAGGCTGAGCAGCAGGATGCCCAGCCCGACGCTCTTGTGCAGTTGCACGATGGCAAAGCCGAGCCGCCTGTCCGCCGGATCAGCGGAATCCAGCAGATCGCCCATCAGCAAGCCGCCCGCGAAATTGCCGACAACAAGCAGGGCGATCAACCAATGGAGCGCAATCGCCGTTCGGCTGTAGGAGCTGCGGGCTGCAGCCGCGCCCTTCACTTCTTCAGGAACTCGGCTTCGATAATCAGCCGGATCTCGTCACCGATCGGCCCCTGCAGTTCCTTCGAGCCGAAATCCGACCGCTTGAACGTGCCGGTCGCCGAGAAGCCGAGGGCGGGAATCTTGCGGAATGGGTGCTCTATCGCGCCGTTCAGCGTGACATCGAGCGTCACGGGCCTGGTGATCCCCATCAGGGTGAGATCGCCCGTCAGCTTCCCGGTGGTAGCCCCCGTGGCCTTCAGGCCGGTGGACCGGAATGTGATGGTGGGGTGAGCGCCTGCCCGCAGGAATCGCTCCGCGATGACGGCGTCGAAATTCTCCTTTTCCGGGAAGGGAAAGTCCGTGCGAACGGATCTCGGGTCGATGGTCACGCTGACCGACGATCTGGTCGGATCCGCCGGATCGAGGTTGATCGTCGCGTCATAGCTCGCAAAGCGCGCGGTGTAATTCGAAAGCCCCAGATGCCTGATCTGCCAGGTCAGGCTCGCATGGGTCTTGTCGAGCTCGTACACGCCGGCCGGCACATTCAGCGGCGCCGCCAGCGCAAGCGCCGGGGCGCCCGCAATCAGCGACGCTGCCACGACAAGGTTCCTGAATGCCGACATCACAGCCTGCTCCCCTTCTGCGGCGAATCCCGTGCCCAAGGGATAGCGCGGAACCGCGCCTCGGGCAATCAGGCCCGGACCGGCTCGGCGCGCATCATCCCGAAGAGTTCGCGCATCTGCGAGAGCGAGAACAGATGCGCATAGATAACCCCGAGCATGCCGTTCTGCACCATCTTGCGCGCCTGATCGCCGCGGATGTTCTGCAGCTTCTTCTCGTCGATCATCTTGAAGCCGGCAAATGTCGCGGGCTCGGCCATGCCCGGGTTCTGGATCTGCGCCTGGCCGTCCATCAGCAGGCCGAGCTTGCCCAGTTCCTCCATGAAACTGCGGGTCCGCCCGATCGCCTGCTCGAACTGCTCGCAGAACTGAAGAATGCCCCTGGTCAGTTCCGAAGGCTGCTTGTCGGCGTCGAACAGCTTGTCTGCGGCATCCCCCGTCAGCAGGCCGGCCAGATCGTCGAACACCAGGCTCAGCACATCGGCATCGGGCGTCAGCCGGGCCAGCATGAAGGGGTGCCGGCGAACATAGGCGGGAACATAAGTGCCCTCCTGCCAGTTTCCGGCTTCATCGACGAACAGGTTCTCGCCTTCCTTCAGGCCCACCAGCGCCAGCGGAACACCATCAGCGCCGTCCGAAAAGACGATCGGATAATGGCGCTGGCACATCACGAACTCGTCCACGGTAACGGGAATGGCGTGCGTTGCGCGCGCAAACGACAAGTCCGCGCGTTGCAGCAGGCCGTGATCGGCATGCAGGTCCGACGTCAGCGGGATCAGGTTCCGGTAGAAAAGCGGAAGCTGCGCGGCGGGTTGGCTGGCCATGAAAATTCCCTGAAACTGATGCAATCGAACGGTGATGGAAGCAGCGGACGTTCCGGGAACAGCCCGATACACGAAAGTGGGCGCGCTCTAGCGCGGGCCAGCGCAAGGCGCAAGGACGGGATGGCTGATCGTCGGCGCAGCAGCGTTCAGCCGAACAGCTTTCCCGGGTTCATGATGCCGGCCGGATCAAGCGCGCGCTTGATCGCGCGCATCGCCGCCAGTTTTCCCGGATCACCGAGCCGGGCAAGCTCGGCCGCCTTCAGGGTGCCGATACCATGCTCGGCCGAAATCGATCCGCGATGCCGGAACACAAGATCATGCAGCGCGCGCCTGGCACCCGGCCCCTCCGCCACAATCCAGTTCGCACCGACGCCGCGCGGGGGCCGCAGATTCCAGTGCAGGTTGCCGTCGCCGAGGTGGCCGAACACCAGCGGCCGGCAGCCGGGCAGCAGCTCGGCAAACATGGCCGAAGCCGCAGCGTGGAACGCCGGAACATCGGCCACGGCAACCGACAGGTCGTTCTTGATTGCGCCGCCCTCGCGTTTTTCGGCCTCCGGTATGGATTCACGAAGCGCCCAAAGCGCGGCCGCCTGCGCACCGGAAGCGGCAACAACGGCATCCTCGACGACGCCCGCCGCAATGGCTTCAGCCAGCACGGCTTCCAGCAGGGCAGGAGCAGCGCCAAGCTCGATGAGCACATGAAAGCCGTGCCTTCCGGCCAGCGGAGACCGGGTGCCGGGCAAATGTTCCAGCACGAGGTCCAGCGCCTCGGCGGAAATCAGCTCGAAGCTTTCCGCCGTTTCGCCCGAGGCCGAACGGACACGCTCCAGCAGCCCAAGAGCCGCCTCGGGGCTGGCCACACCGGCCCACCCCACGGCGCTTTCGGCAAGCGCAGGCGCAAGCTTCAGGGCGACCCGGGTCACGATCCCCAATGTGCCTTCGGCGCCGATCAGCAGCTGCTTCAGATCATAGCCGGTATTGTCCTTGCGAAGGGCGGAAAGCTGGTCGAGCAGAGAGCCATCCGGCAGCACCGCCTCGATCCCGAGCACCAGGGCGCGCATTGTCCCGTGGCGCAACACCTGCACGCCGCCGGCATTGGTGGAAACCAGCCCGCCCACAGTCGCGCTGCCCCGGGCGCCGAGCGAAAGGGGAAAGCGGCACCCCGCTGCTTCGGCTGCACGGTGGACATCGGCAAGGATTGCACCCGCCCCGGCCACCAGACTTAGCCCGGCTCGGTCTGCCCGGCCGATGCCGTTCATCCGGCAGAGCGACACCAGCGCGACCGGCCGGTCCGAAACCGCCTCGGGAACGCTGCCGCCGACAAGGCCGGTATTGCCTCCCTGCGGCACCAGCGAAATACCCTCCTGCGCGGCGATGCGCACGATGGCGCAGACATCGCGCGTGCTGCGGGGCAGCAGAAGCGCATCGGCCCTGCCCTGTTTCTGGCCGCGCCAGTCTGTCAGGTGCGGAGCAATGTCCGCCTGATCCGTGCGCACGACGCCTGCGGGAAGCCCCGCCCGCAGGGATTCGATTGCGGCCATCAGTCTTTCGCGAGCCGATCGATCCTGGCCTGGAGCGCCTGAAGTTCGGCCTTCAGTTCCTTCACGTCGTCGACAGGCTTGTCGCTGTCGGCATCTGCTTCCGGCTTCGGTCCTGTTGTCCACATATCGGCTGCGGCCTTCATCATGGCCATGTTCTGCCTGGCGATCGCCTCGAACGGGTTCGCGCCGCCCGCCATCACGCCCATCATCGTCGAACGGACCTGCTCCTGATTGCGGCGAAACGCCTGCATCGAAGCCTCGAGATAGTGCGGCACCATGGACTGCATCTGGTCTCCGTACATCGAGATGAGCTGCCGCAGAAAACTGACCGGCAGCAATGTCGTGCCGCGATTTTCTTCCTCGACGATGATCTGGGTCAGCACGCTGTGGGTGATGTCGTCGCCGCTGCGGGCGTCGACCACCTTGAAATCCCGCCCGGCGCGCGTCATCCGGGACAGGTGCTCGAGCGTGATGTAGCTTGAACTTTCGGTATCATAGAGGCGCCGGTTCGCATATTTCTTGATTATGATCGGCGCGGTATCATCGGCGGGGCCCTGCGAGATTTTCATGCTGATGTCCGATTCCGAAGAGCGTGCCAAGGCACTGATCATGGAAGTGGCTTAGCATGTGCAACATGAGCCCGCAAACGCCGTTTGCTGCGCAGCATGGCTGAAACGGCGATGCGTATGGACGGCGGCGCAAGCAACGGCGACAGGGGCGGCGGCCCACACCCCCTGCCCCTGTTCCTGTCGCTTGCGGCGCGCCTTGCCGGAGACGATCTGGCGCGACTGGCGGCCATTCTGGAGGGCCTGAAGCGTTATCAGCAGGCGGCGCGGCCGCAGCCGATGCCCGCCATGCAGCAGGCTGATTGCAAGGGCGGCGTGCGGCTGATGCGGGTCGGCGGGCCGAATGCGGGCCCTGCCCTTGTCGTCGTTCCTTCCCTGATCAACGCGCCAGTCGTGCTGGATCTTGCGCCCGACCGATCACTCGTGCGCTTCCTCGCCGGCGCAGGTTTCCGGACCTACATGATCGACTGGGGCGTCATGGGGCGCCCGGAACGGCGCCTCGGCCTTGCCGGACTGGTGTCGGCAAGGCTCGTGCCGCTGTTGAGGGGGCTGGACGAACCGGTCAGGCTTGCCGGCTATTGCCTGGGCGGAACGCTTGCGGTCGCAGCCGGGCAGCTTCTGGGCGATCAGCTCGACAGGCTGGCTCTCATTGCATCCCCCTGGCACTTCGATGGTTACCCGCCTGAAGCCCGCCGTCATGCCGTGCAGACCTGGCAGGTTGCCCGCCCCGTCGGCCGGATACTCGGGGCGGTGCCGGTCTCGCTCCTCAATCCGCTGTTCTGGAGCCTGGACGAAGAGGCGGTGGTGGCGAAATTCGAGGCCCTGTCCCGAAGGCCGCCCGATGATCCCCATATCGGCTGGTTCGCGGCGGTCGAGGACTGGGCGAACAGCGGGGCACCGCTCAGTTGCCCGGCCGCACGGGATCTGTTCGAGCATGGCTTTGGAACCGACCGCATCGGCCGTGGCGCATGGCGGGTCGGTGGCCAGCGGATCAGTGCCGAAGCGATCACCGCGCCTGTCCTTGATGTCGGCGCCACGCGGGATCGCATCGTGCCGCCGGCTGCCCGCTTGCGCCGGTCGGGCATCCGACGCGCCGATGTCCCGGCGGGCCATGTGGGCATGGTGGTGGGTTCGGGCGCGCGGGCTGCGCTGTGGGAGCCGCTTTCAAACTGGCTCCACGGTCGCTAGAGGAGCCTTCAGCCAGACCAGCACGATCATCAGGAGCCTGAGGATAATGACCGACGTCGTAATCGCCGCAGCCCGCCGCACCGCCGTGGGCAGCTTTCTTGGCAGTTTCGCCGCAACGCCAGCGCACGAACTCGGTCGCGCAGCCATCGCCGCCGCCATTGCCGACGCAGGCATTTCCGGCGCCGATGTGGATGAAGTGATTCTCGGCCAGGTGCTGACGGCGGGCCAGGGCCAGAACCCGGCGCGCCAGGCCTCGATGGCGGCCGGGGTGCCGCAGGAAGTTCCCGCCTGGGGCGTGAACCAGGTCTGCGGCTCCGGGCTTCGCGCCGTGGCCCTTGCCGCACAATCCATCCGCACCGGCGACGCATCCGTCATGCTGGCCGGCGGCCAGGAAAACATGTCGCTCAGCCAGCATGCGCAGGCGCTGCGCGCAGGCCAGAAGATGGGCGCACTCGAACTCGTCGATACCATGATCAGGGACGGGCTATGGGATGCGTTCAACGGCTATCACATGGGTGTGACGGCCGAAAATGTGGCGGAGCGCTATCAGATCAGCCGGGCGGCTCAGGATGAATTCGCCGCTCACTCGCAGAACAAGGCGGAAGCCGCCCGGAAGGCCGGGCGCTTCTCCGGAGAGATTGCGCCCGTCACCATCAAGGGCCGCAAGGGCGACACCATCGTCGATCATGACGAATATATCCGGGAAGGCGCAACGGTCGAGGCGATGGCCGGGCTCAAGCCTGCCTTCCGCAAGGAAGGCTCCGTTACCGCCGCAAACGCATCGGGCCTCAACGATGGCGCCGCCGTGCTGGTGCTGATGTCGGCGCCAGAGGCCGAGCGGCGCGGCGCGCCGGTTCTCGCCCATGTGAAAAGCTGGGCATCATGCGGGGTGGATCCTGCGCTGATGGGCATCGGGCCGGTGCCGGCTTCGCGCAAGGCGCTGGAACGGGCGGGATGGTCGGTCGCTGATCTCGATCTGGTCGAAGCGAACGAGGCCTTTGCCGCGCAGGCGCTGGCCGTCGGGCAGGAACTGGGGCTGGATCCCTCCAGGGTGAACGTCAACGGCGGCGCCATCGCCATCGGGCATCCGATCGGCGCATCGGGCGCGCGGATACTGGTGACACTGGTGCACGAGATGGTTCGTCGCGACGCCAGGAAAGGGCTCGCCACACTGTGTATCGGCGGCGGCATGGGAATAGCCCTGACTGTCGAGCGCTGATGATGACCCCCATGTCGGCAGGCGAAGCGGCGACCGCCACCTCCTCGGATATCGCCCGGTCGCGCGCCATGCGGCCCGCACACCCCGGAGAGGGCGAGGCGATCCTGTGGCAGGGTCGCCCGGAGATGCTGACGCGCAAATTTCTCGAACTGCTCGGCTTCCTGCTCCTGCTCGGCCTCCTGACATGGCTGGCTGTCGCGCTGATCCAGCCGCACATGGCGGGCTCGCACTTCGCCGGCACGCCGAACGAGCAGGCGCTGCCGCTCATCCTGGCCATGCTGGTCGGCATGATGCTGATCATCGCCTTGCCCGTCTGGCTGCGCTCGAGCGCCCGGGCGCGGGCGCGCTACATGCTTACCAACCGCCGGGCTCTCGTCTGGCTGGGGGACCGGATCGTGGGCGAAGCGAAGCTGTTCGGAGCCGAAATGCAGGCTTCCGACACCGAAGTCAGCTTCGAAGCCCAGGGCCTGTGGCTTGACTGGCGGCTGAAGGACGAAGGCGCGGACAAGATCCGGTTCGAGCAGATTTCAGATGCCCTGAGCGTTGCAGCCATGGCAGAGGAGCATGGCGCGCGCTGGCTGAACCGCCCGCAGGATCCGCCGGATGAAGCCCGGGGCCCGGCCGAAGATGCCTCAGGCAGATGAAGACGGCCGCGCCTTGATGCGGGCGCGATAGGCCGCGACATTCGGGTGCGTCTCCTCCGCCCGCATGCCCACCCATCTGGCGAACTCCAGCGCCACAAAAGCAGTGATGTCGGCGATCGTGAAGCGGTCGGCTGCGACAAAATCCCGCCCTGCCAGTCGATCATCCATTCGGTCCATCCACTGGCGCGCCAGCAATCGGCCTCGCTCGGCCATGGCGGG
>JGI24125J20156_1000181_pt1 | contig 17311 bp, 13 predicted proteins | sample Subbio12Aug_8Bad_FD_20156 | JGI IMG/M metagenome (IMG submission 20156) | reverse complement strand
CCGCCGCTCCGGCAGCCGAGGCTGCGACGTGATCCTTTCCGACATCTCCGTTCGACGCCCGGTCTTCGCGGCCGTCCTGTCGCTGCTCCTCGTGCTGGTCGGCGCCATCGCCTACACCCAGCTCCCGGTACGCGATCTGCCGGCCATCGAACCGCCCATCGTGTCGGTCGACACCAGTTACCGCGGCGCCAATGCGGAAGTCGTCGAAAATCAGATCACCCAGATTCTGGAAGACCGGATTTCCGGCATCGAGGGCATTCAGGCGATCACTTCGCGGTCGCGCGATGGGCGGTCGGACATCACCATCGAATTCTCCGCGACCCGCGATATCGACGCAGCCGCCAACGATGTCCGGGACCGGGTGTCGGGAGTGCTCGACAATCTGCCGACAGAAGCCGACCCGCCGGAGATCAACAAGGTCGATGTGGATGCCCAGCCGATCCTGTGGCTGAACGTCATCCACCCGGACTGGACCCCGATGCAGCTGACCGACTATGCCGAACGGGTNCTGGTCGACCGGTTCAGCTCGGTCAGCGGCGTTTCGCGTGTGCAGGTCGGCGGCGCGGCGCGGCAGTCGATGCGAATCTGGCTCTCGCGCCAGCAACTGCTCGCCCATGGCATGACGGCGGGCGACGTGGAGCAGGCGCTGCGCCGGCAGAATGTCGAACTTCCCGCCGGCCGCGTCGAGGGGCCAGACATCAACCTCTCCGTTCGCGTCACCCGGCAGTTTGCAACCGAACCGGAATTTCAGCGCCTCGTCGTCGGTCGCGGATCCGATGGCCATCTCGTCCGCCTCGGCGATGTCGCCCGGGTGAGCATCGAGCCCGAGAACCGCTACGACCTCTTCCGTTCCAACGGCGAGCAGGCGGTCGGCCTTGGCATCATTCGCCAGTCCGGCGCCAACACGCTGCAGGTCGCCAACGACGTGAAGGCCCAGATTGCATCGGTGCAAGCCATTCTGCCCGAAGGCATGACGCTGGCGGTCAGCTTCGACAGTTCGCTGTTCATCGACCGCGCCATCGACAATGTATGGATGACACTGGCCGAGGCCTCGGTGCTGGTCATTGCCGTGATCTTCATCTTCCTCGGATCGCTGCGGGCAACCCTCATTCCGGCGATCACCGTTCCCATCTGCCTCATCGCAACCTTCGCGGTGCTCTATGCGCTGGGCTATTCCCTCAATCTTCTCACTCTGCTCGCCTTCGTGCTGGCGATCGGCCTCGTCGTCGACGACGCCATCGTGGTGCTCGAGAACATCTATTACCGGATCGAGCGCGGCGAACCGCCGCTCGCGGCGGCCTTCCAGGGCGCGCGGCAGGTGGCCTTCGCCGTTATCGCGACCACGGTCGTCGTCTGCTCGGTGTTCGTGCCGCTTTACTTCATCGCCGGCAATGTCGGCCTGCTGTTCCGCGAACTGGCCGGCGCCATGATCGGCGCGATCTTCTTCTCGGGCTTTGTCGCGCTGTCGCTCACCCCGATGCTGTGCTCCAAGCTGCTCAGAAAGGAAACCCGGCCGAACCGCTTCACGATATGGTTCAACGGCAATTTCGACCGGTTCCGGAAGCGCTATGTTCGCGTGCTGGACAAGGTGCTGGATCGCCCCTTCCTCATCGGCGGCAGCGCTGCGGGCATCGTCGCCATCTGCATCGCCCTCGGCTCGACGCTGGCATCCGAACTGGCGCCGGAGGAAGATCTCGGCAGCTTCTTCGTCAGCGTCCAGGCGGCCGAGGGAACCGGATTCGACCGGATGCGCAGCTACATGCTCGACCTTCAGGATCAGCTCCTGCCCATGGTCGGCGAGGGCCAGCCAGTGCGGCGCATGCTGGTGCGCGCGCCGGGCGGCTTCGGCGGATCGGAAAGCTTCAGCAACGGCGCCATGATCGTGTTCCTCGTCCCATGGGAAGAACGCACGGCTTCAACATCCGACGTGGTCGGCCAGTTCCAGAAGGTGATTTCCGAGGATCCGCGCATCCGCGGCAACGCTTCCACGGGCAACAGTCTCAGCCGCGGCCGGGGGCGCCCGATCCAGCTCGTGATCGCGGGCAACAGCTTTGCCGAACTGGCCGAAGCCCGCGACGCCATCTTCGAGGCAGCCCAAACACATCCCGGAATCGTCGACCTCGACAGCGACTACAGGGAAACCCGCCCGCAGCTGATCGTCGATATCGACACCACGCGCGCAGGCGATCTGGGGGTCCAGATCGCCGACGTCGGCGCCACGCTGGAAACAATGATGGGCTCTCGCCGCGTCACCACCTTCATCGACCGCGGCGAGGAATATTATGTGATCGTGCAGGCAGAAGATGCCGACCGCGCGACGCCCGAAAGCCTCTCCAACATCTTTGTCCGCTCCCGGACCACGCAGGAGCTGGTTCCGCTCAGTAACCTCGTGAAACTTCGCGAGGCAGCGCAGGCCGGCGAACTCGGCCGTTTCAACAAGCAGCGCGCCATCACCATTCAGGGGAGCCTCGGGCCCGGCATGGCGCTGGGCGATGCGCTGGAGTTTCTGGAAGAGGTCGCGCTCGAACAGCCGGCCGTGAATTCTATCGGCTATCGCGGCGAGAGCCAGCAGCTCAGGGAAACCGGGTCTTCGCTGTGGATCGTGCTGGGACTTACCGTCCTCCTCGTGTTCCTGGTGCTGGCGGCGCAATTCGAAAGTTTCATCCACCCGGCCGTCATCATCACCACCGTGCCGCTTGCGGTCGGCGGCGGGCTGTTCGGCCTGTGGGTGACGGGAGGGACGCTGAACCTCTACTCGCAGGTCGGGATAGTCATGCTCGTGGGGCTGGCGGCCAAGAACGGCATCCTGATCGTGGAATTCGCAAACCAGCTGAGAGATGGTGGCAGGGAGTTCCGCCAGGCCATCATGGAAGCTTCCGAACGCCGCCTTCGACCGGTTCTGATGACATCGATCGCAACAGTGGCGGGCGCCGTTCCGCTGATGCTGGCAAGCGGCGCCGGCGCCGGATCGCGCAGATCCATCGGGGTCGTCATCGTCTTTGGGGTCAGCCTTGCCACTTTGCTGACACTGTTCGTGATCCCGGTGATGTATGCGGCCCTCGCCCGGCGGACACGGTCGCCCGAAGCCCTCTCGCGGGAGCTGGAGAAGGAAATGGCCGAAACCAGGGATGGCATTCCGGGCGGACAGGCCCAGCCAGCCGAATGAAAATGCTTGCCTGATGATGCTGAACCCGCTTCCTGCCGCGCCGTTCAGCCTGCCGCGCGCTGCCATGAAACAACTGCCGCTGTCCGGCCCTGCGCGACCGGGCTTCGCTTTCACGCCCAACTGGCGTATCCGGGGGCCTGAACGCCGCCTGCGCCTGCGGATGGATATTGCGCCGGGGCGTGAATGCAGTTTCGGGCCAATGCCCCTGGAGATGATGTGATGCAAAACCAGAACAAGATGTTCGAAGACCTGTCCCGCCTGATGACAAGCATCGGTGGAACAATGGCAGGCGCCGGCCGCGAAGCCGAAGCAAAGCTGAAGGAAAGGCTTCGCGAAACCATCGGCGGGATCGACATGGTAAGCCGCGAGGAGTTCGAGGCGGTAAAGGCGATGGCGGCCGAAACCAGGGCAGATCTCGAAGCACTGAAGGCCATGCTTGGCCAGGCATCTCCCTCCAGGACCGGAACAAAAAAGCCGCGCGGCGANAAGATCGACATCGGCTGATCCCGACATATCCACAGGCGAAGCGCGGCGCACCAACATGACGCTTGCCAAGCCTGCTTGCTGCACGCAATATCTGGTGGTCAACCCTTGCCGGTGCCACCATCGATTGAGGATGAACCGATGACGAGCCTTCAGTTCGATACAGGTGCCGAGCCGAGCGCACCGATCGACATGCTGGAACATTATTTCAGCAGCCATGACTGGGCGTTCCAGCGGGACGGCGACGAAGAGATCGTCACGACCGTGAAGGGCTGCTGGTCGGATTATGAGCTGCGCGCGCTGTGGCGCGAGGAAGACAAGGTGCTGCAGTTCATTGCGCTGACCGGAATCAATGCCCTTGCTGCCATGGGTGAACCGGTAACGCGCGCCAACCTGTTTGAAAGCCTTGCGCTTATCAACGAACAGCTGTGGATCGGGCATTTCGAGCAATGGTCGGCCGACGGCGCAATCCTGTTCCGGCATGCGGTTCTGCTGGACGGGCCAGACGAACCTTCGCTCAGCATGACACAGGCCCACGCCCTGGTCGACGCCGCTATCGACGAATGCGAGCGCTACTATCCCGTGTTCCAGTTCGTGGTGTGGGGCGGCAAAAGCCCGCGCGATGCGCTGGCTTCCGCCATGGTGGAAACCGAAGGCGAAGCCTGACCGGCCGCCGCCGGGCCAACCCGGGACTTCGTTTGCGCCGCAGTTCGCCCACTGCACCATCCGAGTCGAACCGAAAAATCACGAGCCCGGCAAATATCGGGAGGGCCGGAGCCGTGCATTTTCTGCATGGCTCGCATGCGCCGCCATGACTATCTTAATTGACAGTATGCCGCAGACAAGGCGCAGGCTGGCGATTTCCATGAATCAGCGTCCGTGTAATGGTGCAGTGCAGCAATTTTTGCTGCAAAGATCTGCGTGACGCTCAATTTTCAGGTTGACGCAAACTGAGTTTCACTTTAATTCCGGATTCATCGAATTGAGTGTTGCTCGAATTGGTGTCGACAGAAAAAGCGACACCGACAGGACAGGGCCCCGACGGGGGGTGCCATCCGCCAATGAGGAAAGGTCCAAGCCATGCGCGCCATCATGATCTCGCTCGCCGTTGTCGCTGCTGCCGCAACCTTCAGCCTGTCCGCCGGCCCGGCGATAGCCGGCACCGAAGCCTGCACCGAAGCGCCCGCCAAGCTCCGCTCGCTCGCGGCGGCGGCGAGTAGCGACGCCCAGCGCAAGGCTGAACGCAACATCAGGCTCGGCGAAGCGCTTTGCGAAGCCCGCAACCGGCAGGAAGCCGCCAGGAAGTTCAGCCTGGCCGCCAGAACGCTGGGCACCGAACTGGCAACCGTGCTGGCAAGGGAAACGACTGCGACAGTCCAATAATACCCCTGCCACATAATACCCCTCTCACGACGGGCTGCTCCCCTCCCCTCCCTGCAGCCCGGCAAGCCCGAAGGCGGCGATACCATTGCGGAATCGCCGCCTTTGCGGTTGTTCCGACCGGAGGCAGGCGCCGCTTGAGGATGGGCCCGGCTGATGCCAGAACAGTCCTTCCTCAAGAAAGGGCCAAGGCTTGCAATCAACGGATTTCATCCACCTCGGCATCGAAGGGCCTGTCGCCCGGCTGGTTCTGAACCGACCCGAAAAGCGCAACGCCATCGACCAGACCATGTGGGAAGCGATCCCCCGTCTGGTTGATCTGGCCATGACAGCGCCGGGCGTTCGCGCGCTGATCCTTGCATCGTCGCAGCCGGGCATGTTCTGCGCCGGAGCCGATATCGACGAGTTTTCTGCCAGAAGTGCATCGGCCGCTTGGCGGGCACAGAACCAGGCGGCGATTCGCGGGGCCCAGCTGGCTATTGCACGGGCGCCAAAGCCCTTGATTGCGGCAATCGACGGGGATTGCATCGGCGGCGGATGCGGGCTGGCGCTGGCCTGCGACATCCGCATAGCATCGCCAGGATCGCGGCTGGGAATCACGGCAGCGAGGCTCGGGCTCGTCTATTCGCTGCACGATTCGAAGTTGCTGGTGGATCTTGTGGGCCCCGGACAGGCAAAGCGCATGCTCTACACCGGCATGCTGCTCGGCGCCGATGAAGCGCTTCGGATCGGTCTTGTGGAGGAGCTTTCGGAAAATCCGCTGACGGCCGCCGAAACGCTGGCGGCGCAGATTGCAGAGGCCAGCCCGCTGAGCCAGAATGGATCAAAAGCCATCATCCGCCGTATTCTGGACGGCGCACCGGATGATGACGCCGCCAGCGCCGCACTGTTCGACAGCGCATTCACCGGCCCGGATTTTGCCGAGGGTGTCGGCGCGTTCCTCGCCAGGCGCAAGCCGGTCTTCCAGAGATGACGCCGGGCCCTCCACGGCTGATCGACGGCGCCTGCAGACGGGTTCTTCTGGTGTGCGATCATGCCTCCAACGCGGTGCCGGATGGAATCGCGCTCGGGGTTCCGCATCACGTGATGCTGGATCATGTCGCATGGGATGTCGGCGCTGCGGCCGTGACAGAGCGGCTGGCGGCAGATCTCGCAGCCCCCGCCTGGCTGGCGACGGTTTCACGACTGGTGGTGGATTGCAACCGATCCCCCGAACTGGCGATCCCGGAGAAAAGCGACGGGATCAGCATCCCGGGAAACATCGGCCTGAGCCCGCAGGACGTTGCAGCCCGGTTGGCGCTGCACAGCGGCTTTCATGACGGGCTTGCGAAGCTTCTGACCGAAGTTGCGCCGGAACTGCTGGTCAGCGTGCACTCCTTCACTCCGGTGCTGGCCTCTGCGCCTGTCCCTCGGCCATGGGCGGTCGGCGTGCTCTGGAACAGGGATTATCGCGGGGCGGAACTGGCGCTGGCAGCACTGCAGGCGGAGACGGAACTTGACGGGCCAGCTGGAGCGAACGAGCCCTATTCGGGGAAAGTCCTGAACTACACGATGGACCGGCACGCCGAGGCAAAGGGGATACCCTATATCGGGTTCGAGATTCGGCAGGATCTGATTTCCTCGCCCGAGGGGGTGGCGCGCTGGGCAGGAGTGCTGGCACGGGCAATCCTCGCCACCCGGGACGGGTTGTGATCCGCTTCATCCTGAAACTGGTCGCCTGTCTTGCGGCATTCACGCTGCTGTGGGTCGTGGCCTACCGGTTCGTCGATCCGCCGATCACCTATCTTATGGCTCGGGACCATTTGCAGGGCGTGGACGTGAAGCGGGACTGGGTTGGGCTGGACGAAATGAGCCGGCACATGCCGCGCGCGGCGATTGCAGCCGAGGACAGCGGATTTTGCGCCCACAACGGGTTCGAGCTTGAAGCGATCGAGGAGGCGCTCGAGCGCAACAGGCAAGGCGGGCCGCTGCGGGGTGGTTCCACGATCAGCCAGCAGACGGCGAAGAATGCGTTTCTCTGGCCGGGGCGGACGATGGTTCGCAAGGCGATAGAGGCCTGGTTCACGCTTCTGATCGAATTTGCATGGGGCAAGCAACGGATCATGGAAGTCTATCTGAACGTTGCTGAATTTGGTCGCGGAGTGTATGGCGTGGAGGCGGCTTCACAGCATTATTTCAACAAGTCCGCAAGGAAGCTGACCCGGCTGGAAGCAGCGCGACTGGCGGCGATCCTGCCGCAGCCGATCCGGCGCGATGCCGCTTCTCCGGGCCGTTACACGCGGCGCTATGCCGAGCGCATCGCGGCGCGGATCACGGTTGTTGCCAACGAGGGGCTGGACAGCTGCATCCGGAACCAGGCCTCGACCTGACTGCATCAGGTCGGCCGCTCCATCCCCTTATTTTTCCGCATGACTTTCCGGCGCCCGTGATTCCACCGGATCGAAACATGCTCCGGGCCGATCTTCGTCATCAGACGCTGGGATGAACGAGGATTTCCAGCGGCGGTGGATGGTGGAGGAACGCCTGCGGGCTTGCGGTGCGCCCATAGGCGCCGGCCATGAAAACGGCAATCAGGTCTCCGACTTGCGACGGCGCAAGCGCGACCTTGTCTCCAAGCCGGTCCAGCGGCGTGCACAGGCACCCGACCACCGAAACCGTCTCGCGCTCGGTGCCCTCGCGGCTCGCGTTCACCAGCGGATAGTTGCGCCGGATCACGGTGCCGAAATTGCCCGTCGCCGCCAGCTGATGGTGCAGCCCGCCGTCGGTCACCAGAAATGTCTCGCCGCCGGACATCTTCCGGTCGACGATCCGGCACAGGTAAACACCCGCTTCGGCCACCAGCCAACGCCCCAGTTCGATCGCAAAGCGGGTGAACTGCAAATTCGCCGGCCGCGCCCCGATGATGTCGGCAAGGCCCTTGCCCAGAACCGAAAGGTCCAGCGCCTTGTCGCCGGGAAAATAGGGAACGCCAAAACCCCCGCCAAGATTCAGCAGCGGCGGCGGACAGGGCGCGAACCCCGCGAGATCCGCCGCCAGCGCGACAGTTTCTCGCTGCGCTTCGAGAATGGCGTTTTCAGAAAGATTCTGCGAGCCGGCAAATATGTGCAGGCCGCAAAAATCGAAGCAGGATGCCGCCATGGCCGCCAGCACGCGCGGCGCTTCATCGGCATCCACTCCGAACGCAGACGCAGCCCCGCCCATCCGCATGCCCGACCCCTTCAGCGAAAAGGGCGGATTGACCCTGAGCGCAACCCGCGCCCGCCGGCCAAGGCGCGCGGCGATCGTTCCGGCCCGATCCAGTTCGCCTGCCGATTCGACGTTGATCATGACGCCGGCGCTGATTGCCGCCTCCAGCTCACGGTCGCGCTTGCCGGGGCCCGCAAAACTGATGTGCCCGGCCGCCATCCCGGATGAAAGCGCCAGTTGCATCTCGCCCGACGACGCAACGTCCAGCCCGTCCACCACCCCCGCCATATGCGCCAGCAGCGCAGGCATGGGGTTCGCCTTTATAGCATAATGCAGATGCACCCCGGCCGGCATCGCTGCCCGTAAAGCTGCAACCCGCGCCGACACAAGCGCCAGATCATAGACGAACAGCGGCGTGTCGCCGGCGTCTTCCACCCAGGCGTCAGCGGCCCTGCCGGCAACCAGCAACCGCCCTTGCGCATCGCGGCCAAAGCCCGGCGGAACCCGGTCGGTCATGCGCCGAACCTTTCCCGGATGGCCGCCCGGTCGAGCTTGCCGTTCGCCGAAGTCGGGAGATGATCCATCCAGATGATGCTGGCAGGCTGCATATAGGCGGCGGCTTCGCGCTTCATGTGGCCGCGCAACGCCTGTTCGGCCGCCGCCTCCGCCACTCCGTCGACGGCGCTCACCACCAGCCGGATGCGCTGCCCGGCGGTCTCGTCGGCTACGCCCAGCGCCACGGCCTGCTCCACCACGCCCGACTGATAGGCCAGTTCCTCGATCTCGGTCGGGGAAACGCGGGTGCCCATGGTCTTGATGGTTTCATCCGCCCGACCGATGAAGCGCAGCAGGCCCTGGGCATCCCGCACCACCGTATCACCGGACCAGACAGCCGTGCCGCCAAGCTTGGATGCCGGCGGCGCGGGCCTGAACCGCTCTGCCGTGCGGACGGGATCCTGCCAGTAGCCCATGGTCACCAGCGGGCCGCAATGCACCAGCTCGCCCGGCTCTCCGTCGGCCGTCAGGCTGCCATCGGGCCGCACCACCAGGATCTCGGCATCGGGAATGGCGCGGCCGATGCTGTCGGGATGCGCATCGACCAGCGCGGGCGGCAGCGTGGTGGAACGGAACGCCTCCGTCAGCCCGTACATCAGGTGGAGCCGGGCAGCCGGGAACATCAGGCGCAGCGCCCGCACCGTGGGCGCCGGCAGCCGCCCGCCACTGTTCGAAAGTGTCCGCATCGAAGCGATTGCCGCGGGCGGCCACTCGAGTGCGGCAAGCTGCACCCACAAGGGCGGAACTGCGGCCAACTGGGTGATCCGGTGCCGCGCGGCCGCCTGCACGACATCGCGCGCTGTAAGATAATCCAGCAGCACAACCGATGCACCCGCGTGAAAGGCAGTCGTCAGCTGTGAAAATCCAAGGTCGAAGCTGAGCGGCAACACCGAAAGCACCCGATCATCAGGCGCCGTGCCAAGATAGCCCGCAACGCTGCGCGCGCCTGCCAGCAGATTGGCATGGGTCACCATCACGCCCTTGGGCCGCCCGGTGGAGCCCGACGTGTACAGCAGTGCCGCAAGTGCATTTCCGCCCGGGGCCTCGCCCGCATATGGCGCAGATGCGGCCATCGCCGCCCAGTCCTCCTCCAGCGTCATCATCGAGCAGGGAAGGCTCGCAAGCCCGGCCGCCCGCGCACCATGCGTCACCAGAAGCCGGGCGCCGGAATCCTCCAGAATATGGCCCAGTTGCCGGCTCCGCAGCACCGGGTTCACCGGCACGGCAACCGCGCCCGCCCGCGCAATCGCAAAGGTCAGGACAACAGCCTCAAGGCTCTTGGGCAGCCACAGCGCGACCCGGTCGCCCTGGGCCAGGCGCTGTTGCAACGCGCCCGCCACGGCGGAAACCTGTGCATCCATCGCGGCATATGTCAGGCTGCGGCCGCGATCGTGAAGTGCGACGGCATCGCTCCGTCCGCGCGCCAGAATCGCGTCGATCCGGTTCATTTCAGCTGTCGAACGGATTCTTGCGCGACCGCATGTTGATGCGGATGGGAAGCCCTTTCAGATCGAGATCGTCGCGCAGGCTGTTCACCAGATAGCGGTTGTAGCTTTCGGGCAGCATGTCGAGCCGCGTTCCGAACACGATGAAGGTCGGCGGCCGGCTGCGCGCCTGGGTGATGTAGCGCAGCTTGATGCGCCTGCCCGACGGCGCCGGCGGCGGATTGCGCTCCATCGCAGCCTCGAACCAGCGGTTCAGCGCTGCTGTTGGAACCCGCTGGCTCCAGCGGTCACGCGTTTCGAACGCAACGTCCATCANCGTGTCAAGGCCCTTGCCCGTCAGGGCGGACACCGTCAGCAGNGGAACGCCCTTTACCTGCGCCAGNCCTTCATCGAGAGCTTTCTTCACGCCATTGAACAGGCGGCTCTGGTCCGCGGCGGAATCCCATTTGTTCAGGGCAACGATCAGCGCCCGGCCTTCCTGCAGAACCATGTCGGCAATTCTCAGATCCTGCGCTTCCAGGCCCAGCGTCGCATCCAGCAGCAACACGACCACCTCGGCGAAATCGACGGCGTGCCGTGCGTCTGCCACCGCCAGCCTCTCCAGCTTGTCCACCACCTTTGCCTTGCGGCGCATGCCGGCGGTATCGATCAGCCTGACCGGTCGGCCCTTCCACTCCCAGTCGACGGCGATCGAATCGCGGGTAATCCCTGCCTCCGGGCCAACCAGAAGCCGGTTTTCACCCAGCAGACGGTTGATGAGGGTCGATTTTCCGGCATTTGGGCGGCCTACGACGGCCAGTTTCAGCGGCGCATCAGGGCCGGGGTCTTCCCCTTCGTCGCCTTCTTCGGCTTCCCCCGGTGCCGGCAGATACGGCGCCATCGCCTCGAACAGATCCGCCATGCCCTCGCCATGTTCGGCGGAAATGGCGACCGGATCGCCCAAGCCCAGCTCATAGCATTCCATCAGGCCCGCTGTACTCGCACGGCCTTCGCACTTGTTGGCGACGGGGATGATCGCGACCGGCGCTTCCTGCCGCAGCCACCGGGCGAAATGCCGGTCCGCCTCCGTCAGCCCGCCGCGCGCATCCACCACGAACAGGGCAACCCTGGCCCCTGCCAGGGCGGCGCGGGTCTGCGCCCGCATCCGGTCCGAAAGGCTGCCTGCCTCGGCCTCCTCCAGCCCCGCGGTGTCGATCGCGGCAAACTCCAGATCGAACAGCTGCGCCCTGGCCTCGCGCCGATCCCGCGTTACGCCGGGCTGATCATCCACCAGCGCCAGCCGCTTGCCCACAAGGCGGTTGAACAGCGTGGACTTGCCGACATTGGGCCGCCCCAGAATAACCACCCTGGGAAAGGCCGGGCGTAACGCCGCACCGCGTGCCTTCGGTTCGCCGCCGTTCTCCGGCGACCCCTCGTCATCCTGTTGGCCATCCGTCATCGGAGCGGCCCCATCAGCGGTAAGCCGTCAGCGTCCCGTCGTCGGTCAGGATGTAGAGCATCCCGTTCGCGACGACCGGGGGCAGATAGGCCGGCGCTCTCAGCCTCGTGGTCGACAGGATTTCGCCGCTCGTCGGCGACACCGTGACCATTCGGGAATCAGAGGACAACAGGAACAGCCGGTCCCCGGCAAGAACCGGTCCGAACCATTCGATCCCGCCCGTCAATCTCTTGGGATTGTTCCAGCGATCCATCTGCGTCACCCAGCGGATCTTGCCATCGGCCCGCGTCAGGGCGACGAGCTCGGCCTCCACCGTCACGGCAAACACCCAGTCGCCTGCCGCCCAGGGCGTGTTCACCCCGGCAAATTCCCGTTCCCAAACCCGCTGCCCGGTGGAAAGCTCCAGAGCCACCATCCGGCCGCCATGGCCGATCGCGAACACCCGGCCGCGATCGATGACAGGAGACGCCGCAATGCCCGAAAGCGCGCCCAGCGCCGTCGTCCGGCCCGTGCGCGCCAGATGATCCTGCCAGACAGTGCGGCCATTCTCGACCCGCAATGCAAACAGTTCGCCCGAAGCAAATCCCGCCACCACGGTATCGAGCGCGAGGGCCGGGCCGCCCGGCCCAAGGATCGCTGCGGGTTCGACCGTGGCGTTGGCCTGCCACGAGATCGCGCCGGTCTGCGCATTGAGGGCGGAAAGCTGTCCGTCCTGTGTCGTCACGAATACCCGGCCTGCATCGACACCAGGCGCGCCGCGCAGCGGCGTCGGAAGCACCGTCCGCCAGATTTCAGCGCCATTGCCGGCGTCCAGCGCCACGGCGACGCCGAAACCCGTTGTCACGAAGGCTCGACCATCCATGACACTGACGCCTCCGCCGAAGGCCGGACGCGAGCCCTCCCCTTCAACGGCGATCGTCCGCTGCCACAAGGGGCTGCCGGTCGTGGCATCGAACGCCGAAACCCGGCCTTCGGTATCCATCACGAACAGCCGGTTCTCCATGATCACCGGAGTTGCGTTCAGGCGCCTCGTCGCATCGGACCCGGTGCCGACCGAGACCGACCAGACCCGCGTCGGCTGTGCACCAAGGGCCAGGTGCCCCATGCTTCCCGATGCCGATCCGCCGGGCTGCGTCCAGGAAGGGTTCACCCGCGCCCGGGGCAGCTCGATCTCGACGCCCTGAAGCTCCGCCTCGGCCTCGACCTGCTTTTCGAAATCCAGCACGGAAACCCGCTCGCCAAGCGTCTTTGGCTTGACGCCGGCGCCCCTGAAGATATTGCAGCCCTGCAGGGCCAGTGCGGCGGCGGCCAGGATCAGTATCCGGCCTGCGGTGCGATTGCGCATCATCATTGACCTGCCGCCCATTCAGCAACCGGAGCTTCGGCCGCCGCGTTCGCAGCAGCAGTAGCCCCGGCCTCGCGCGCCCTGGCCTGGGCCTCGGCAATCTTCGTGACATCCTGCCCAAGCGTCGCGGCCATCTGCTCGGCCCGCGCCCGCAACGACAGCGGAGACCGCTGGTCAGATGCGATACGGAAGAACAATGCTCCTGCCCTCTGGGTGTCGCCCGCCTTCATATGTGCAAGCGCCGCCATTTCTCCGGCGATCGGGAACCAGGGGCTGTCGCCCTCCACGAACGGCGCAGCGCGCTTCAGCACTTCCTGGGGAGAAATCGTGTCAAACTCCAGCCGCAGCAGTTTCATTGTCGCGGCCTGGCGCAGCGGTTCGGCGACGTCGGGATCATCCGCGATACGGCGCAGGTCGCTGCCGGCTTTCTCGATGTCGCCGCCGTTCAGCGCAATGCCGGCCTCGGTGAAGGTCGCAAGCGCCCGATAGCTGGGGTTGTTCGACGCTCCGATTTCGGTCAGCGCCTGGGCGGCCTCGGTGGTGGCGCCGCTGTCCACCTGATCGAGCGCCTTGCTGAACTGCTCGGAAAGCGCCCCGGTCTTGCGAGCCTGTTCGGCCTTCCAGAACATCGCGCCACCCAGGGCCGCAAGGGAAAGTGCAATCGCCAGCACCACCCAGCGGCCATATCGCCTGGCCAAATTCCTGAGCTCGTCCTCGCGATAGGCCCGGTCCACCTCGCGGATGAAGGCATCGTCGCGCGGATCGGAAGGAGGGGGTGGTGCAGGAGGAGTGGTCGCCAAATGAAAAATCCCGAAATCTGTCCGGACGCCGGCCTGCGTCCCATGGCCGCTTCCTTTAGAGAGCGGAAGCGAAAGCGCAAAGCCCCCGCGCGTGAACACGCGCATTCCGTGAGACCCGCGCGTGAACACGCGCATTCCGTGAAACCCGCGCGTGAACACGCGCATTCCGTGAGACCCGCGCCATCGACCGTCCTGATGGCCGAAAACAGGTTGCCGGCGAATGAACGGTGGCTCAGTCCGCAGCGGCGCTCGCCCCCGGCGCCCCCGTTTTGGGCTGGTAAAGCTCGGCTTCGCCTGGAAAGCTGCGGTTTCGAACCGCGCCTGCGTAGGTCTGGGCCGCAGCCGTGATCCGCGATGCAAGGTCGTCGAACCGGCGCACAAAGCGGGGCACGCGCTCGAACATGCCCAGCATGTCGTCGACCACCAGCACCTGGCCATCACATGATGGCGAAGCACCGATCCCGATGGTCGGGCAGGCGACATCAGCCGTGATGGCGCGGGCCAGCGGCTCCAGCACGCCTTCGATCACCAGCGCAAAGGCGCCAGCCTGTGCTACCGCGCGCGCATCGGCGGCGATCTTCTTCGCTTCGGCCTCGCTGCGGCCGCGCGCGCCATAACCCCCCAGCACATTCACCGCCTGCGGGGTCAAGCCGACATGGCCCATGACCGGGATTCCCCGCTGCACCAGAAATTCGATCGTGGCGGCCAGCGCCTCGCCGCCCTCCATCTTCACCGCCGCAGCCCCGGTTTCGCGCAGCACGCGCGCCGATGTCGCGAACGCCTGCTCGGGCGAGCCTTCATAGGTGCCGAACGGCAAATCGATCACGACGACCGAGCGATAGCTGCCGCGCACCACGGCAGCGCCGTGCGCCAGCATCATGTCCAGCGTGACGCGCACGGTGGTATCCAGTCCGTAGATCACCTGCCCCAGGCTGTCTCCCACCAGCAGCATGTCGCAATGCGGATCGAGGAGCTGGGCCATGCGCGCGGTATAAGCCGTCAGCATCACGACCGGCTCGGCGGTTATCCCGTTTTTCTTGCGCGCCCGGATCGCCGGCACGGTCAGCCGCCTCAGGGGTTCGGGAACCGGATGCGCCCGCGAGGTAGCGGTATCGAGGGTAAAGGTGGTCGACATNATCTCTCCTTGCGGCACCTACGGCAGCGCGCTCGTCCACCGTCAAGGCGTAACTGGTGTGGCCTCGGGCAGATGCCCCTTCACTTCTCCTTGTTTCACCAGAATCTGCGCCGGTAACGCCGGCGCCAAAATGATCCGCGCCGGCATCATCTGCCCTTGGCCGCCATGGGCCTGCCGTCCTCCTTCAGGAAGCCGGCCGGGAGCGGCCCCTCCAGCAGATCAAGCACGGCTTCGGCCGGCCGGCACAGCCGCACCCCGCGCGAAGAGCAGACAATGGGCCGGTTCACCAGCACCGGGTAACGAATCATGGCATCCACAAGTGCGTCGTCGCCCGCCTCCTCCAGCCCTGTCGCCTCGCTGGCATCGGCGCGCAAGGCTGCGCGCGGCGAAAGCCCGGCAGCCGCAAACAGTCCCAGCAGTTGGGCACGGGTCCAGCCTTCCTTCAGATATTCGATCACCACCGGCTCGGTCCCGCTCGCACGAATGGCGGACAGAACATTGCGCGATGTTCCACACTTCGGATTGTGATGGACAACGATCATTGCAGCCTCGATTCCTCCGTTGACACCTACCCGGGCCAGCGAGAAGCCGAGCTCCCAGATGGCAAGGAACATTGCCCCGAAGATGCCTGTGCAAGGCGTCGGCGTCCACCGGTCTCGACTGCCTCGGTGGACAGTATGTCCCAGCCCGCTCGCCAGGCCTTTGCCTCACCCCTCCCATCTCCTATGTGTGCCCCGACATGCTGACCCGCCTCTTCATATTCCTCGCCGCGCTGCTTGCCGCCCCGCTGGCCGCGCAATCCGTATCTGGCGGGGCCATCTCGCAGCAGGAAAACACCCGCGTCGAACTTGTCTCCGAAGTGCGCGATCCTGCCCCCGGGCAACGNTTTGCCATCGGCTTCGTGATCACGCCCAGGCCCGGCTGGCACAGCTACTGGGAAAGCCCGGGCGACAGCGGCATGCCCACCCGGGTGACATGGAGTCTGCCCGAAGGCGTAACCGTCGGCTCCCTGCGCTATCCCGTTCCGGAAACATTCATTGTCGCTGGCATCATGAGCCATGTCTATTCGGCGGAAAATGTCCTGCTGGCCGATGTCGAGGTTCCGCCGGGACACTCCGGCACGCTGCCGCTGCGGGCCAAGCTGGACTGGCTGGTCTGCAACGACAAGATCTGCGTGCCGGAAAGCGCGACGCTGTCGCTGGTTCTGCCGATCGGCAGCGGCATCGTCGACCCGGCGCAGAAGTCCCGCTTCGAAACGGCCCGCGCCGCCCTTCCCCGCCGGCTGATGGAAGCAGCAGCTTTCCAGCGCGAAGGCGACAGGATCCGCCTTTCCGTCCCGTTCGCCAACGCCGAGGACGTGACCGGCGCACATTTCTTTGCCACCGGCGACGACACCTTCCTGTTCGCCAGCCCGCAGACTGTCACCCACACCCCCACGGCGCTGATAATAGAGGCCGATGGAGTGCCCGGCATGGTGCCTGCCAAGGTCGACGGCCTGTTGCGGATCGAGCGCGGCGAGGAGGTGATGGGGCTGACGCTGACGGCCCAGTCCGGAACCGTCTCGCCGGGCGAACCACTGCGCACGGGCGATGAGGGCGCGCTGGCCGGATTCCTCCCTGCGCTCGGGCTAGCAGTGCTTGGCGGGCTGCTCCTGAACCTGATGCCCTGCGTGTTCCCGATCCTCAGCCTGAAGGCGCTGAGCCTCGCCAGGGCCGGGGAATCGCAGGCCGCAGCCCGCGCCGAGGGGCTGGCCTATACTGGCGGCGTAATCCTCATGACCACGCTTCTGGGCCTTGCCGCCATCCTGATCGCCCAGGCCGGCGCCGGGGCCGGCTGGGCGTTCCAGTTGCAGGATCCGCGCATCATCCTGTTTTTGCTGCTCCTCACCTTCACCATCGGGCTCAACTTCGCGGGCCTGTTCGAAGTAGGGATCGGCACCGCCAATGCCGGGCAGTCGCTGGCGGCGAGGCCCGGCGCAAAGGGCGCCTTCTTCACCGGCGGGCTAGCGGCATTCGTCGCCACGCCCTGCACCGGCCCGTTCATGGCGGGCGCGCTGGGGGTTGCCCTTGTCCTCCCGCCGGCTGCGGGGCTTGCCGTGTTTGCCGGGCTTGGCCTGGGGCTTGCGCTCCCCTTTCTTGCCATCGGCTTCATCCCCGCGCTCCGGCGACGCCTGCCAAGGCCCGGCGCCTGGATGCTCACCTTCCGCCGGATCCTTGCCGTGCCGATGCTGTTAACCGCTCTGGCGCTGGCCTGGGTGCTGGGCCGACAGGCGGGCATCGATGGCCTGATGCTCGGGCTTTCGGCTGCACTGGCTCTGGCCATCATTCTGTGGGTCGTCGGCCTGCGCCAGCAGCGCATGGCCCGCACGGCGGTTCCCG
>JGI24125J20156_1000180_pt1 | contig 17422 bp, 16 predicted proteins | sample Subbio12Aug_8Bad_FD_20156 | JGI IMG/M metagenome (IMG submission 20156) | reverse complement strand
CGTGCGTGGTCTTGGCGCTCCCGTGTAAAACCTGGCCCATAATCCCTCCCGCTGCGATAGTGACAATCCTACACCATCACACGCTGGGACCAAACACCTAGTTCAGCTCCACCCATAGCGGAACATGGTCGCTGGCGCGATCAGCGCCGCGAACATCCCGGTCAATTCCCGCATCCTGCATCCGGTCCGCCGCTGCGGGCGACAGCATCAGATGATCGATCCTGAGGCCCCAGTTCCTCTGCCACGCGCCTGCCTGATAATCCCAGAAAGTGTAGCATTCCGCATGGGGCAGCCGCGCGCGAATGGAATCGGTCCAGCCGCTGGCTGCAAGTGCACGGAAATGCGCGCGCGATTCCGGCTGGACCAGCGCGTCCCCGGCCATCATGTCGGGGCGGGCCGCCGGGAACCGGGTTGCCGTTGGGCAGATAGAGGCAGGCGAAATGCACGCCCCCCACCTCGGCCTCGATCCAGCGGGACTGCATGTCCTCAAGGCCGTCCGGCCCATTTCCCATCGGGTCTGCCAGCCCGCGCTGCACCTCTTCTGCTCGTTCGCGCGACAGGATGGCGACACCGTTGAACCCCTTCTGGCCGTGCACCAGCGCGTGAAATCCGGCCTCTTCGATTGCCCTGAAGGGGAAGCGGTCGGTCTCGGTCTTGATTTCCTGAAGGCCCACGACATCGGGCCTGGCGGCCTCCAGCCATTCCAGCAGCCGCGGCAGGCGCGCGCCGATTCCGTTCACATTGTAGGTTGCAAATTTCACACCGAGAAGGAGGTGCCGCAGCCGCAGTTGGACGCAGCATTGGGATTGCGCACCTGGAAGGCCGCGCCGCCCAGATTCTCCACGAAATCGACAACCGACCCGGACAGCAGCGGCAGGCTCATGCTGTCCACCACCAGGCCGACGCCGTCGGTCTTGACCTCCACATCATCTCCGACGGGCGCATCGGCCAGTTCAAAGCGGTACTGGAATCCGGCGCAGCCGCCGCCATCCACCGACAGCCTGAGCCTGGCTGTCGCCAGACCCTGGCGGGCGGCAATGGCGGCTACCCGAGCCGCAGCGGCGGAGGTGAGAACAATATCGGGCATGGCACAGCAGATAGGCCNCCATCACGCCAACCGCAAGGTAATCAGGCACAGGGCCCTCAGCCAGTAGCCTGCAAGCCCGGCTATTCCGGGCTCAGGATCGGTGCGTCACAGCGCCGAAGGCCGCGGCGGACCGGCGGAATCCGTGCCGAATGCCAGCAGATAGTCGGACGCTTCGAGGAACGGACGCGGGTTCACGGCCCGTCCGTCGATCCGCACTTCGTAATGAAGATGGGTGCCCGTGGAGCGACCGGTCGAGCCCATGCCGCCAATGCGCTCGCCCATTTCCACCTTGTCGCCAACGCTGACGCGGATGCTGGAAAGATGGGCATAGCGGGTGAGGATGCCGCGACCATGATCGATATCGACCGTCTTGCCATAGGCGCCGAAACTGCCAGCCCGGACAATGCGGCCCGCAGCGGCCGCCATGATTGGCTCGCCATGCGCGCCGGCGAAATCGAGGCCGGAATGATGCGCGCCGCGGCCATGGAATGGATCGTAACGGAAACCGAAACCTGATGTCAGCCTGTAGGTGCGGGCGGGAACGAAAGCGGGCAGGGATGCCATCGCATCCTCCAGCTGCTCGACGCGCTGCCAGTTCACGAACAGCTCCGCAAACTTCGGGTCGGCGCCGCTGCTTTCACCTTCGGCTGCCGGGATGAAAGGGCCGCCCATGCCGGTGCGGGTAAACCGTCCGGACGACTGGGCCACGAACCGGCCGGGATTGAGACCGAGGCGCCCAATCAGGGCCTCGGCGTCGCGAAGCCGGGTTTCGGCAGTGGCGGAGGCCTTGTCGAGCAGCGCGAGCTGCTTTTGCTCAAGCGCCTTGAAGGGGGCCAGCACGCCGGCTTCCGCTGCGGCCTCTGCGGAAACCTTGCGGCTGTTCCGTGGGAGCAGGCCCTCGAGATCGCTTCCGCGCACGCGCCCGGTGAGCAGGGCATCGAGAAACTGCTGGCGGGATTCGATGCGCTCTGCGGTTGTTGCGACGCTGCCCTTCAGGGCTGCGGTGTCGGCTTTCAGGGCCTGTACCTGCGCGGCCATTCGGGCCAGTTCGGCTTCGGCCTTGCGGTCGGAGGCCTTGTCGGCGCTGGCGCCGCTGAGTGTGGATACGGCAAGCCAGCCGGCGATCATGGCTGCAGAAGCGATTCCCATAAGCTGTTCGCGTGTCCCGATTCTTGCCGACCGTTGCCTGCCGTGGGATTCGATATGTATCCGCCGTTCCGGGAGAAGCGCGGATACAGTGATGGAAAGGCGCGCGTAAGCGCGGCTGACGCGTTGCTGCATTCGCTTTTCTGACCCCATGGCGGCAAACCGAATGACCCGGCCGGCACGATCTCTGGTTTATGGTTACTGGCTGCATCATGTCGGCTCATGTTTCCCGAAGGATCACCAAACTGTCATGATGGGCACCGGTTTAAGGGCCGATGCGTCCGTGCCAAGCGCGCCGTGCCAGTCTGTCGTCAGACCGGCCTGTCGCCGCGCCGAGTCGTTGAACGGGGGTCTGACAAGGGCCCGAAAGTGCCGCCTCACCAGTCTTGCCGAACGTCGAGGCCGGATTCCGGGAATGATTCGGAACAGGCGTGACCGAACCAGCGATTGCCGGCCAGCCGTCAGGGCAAGCCCTGTCCCAGCCTCTGTGCGGCGTGCAGGACGGTTTCGGCGTGGCCGGGCACCTTCACCTTGCGCCAGATGGCGGCTACCTTGCCATCCGGGCCGACAAGGAAGGTAGAGCGGTCGATTCCCATGTATTTTCTGCCGTACATGCTTTTTTCGACCCAGGCGCCATAGGCCTCTATCGTCTGCCCCGCCGGGTCGGAGGCGAGCCGCACGCCGAGCTTGTGCTTTTCCGCGAACCTGCGGTGGCTGGCGACCGAATCCCGGGATACGCCCACCACGGTGGCGCCGGCTGCTGCGAACGCTTCGCCAAGTGCGGTGAACTGCAGCGCCTCGGTGGTGCAGCCCGGGGTGTCGTCCTTCGGGTAGAAGTAGAGCACCAGCGTTTTCCCGACGAAGTCCGACAGGCTGACGCCGCCCTCGGGTGTCTCCAGGGTGAAGGAGGGGGCGGGGCTTCCAACGTCGATGCTCATAGCGAACTCTCCTGTTAAATCGGGGAACCGGCGATCAGATGGTTTCTTCCCATGCACGGAGCACGGTTGCCCGCGCCTCTGCAAGATCGGCCTTGAGCGCCGCGAGGCCCGGCTTGCCGCAGGCGCGGGCGATTACCGCGCCTGCCGTCGCGTCGGGTGTCGCGGCTGCATCGTGCGGCTGGACAAGGCGCAGCACGACCAACATGGCGTTCATCAGTTGCGCCGGGCCTGTCAGTTCGGGCGCCAGCAGTGCGGCAGCCTCTGCCAGGCCGGGCGGCACGGGCCGCCCGGACAAAAGTGCCTTGACTGCCAGGATGAACTCGATGTCGACGAGCCCGCCCTTCATCAGCTTCACGTCGAACGGGCCGGCCTGCGGCTTGTGTCTTGCGATGCGGCGCCGCATTTCCTGCGCTTCGTGCCTGACGAATGCCGGATCGCGCGGGGCGGCGACCAGCCTGTCGATTGCAGCCTGCGCCAGCGCCCTGTCGTCTTGCGTGCAGCCGATGGGCCGGGCCCGGGTCAACGCCATCGTTTCCCACAATTCTGCCTCGGTCTCCTGGTAGCGGACAAAGCTGTCGAGGCTCACGACCAGCAATCCGTCCGCGCCGGACGGTCTCAGCCGCATGTCCACTTCATAGAGCGGACCTGCGGCGGTAGGCACGGTCAGCGCCGCGACAAGCCGCTGGCCCAGCCGGTTGAAATACACGCTTGCCGGAAGCGGAGCCTGGCCTGTCGATATCGCCTCGAAGCTCCCGGTGAACAGCAGCACCAGATCGAGGTCGGACTGCGCCGTCAGCCGTCCGCCGCCGAACCGCCCCAGCGCCAGCGGTACGAGCCGTCCGCCCGGCACCTCGCCGTGCCGCCCGGCGAATTCAAGCGCCACCACCCTGGCCAGAAGCGCGACCGCCGCCTCGGCCATGCAGGCCAGTTCGCGCGAGGCATCATCGGGGGACACCGAACCGTCCAGCAGATGCACGCCCAGCAGGAAGCGTCGTTCGGCAGTCCACAGCCGCACGCGGTCCAGAAGCGCTTCGCCGGTCAGCCCGCGCGACACGCTGGAAAGTTCGTCGATCGCGGCATCCGCATCGGGCAGCGGGCTGGCGGGCTCCAGCAGGACATCGAGCAGGCTGGGTCGCTTCGCCAGCGCATCGGCGAGCAGCGGCGTCGCCGTCAGCAGCTTGCCGACGACTTTTGCCAGAGCGGGGTGCGCCGCCAGCAGCCGCCAGAACTGAACCCCCGAAGGAAGGGCGTTGATCAACTGGTCAAGCCGCAGCAGCGCCTCACGGCCGGTTCTGCCGGTTGCGACCTGCTGCACCAGAAGCGGGATGACCGCCTCGAAAGCCTGCAGCGCCTCCGGGGCGCGCAGGGATCGCAGCCGGCCGGATCGCCAGCCTTCAACCAGTGAAACGAGCAGCCCTGAATCCTTCACGCCGGCCTTTTCGCCCCAGAACTTCACTTCACCGCTGCCCAGCGGAATGCGCGGGCCGCGCTTTCCTTCGCCGGCTTCGAGCAGTCTGTCGTAGAGCTTCGCAACAGCCTTGAGGCGCGGCGTCAGATCGGCCTCCACCGCCTTCCAGTTCGCCGCGCCCAGAAGCCCGGCCACTTGCCGGCGCCCCGCGGCGAGCTTCGGCACGCTGTGGGTCTGCTGATCCGCCACCATCTGGATGCGATGTTCCAATGTGCGGTAGTGGCGATAGGCCTCGCCCAGAACCGCTGCTTCTTCCGCAGATATCCGATCCGCCCGGGCCAGCGCGGCAAGTGCTTCGAGGGTTGCTCCTGATCTCAGGGTGGGGTCGCGCCCGCCGAAGATCATCTGGTGCACCTGGGCGAAGAATTCCACTTCGCGGATGCCGCCGCGCCCGCGTTTCAGATCGAACCCCGGCCCCAGCTTCTGTCCCTCTGCGAAGTGGTCGCGGATGCGGTGGCTGACTTCGCGGATTTCGGCGAGCGCCGAATAGTCGAGGCTGCGCCGCCAGATGAACGGCTCGATCATCTGCAGGAACTGCTCGCCAAGCGCCACATCTCCGGCTGCCGCCCGGGCGCGGATGAAGGCCGAGCGTTCCCAGGCCAGCGCCTGCGACTGATAATATTGCTCGGCCGCGCCGACAGGAAGCGACGAGGGCGTGCTGTCCGGGTCGGGCCGCAGGCGCAGATCCACGCGAAGGGCATAGCCATCGCCTGTCCGCTCGGCGAGGATGGCCACAACCCGACGGACGATCCTGACGGCGGCGTCGGTCGGATCCTCGCCATCACGCCGGGCGATGCGATCCGGATCATGCAGGAAGATCAGGTCGATGTCAGAGCTGTAGTTCAGCTCGCGGCTGCCCATCTTGCCGAGCGCCAGCGCCGAAAGCCCGCCGGGTTCCTGGTCGCGCTCGTGAAATGCGCTGGTGATGGCGAAATCCAGGGCGGCGTCGGCAAAGCGCGTCAGGCCTTCTGTCACCTGCTCCATCGGCCAGGCACCCGAAAGATCCGCGAGCGCCGTGGTCAGGGCAACCCCGGCCCTTGCGTCGCGGACGGACGGGAACACCCGCTGCGGGTCGAGCCGAGCCAGCGAGGCAAGGAGTGCAGCATCGAAACCGGCGCTTTCCATCAAGGCAACAAGCCCGGGTTCCTTGCGCACCAGCCCGCGCAGGAAGGGCGCATGCCCGTTGGCCCTGTCGATGGCGTCGCTGAAATCCGGGTTGCCTCGGATCATCCCATCGGCTCCACGGGCCAGTTGTCGATCAGCCGCGTGGTTCCCAGCCTCGCTGCGATAAACAGCCTGGCCGGAGGCTGTCCCGGTTCATAGCGGTCCACCGTCTGCAGGGTCGCGGCATCCGCCATGGTCAGATAGTCGATCCTGAACCCGGCCGATTTCAGGGCGGCGCGCGCGGTCGACAGCGTTTCGGCAACGTCCGCGCCCCCTGCGATCGTAATCGCGGCTGCGCGCAGGGTGCGGGGCAGGGCGGCGGCCACCACCCGTTCATGCTGTGCGAGATATGCGTTGCGCGAGGACATTGCGAGGCCGTCGGGCTCCCGCACGGTTGGCGCGCCCACTACCTCGACGGGAATCCCGAGGTCTGTCACCAGCCGCCGGATGATGGCGAGTTGCTGCCAGTCCTTTTCGCCGAAGATCGCGACATCGGGGAAGGCCATGAGCAGCAGTTTGGTGACGATGGTTGCAACGCCGTCGAAATGGCCGGGGCGGGATTCGCCTTCCAGGGGCCTGTCCAGCCCGGATACGCTGACGGTTGTTGCGAATCCGGGCGGATAGACAAGCTCGACCGGCGGCGCGAACAGCAGGTCGCAGCCGGCCCCGCGCAGCATGGCGGCGTCAACCGCTTCCTGCCGGGGGTAGCGCGACAGATCCTCGTCGGCGCCGAACTGCCTGGGGTTCACGAAGATGGTCGACACAACCCGGTGCGCCCTGCGGCGACCGATGCCGATCAGCGAAAGATGCCCGGCGTGCAGGGCGCCCATCGTGGGCACCATGGCAATGTTCTTGCCGTGTCCGCGCCACGCCCTGATCCTGGTCCTCAGCGCGGCGACATCGCGTACGGTATCCATGGCGTCTCCGTTTGATTGACGAGTCCCCGGTCGTTACCCCAAGAAGGGGAATGCTGGCACTTTGTCGGCATTCGCAAGAGGCGGAGCGGGATGTCAATGGAGGGGACTGGCAAGTTGACGGGCGACGTGGCTGGCAATGCAAAGGGGCCGCGCGGCCCGCATGTGATCGTTCTGGGCAACGAGAAGGGCGGATCGGGCAAGTCCACCACTGCGGTGCATATCGCGCTGGCACTCGCAGGGGCCGGGCTGCGCGTGACGGTGGCCGATCTCGACCATCGTCAACGCAGCACCGCACGGTATCTGGAGAATCGGGCGGCCTGGGCGCAAAGGCACGGTCTGAGGTTGCTGCAACTGCCGGTGACGGTGATGGATGATGGCCAGACCGACGCGCTCGATGCGCTGATCGGCGGTGATGTCGATGTCGTGGTCATCGATACGCCAGGCCGCGATTCCGATATTGGCCGCGCGGCGATCGCCCGCGCCGACACGCTGGTGACTCCGATCAACGACAGTTTCATCGATTTTGATCTTCTGGGCCAGGTCGATCCCGACAATTTTCGCGTCACCAAGCCCAGCTTCTATTCCGAACTGGTGTGGAAAGCGCGCCAGCAGCGCGCCCGCGCGGATGGCGGCACTGTCGACTGGGTCGTGCTGCGGAACCGCCTGTCCTCGCTGGAGGCCCGCAACAGGAAGCGCGTGGGCTCGGCCCTCGATGAGCTGTCGAAGCGAATCGGCTTTCGCGTTGCGCCGGGCCTGTCCGAACGGGTGATCTACCGCGAGCTTTTTCCGCGCGGACTGACGTTGCTGGATATCGCCCACCTGAAGGAGGCCTCCTTGAGCCATGTGGCCGCCCGCGCCGAGCTCAGGGACCTGATCGCCGCGCTGCAATTGCCGCTGGCGGATCGTGTTCCGCGCGAAGCCGCTGCCTGATGGGCTTTCTTGGCCTCCTCGTCATGGGCGTTGTCGGCTGGCTCTGGTGGAAGGGGCGCCTTGGGCCGGATGGCGGTCGCAAGCTGGCGCTGGCCGGCGCTGGCGTGCTGTCGCTCTGGCTGATGTCGCGCGGCCAGATGGTGCCGGGCCTTGTGCTGGCCGCTGCCACGCTCGCGCTGGGCTTTGCCGGCTACATGCGCAAAAAGGTTTCGGCCGTGCCGATGGACGAGATCGAGGCGCGGCAGATTCTGGGGGTCGGCCTGAATGCGACCGCAGAGGAAATACTGGCGGCCCACCGTCGCATCATCGCCCGGGTGCATCCCGACAAGTTCCCCGCCGACGAAGCAAGCCCCGATCTTGCGCGGCGCGTGAATGCAGCGCGAGACATGCTTTTGCGCAAACAGCCCGGGCGCAAGGATTGACGCCAGGGCCAGGGCGTTCCTATCCGGCGGCCCTGACGTGACGATGTTCCCGATGAACGGCGCCGGCGTCCAGCGTCAGCGAAAGGCAATCGATGCAGTCTCATGATTTCCACCCCAGCACGCTTCGCGAATATGATATCCGCGGGATCGTCGGCGAAACATTGGGAGACCGGGACGCCGAGGCCATCGGGCGCGGTTTTGGCTCCGTCGTCCGCCGGGCAGGGGGCAGGCGCATCGTCGTGGGCTACGATGGCCGGCACAGTTCGCCGCGTCTCGAATCGGCACTCGTCAGCGGCCTCGCGGCATCGGGCTGTGAAGCTGTCCGCGTGGGCCTTGGCCCCACCGGAATGCTGTATTATTCGGTCAGCGAACTGGAAGCCGATGGCGGCGTGATGATCACCGGAAGCCACAATCCGCCCAACTACAACGGCTTCAAGATGATGCTGAAGGACCGCCCCTTCTACGGCCAGGATATTCGCGCACTCGGGAAGGCTGCCGCCCGCGGAGACTGGGAACAGGGCCCGGGATCGAGCCGGGAAGAGCCGGTGCTGGACCGCTATGTCGACCGGTTGCTGCGCGATTTTGCCGGCGGGGCCTTCCGCATCGGATGGGATGCCGGCAACGGCGCTACCGGGGAAGCGCTGGAAAAACTGCTGAAGCGTCTGCCCGGCGAGCATCATTCGCTGTTCACCGTGATCGACGGGGATTTCCCGAACCATCACCCGGACCCGACTGTCGAGGAAAATCTGGTCGATCTGCGCCGGCTGGTGGCCGAGAAGAAGCTGGATTTCGGAATCGCCTTCGATGGCGACGGCGACCGGATCGGCGCCGTCGACAGCGAGGGCCGGATCGTGTGGGGCGATCAGCTCCTGGCCATCCTCGCAGAGCCTGTCCTGCGGGAGCTTCCCGGTTCCACCATCATTGCCGACGTGAAGGCCAGCCAGCTGCTGTACGACCGCATCGCGGAACTGGGCGGGAAGCCCCTGATGTGGAAGACTGGCCACTCGCACATCAAGGCCAAGATGAAGGAGGTCGGCTCGCCCCTTGCCGGCGAAATGAGCGGCCACATCTTTTTCGGGCACCGCTGGTACGGCTTTGATGATGCGCTTTATGCAGCAGTCCGGCTGATAGAGGCGGTGGGGGAACTGGGCGGTTCGCTGACGGCGCTGAAGAGCGCGATGCCCGCCATTGTCAACACGCCGGAGCTGCGCTTCCCTTGCCCGGATGAACGCAAGTTCGAGGTGGTGAAAGAGGTTCTGGCCCGCCTGAAGGCCGAAGGCGCAAAAGTGAACGATACCGATGGCGCCCGGGTCTCGACGCCGGACGGCTGGTGGCTGCTTCGCGCGTCCAACACGCAAGATGTGCTGGTTGCGCGCGCCGAGGCGCAGAACAAGCCGGCGCTCGACAGGCTGACGGCTGCGATCGATGCCGAGCTTGCCAAGTCAGGCGTGGAGCGAGGAGCGACCGGGCACTGAGGAGCGAGGAGCGACCGGGCACTGAGGAGCGAGGAGCGACCGGGCACTGAGGAGCGTTCACGCGGTTCGACGTCAGCCGATCGACAGGGCCCGGAAAATTTTGCTGCGTTGCAACATAACGCCTCTTGATAAGCAGTGCGAAAATGACTATTGTGCAGTGCAGCAAGAGACTGGAGACGCCGCGCATGGCCGATGAGAAGACTGGTTTGAAGCCGCCAAAGGCTGCCGCAAAGGCTTCAGGGGGTGTTGCCGGGCCTTCGAAGGCCGATTCTTTGACGATGCCGGCGGCTGAGATTCAGGCGCCTGTCGCTGAAGTTGAAGCGGTGCCAGCGCCCGATTCATCCATGAAGGAAGATCCGATGACCACCAGACCCCAGGCGGAAACAGCCGCCAGAACAACTGAAGCCGCGGCCCCGACGATGGAAAAGGCGGCGGTCGACGCCGTTGCCCAGGCGCAGGCCGGAATTGCAACCATGAATGAAAAGGTACGTGACATGATGGAGAAGAACATGAAATCGATGACGGACTTGACCGAATTCACCAAGGGCAATGTCGAAGCGATGATCGAATCGGCCAAAGCCGCGACGACCGCTGCCGAAACGATGACCTCGCACTTCGTCGAATCCTCCAGGAAGTCGATGGAGGAAGCGCAGGCGGCAATCAAGTCGATGACGTCTGCCAAGACCCCGAACGAACTGATGCAGTTCCAGACCGACTTCGCCAAGGGCCAGTTCGACAAGGCTGTTGCGAGCTGGTCGCAAATGTCTGAAACTTGGATGAAGCTCGCCGGTGAAGTCGTGCAGCCGCTGTCCAACCGGATGGCGATTGCATCCGAAAGCGTGAAGAAGAGCATGACTGCCTGAAGCATGTTCGGTGGAAGCATGTTCGGTGTCTGTGGAAACGCCGGCATTGAAATCCGCTGACCGCAACCGGTAGCCGGAACGCGCAAGCCTGATCGCGGTCATTGGGCCTGATCATGAGCGGGCCTGATCATGAGCGGATTGTTATCCTGAGGTCCGGGGCGGTGGAGGAAACTCCGCCGCCCTTTCCTTTTTGGCCGCCAGCAGGAACTCCACATTGCCTTCAGGGCCGGTGATGGGGGAGGGGGTGACGCCCAGCACGCGCCAATCCTTGCCAGCCAGCCACGCAGTTGCAGCATCGCAGACCCGTTTGTGCACGGCAGCATCGCGGACCACGCCGCCCTTGCCGATCTCGCCGCGACCGGCCTCGAACTGCGGTTTCACCAGCGCCACCAGATGCGCCCCCGGCCGGGCAAAGCAGAGCGGCACGTCCAGCACCTTGGCGAGCGAGATGAAGCTTGCATCGCACACGATGATGTCGATCGGTTCGGGCACATGCGCGGCGGTCAGCGCGCGCGCATTGGTCTGTTCGTGCACCACCACGCGGCCATCCTGCCGCAGTTTCCAGGCAAGCTGGTTGGTGCCGACGTCCACCGCATGGACTTTCGTCGCCCCCGCCCAGAGCAGAACATCGGTGAACCCGCCCGTCGAGGAACCGACATCCATCGCCACGGCGCCCGTCACGCTGATCCCGAAATGCTGCAATCCGTGCGCCAGCTTAACCCCGCCGCGCGATACCCATGGATGATCCCGCCCGCGCACATCCAGCACTGCCTCGGCGGCCAGCATCTCGCCCGCCTTGGCCAGCTTGCGTTCGCCCGCGAACACGAGGCCGGCCATGATCAGCGCCTGCGCCCGTGCCCGCGAATCGGCGAGCCCGCGTTCGACCAGCATCAGGTCTGCGCGCTGTCTGGGCATGAGTCCGCCGGAATCTCCGGTCTTGTGATTCGCCGGGCACGGAACATGCGCTAGGCTCGCGCGCCCTTGTTCAGATCCACATTATTGTGGCGCAGCGCCGTCAGCACCGTCTTCACGATGCCCGCTGCATCCAGCCCGGCTTCGGCATATTGCTTCGCCGGATTGTCGTGTTCCTGGAATATGTCGGGCAAGCGCATAGTGCGAATTCTGAGGCCGCTGTCGGTCAGCCCTTCATCCGACGCCATGGTCAGCACATGGGCGCCGAAGCCCCCGATGGCGCCTTCCTCGATGGTGACAACAACTTCGTGGCCTGCGCACAGTTTGCGGATCAGCGCCTCGTCCAGCGGCTTGGCAAAGCGCATGTCGGCCACGGTCGTGCTCAGCCCCCTGGCGTCCAGCTCTCCGGCTGCCTTCAGCGCTTCAGCCAGGCGGGTGCCAAGCGACAGGATGGCGACCTTCTTGCCCTCGCGCATGATACGGCCCTTGCCGATTTCCAGCCGTTCGGGAACCGCGGGCAGGGGAATGCCGATCCCCTCGCCGCGCGGATAGCGAACCGCGATCGGACCGCTGTCGTGCATGGCGCAGGTGTGCACCATGTGCACAAGCTCGGCCTCGTCGGCGGCTGCCATCACCACGAAGTTCGGCAGGGTCGCCAGATAGGTCAGGTCGAACGATCCGGCGTGGGTGGATCCGTCCGCGCCTACCAGCCCGGCGCGGTCGATCGCGAAGCGCACGGGCAGGTTCTGGATGGCGACGTCGTGCACGACCTGGTCGTATGCGCGCTGCAGGAAGGTGGAATAGATGGTCGCGAACGGCCGATATCCCTGCGCTGCAAGGCCCGCTGCAAAGGTCACGGCATGCTGCTCGGCGATCCCCACATCGAATATGCGGTCGGGGAATTCCGCGCCGAACTTGTCGAGCCCGGTTCCGGTCGGCATTGCCGCCGTGATCGCCAGGATCCTCTTGTCCCGCCGGGCTTCGTCGATCAGGGCCTTGGCGAACACATTGGTGTAGCTGGGCGGCCCGGGCGGCCCCTTGGATTGCACGCCCGTCACCACGTCGAACTTGGTCACGCCATGATATTTGTCGGCCGCGGCCTCGGCGTAACTGTAACCCTTGCCCTTCCTGGTCACCACATGGATCAGGCAGGGCCCTTCGGCGGCATCGCGGATATTCTCGAGGATCGGCACCAGATGGTCCAGATTGTGGCCATCGATCGGGCCGACATAATAGAAGCCCAGTTCCTCGAACAATGTGCCGCCTGTCGCCAATGTGCGGAACATCTCGTCTGCACGCTTGGCCGGCATTTTCAGCTGTTCGGGCAGTGCCTTCTTGGCGATCTGCCGCACCGCATCGCGGAATTCGAGGAAGGTGTTGGAACTGTAGGCCCGCGCCAGATAGGCGCTGAGCGCGCCCACCGGGGGGGCGATCGACATGTCATTGTCGTTCAGAACAACGATAAGCCGGTTGCCGGCTTCCTGTGCGTTGTTCATGGCCTCATAGGCCATGCCCGCGCTCATCGCGCCGTCTCCGATCACGGCGATGCCCTTGCCCGATGTGCCCGAAAGCTTGTTGGCGATGGCAAAGCCCAGCGCGGCGGAAATGGAGGTGGAGCTGTGCGCCGCGCCGAAGGGGTCGTAGATGCTCTCCGAGCGCTTCGTGAAACCCGAAAGCCCGCCGCCCTGCCTCAGCGTGCGGATGCGGTCGCGCCGGCCGGTCAGGATCTTGTGCGGATAGGCCTGGTGGCCGACATCCCAGATCAGCCGATCATCGGGCGTGTTGAACACATAGTGCAGCGCCACTGTCAGTTCGACCACGCCGAGCCCGGCGCCCAGATGCCCGCCGGTCAGGCTGACGGCATCGATCATTTCCGCGCGCAGCTCGTCTGCGAGTTGTCGAAGCTGGTTCGGCTTCAGCTTGCGAAGGTCGGGCGGCGTGTTGACCCCGTCGAGAAGCGGAGTCTCGGGCCGGCGATAGGGTGTGGCCAAAGCCTTGGCGCCAGATTGCTGTTCGATCATGCAGCAGACTTAGCGTGAACGCCGGTCAAGGCAAAGCCGGTTCTTTGCCCGTGGCGCGGCTGCTGCGGCAGCCGGACTTGTTCGCCCCGCCGCCTGCCGGCGCTCAGGCCGCGCAGCATCTGCAACGCCCCAGAAGTTCCAGTACCGGGCGGCTGGGCGAAAAACCGGCAGCCTGGGCGCGCTTGCGCATGCCGTTGGCCAGCGTGTCGTCGTCCAGATGGTCGATTCGGCCACAGGCCTGGCAGACCAGGAAGATGCAATCATGCGAGCAGTTCGGGTGGACGTTCGCCACATAGGCGTTGCGGCTTTCCACCCGCTTGGCGAGATTGTGCGCCACGAACAGATCGAGAATGCGATAGACGCTGTTGGCGGCGATCCGCCGACCGGCTGCCGTCGAAACACGATCGGCGACATCATAGGCGGAGCTGGGCGAGCCCCTGGCTGCCAGCGCATCGAAAACCTGCGCCCGCAATTCGGTCCACTGGACACCCTGCGCCACCAGCGCGGATTCCGCCGCCCTTCGCAAGGCATCGCTGCCCGGCTCCAGNTGCGCCGTAACTGCATGCCCCATTGTTGCGGCCCTCTCTAGCGGTTCGGCCCGGTTGGCTTGTCTGCCGGCGAAATCGCCGGCGCTGGCGTCCCGGCGGTCGCAGTCTGCACTGCGGGCGGCCTGGCGGGCCCGCGTGTTATGGCGGCGGCCAGCCTGTCGGCCTGCGGGCAGGGGCCGCTGCACAATATGCGCATCCGTTCCACATTGGCTTGCGCCCTTGCGGTCGCGCCGCGCTCCACCAGNGAAAGGCCCTGCAGTTCCAGAGTCGNCAAGTCGTTGGGGTCGATTTCCAGCGCCTCACGGTAGAAGCGGATTGCCTTGCCGGGCAGGCCTTCGGCTTCGGCCGCGCGCGCCATGCCCAGAAAGGCACGGCGGTTGCGGGGGTCTGCGGCAAGCGCGGCTTCGAATTTGTCGGTCGCGGCCTGGGTCTGCCCTGCGGCGAGCAGAGTCTCGCCGGATTTCATCATGGCAAGCGAAAGCGGCGCCAGTTCGCTGTCGGGCAATCCCCGCGCGGGGGCGGCCGCGATCATGTCCGGCGCGCGCGGCGCTGCCGCTTCGGCCGCGCCTGGCAGCATCAAGGCCATGCCGACGCCCAGCAACAGGCAGGACGCAAAAAACCTGCGGCCGACCTGGCGCACGGCGACGGCTGCCATCGATTGTCCCATCAAAATCCCTCTCAGTCCCGATCCTTGTTCCAGCCCCGCGTTTCTGTTCATGACTGCATTCCCGCGGGCCCCATACTGACCGGCCCGTTGCCATGATCTAGCGGCTTCGTTCGAACTTCGCGATGAAAAAGCCGTCGCACCCGTCTGATCCCGGCGAAAGTGCCGCCGTCGCTCGCGGTGTCAGCGCAAGCCGGCTCGCGGCCGCCTTTGCCTGCACAGATCCTTCGCATTCCAGCACCGAACAGACCGCATAGACAAGGCGTCCGCCCGGCCTCAGGAGCGATGCTCCAAGATCGATGAGTCGGGCCTGAACGCCCAGCAGCCGCTCCAGCCGCTGCGGCGTCAACCTCCAGCGAAGCTCAGGGTTGCGGCGCCAGGTGCCCGTGCCCGAACAGGGTGCATCCACCAGCACAAGGTCCACCGTCCCGGCGATATCGGCCAGCTGGCTGGCTTCCTTCCGGGGATCAAGCAGGCGGGTTTCGACAAGGTCTGCAACGCCGGCGCGCTGCAACCGGGCCGGCATGGCCTGCAGCCGGGCCCGGTCGGTGTCGGTGGCGATCAGGCGCCCATCGCCCTGCATTGCAGCGGCAAGAGCGAGCGTCTTGCCGCCAGCGCCAGCACACAGGTCGACCACGGTTTCGCCGGGAGCGGCAGCCGCCAGCTGCGCTACCATCTGGCTGCCGGCATCCTGGATCTCGAAGGCGCCCGCCAGAAACAGCGGATGCTGCTCCAGCGGAATCGGCATCTCCAGCCGCAAGCCCATGGGCAGGCCTGCGATCGGTTCCGCACCGAGCGCCTCGGCCACGTCGGCCACTGTCGCTTGCATGGGGTTCACGCGCAGATCGAGTGGCGCGCGCTCCACAAGGGCCCTGACCTCGGGTTCCATGTGGGCGCCAAAGCGCGCCTTCATGGCCGGTTCCAGCCAGCCGGGAACCAGCCCGGCTGAAACGTGCGGTTCATCCGTCCCGATGCCGGCGGGGGCGTGCGGGCTGCCGTCGAACAGGTGCAGCAGTTCGGGCCGCCGCGCTTTGGCCAGCCCCAGCATCGCTGCCCTTCCGGATGCCGGCCGATCGGCGCAGAAGCGGATCGCGGCATAGGCCAGCTCGCGAACGGCGGCGCGATCTTTTGAACCGGCGTAGCGGCGCTGCGCGAAATAGCGTTGCACGATGGTGTCGGCAGCCGCCCCGCCGGTGGCTGCGCCGGCGATCACGGCATCCAGTATCTCGATGGCTGCCTGCAGGCGCGCTGGCTCGCGCATCAGGACATGTTTCGATGACGCTGATGCGCGAGCATCGAAAATCCGTGCGGAAAAGCAGGAGGGCGGAGCGGCCGACCTGATGCAGACAGGTCGGAAGCCGCTCTAGCGGGTCGGGTAATTCGGGGCTTCCCTGGTGATGGCAACATCATGGACATGGCTTTCACGAAGCCCGGCGTTGGTGATCTGGATGAACTCCGCCCGGGCCCTCAAATCTGCAAGGCTGGCCGAACCGGTATAGCCCATCGCGGCTTTAAGCCCGCCCACAAGCTGGTGCAGCACATCGCGCGCCGGCCCCTTGAAGGGCACCTGGCCTTCGATCCCTTCGGGAACCAGTTTCAGCTGGTCCTTGATATCCTGCTGGAAATAGCGATCGGCAGAGCCGCGCGCCATGGCGCCGACACTGCCCATGCCGCGATAGCTCTTGTAGGCGCGGCCCTGATACAGGAAGGTTTCGCCAGGCGCTTCCTCGGTGCCGGCCAGAAGCGAGCCGATCATCACGGCGCTGGCACCCGCCGCCATAGCTTTCGCCACATCGCCGGATGTGCGAAGGCCGCCGTCCGCGATCACCGGGATGCCGTGCCGGTCGGCTTCGGCCACGGCATCCATGATCGCAGTAAGCTGCGGAACGCCGACGCCTGCGACGACCCGTGTCGTGCAGATGCTGCCCGGACCAATTCCCACCTTGATGCCGTCGGCCCCGGCATCGATCAGCGCCCGTGCAGCGGCGCCTGTCGCGACATTGCCGGCGATCACCTGCGCATGGTTCGAGCGCGCCTTGATCCGGCGCACCGCCTGCAAAACCTGCCGCGAATGGCCGTGCGCGGTATCGACGACGATAAGGTCGCATTCCGCCTCCAGCAGCGCAGCGGACCGCTCGTCGCCCAGATCGCCCACGGTGGTGGCGGCAGCAACCCGCAGCCGACCTGCCGAATCCTTGGTGGCGTTGGGGTAGGTGACGGCCTTTTCGATGTCCTTCACCGTGATGAGGCCGATGCAGCGGCCTTGTTCATCCACTACCAGCAGCTTTTCGATGCGACGCTGGTGCAGCAGCCGGCGCGCATCTTCCTGGGTGACGCCTGCCTGCACTATCGCGAGGTTCTGGCGCGTCATCAGCTCGGCCACGGGCTGGCTCATGTTCTCGGCGAAGCGAACGTCACGGTTGGTGATGATGCCGATCAGCCTGCCCGGCTGGCCCGGGGGCGAATCCTCCACCACGGGGATGCCGGAAATCCGGTTCACCGCCATCAGTTCCAGCGCCTGTCCGAGCGTCTGGTCTGCCGTCATGGTGATGGGGTTCACCACCATTCCGGATTCGAAGCGCTTCACCTGTCGCACCGCTTCCACCTGTTCGGCGATGGAAAAGTTCCGGTGCAGCACGCCGATCCCGCCGGCCTGCGCCATCACGATCGCCATCTGGCTTTCGGTCACCGTGTCCATCGCCGACGACAGCACGGGAATCGCCAGCCGGATGCTTTTCGTAATCATTGTCGACGTATCGGCCTGCGAGGGCAGGACCGCCGATTCGGCCGGCACCAGCAGCACATCGTCGAAGGTGAGGCCGAGCCTTATCGCCATTGGCGGGTTCCGTCGTTCTGAAAGGATATTG
>JGI24125J20156_1000174_pt1 | contig 17791 bp, 17 predicted proteins | sample Subbio12Aug_8Bad_FD_20156 | JGI IMG/M metagenome (IMG submission 20156) | reverse complement strand
GATGCTTTTGCCTCGATTATTTCGAACAATTTAAATGTTGTCATGAAAATATTAGCCACGGTCACGATTTGTGTCAGTCTACCAACCATGGTGAGCGGTTTCTTTGGGATGAATGTGGTTTTGCCGCTTCAAGATTACCCTTTTGCCTGGTCGATGATCCTGGGGTTTAGTTTATTGTTGATCGGTTTGACGATACTGATTTTTTATCGGCTCAGATGGTTTTAATTCCTGCGAAAAAAGCCTGTTTTTACTATTTCACCATTTTGTAAGCGCTCCAGGGTTACTCAATCTTGTCCCGATGGATTCAGCCACCACTTTTGAACTAAGGAACTTTTTTAGAGCAAATCGATTTTGGGAAATCAAGCAAAACCACAGGGTGATTCATATTTGGGTAGCTTCGAGGTGGCAGACCTAAGATGAAACAAACTCGTTTGTCTTTGATTGCGCCGACATACATGGCTGGATGGCTAATTCTAAGAAGGGAACGTCCTTGGTTAAGCCCTTCTGATCGAGCGCGTGAATACGGTCATCCAGCCGCTAAAATATTACCTTTCCACTAACGCTTTGCAGCTATTTGGCCAGGGCTTTGCCACAACCCAAGTCTTCGCCGGCAGCACTGGGATCAAGAATGGGAGGTGCTTAAACCGACCACATAAGGAAAAATGAGATCTTGGAAAGCATGTGAGGCAAGGCTATACCTGGTTTTAGCTATGAGGCGTTAATCAAAAATACACAATCTTTGTTAGGCAGGTTTTAATGAAGTGGGCGAAACAGGACTCGAACCTGCGACCTCATCTGTGTAAAAGATGCGCTCTAACCAACTGAGCTATCCGCCCGATGCCGATATTATACCTTGAATTTTCGAACTATGTTAAACTTTAATCCCAGGAGAGTAAACGATGAAATTTGTCCGTTATCAATTTAAAAAAGAGCGACCTCGCTTTGGATGGGTTTATGGGGATAAAGTAGGTCCAATTGACGGCTCAATCTTAAGCGAATATCGTCGTTTAGAGGCCGAATTACCCATCGAATCGGTCCTTCTTCTGCCGCCGGTTGAACCTTCCAAGGTCATTTGTGTGGGACGGAACTATTCCGAGCATGCTCGTGAGCATGGGGTAGAGGTACCAGAAATTCCGATGGTATTCCTCAAACCACCTTCGTCACTCATCGGGCACATGGGAGCAATTCAATTACCGCCGCAATCCAACCAGGTGGAGCATGAGGCTGAATTAGCTGTAATCATAGGAAGGAGCGGCCGCTGGATCGATGGCGAGAAGGTAAATGATTACATCTTTGGTTATACTATCGCGAATGATGTGACCGCACGCGATTTACAGCGCCGGGATGGGCAATGGACCCGTGGAAAAGGATTTGACACCTTTTGCCCGATTGGCCCCTGGATCGAAACCGAGATGGATCCATATGACATTTTAATTACCTGTCGAGTCAATGGGGATATTCGTCAAATGGCGTCCACACGCGACATGGTCTTTTCTATTCAACAGCTCATCGTATTTATATCTTCGATCATGACCTTACTACCAGGCGATGTCATTTTAACAGGAACACCAGCTGGGGTTGGCCCACTAAAAGCTGGAGATAGAGTATCGATCACCATCGAGGGTATCGGAGAATTGATCAACCCGGTGGATCAGCTTGATAGAAATCGATAAAAAATAAAGTTTGAGGTCGGTTTTTATTGACAAACCGACCGCGGTTTATTATAATCATTTCATGCCTGCCTGTTTTTTATCAATTNAAGGCTGGNTNTNTTAAAAANACAACCTTGTATATAGGCGGCATCGATCTGACCACTTAAAATGGTCGCTTGATCCATTCGGAATGGATAAGTGCTCAGGGAGCCAATAGCGAAACCGGCCTTGGGCGGTTTTTTTTATTTAATAATCTATTGGTCAACGGAGGGCGGAATGGAAATGCAAACAGATGAAGCGGTTGGTGTAGATCTGGATGATTTTTATGCCAGTGAGCGATCCCGAATTTTGGTGGTGGAAGATGACCAGGATACAGCTTATTTGCTTAAACTAATTCTTCGTCATGCCGGGTTCGATGTCCTGAGTGCGGTGAATGGGAAAGAAGCCCTGGCGAAGGTTAATTTGAGTTTACCCGATTTGATCGTATTAGACTTATTGATGCCAGAAATGGATGGTTGGGAAACCATCGAACGCATACGCCAGGTAACCAATACACCGGTAATCGTACTGACAGCCTTAGCAAACAAGGAGAATGTGGTCAATTGTTTGCAAAAAGGGGTGGATGATTATTTGACCAAACCTTTTTATAAAGCAGAAGTGGTTGCCCGCGTCCAAGCCGTGTTGCGGCGTTCACACACTCCTCGAGATTCCAGTCGTTTTGTGATCCCGCAAATTGGCCTGGCAATTGATACCCAAACTCGCGAGGTACGGGTAAAAAATACTAAAATCCAGCTTACAGGTAAAGAATTTGGGGTTTTGTTGGTGTTGGCTAAACACGCGCCTGAAATCGTCCATTATCAAAAGATTTCTCAAAGTGTTTGGGGGCGGGACTTTCCGCAAGCCCGGCAGAGGATCAAATATCTTGTATATTTACTGCGCCAAAAATTAGCCGATATCGACTCCGAGATGGCCGATTGGATCGTTAATATCGATAGGTTAGGCTACAAATTAAACTCGAGCCCAACCTTATAAAAATTCTATCGAGTATAATAAGATTGGTGTGAGTATTCCTAACTAAACCTTGGTAGAGAGGTATCTGGAACAGTTCCGGATGACCTAGTTTCGCCAATCAAAACATATTTTTTAATGAACGTGTAATCTGTGGAACGAATGAAACCGATCTGGTTAATTGTAATCGGGATCATCCTCATTGTTGGCGGGGTTGGTGGAACTTTGGTGTCAGTAATGGGTATATTTAACGGACCCCTTGAAAATTATGAAGAATGGGATAAGACGATTTCTGATGTTGGTTTTGCACCGTTTGCTATGCCAGCTTCGGCGCTAGACGAGTTCGCTCCGATTTTGGAAGAGGAGTTTGCTGTAGAAGCTGAAGGTAATAAGACCCCAGCAGCTTCCGAGACAGCAATTAAGCCCTCTATGGATGAGCACTCAAATGAAACGGACATTGAATCTTCGCCAATTCCAACCCGGCAACGGCCAAAAGTAATCCCAACCCGGATCATCATCCCATCCATCCAGTTAGATGCCGAGATTATTCCTGCTAAACCGAAGAACATTCAAATTGGTGGCGAAACTTACGAGCAATGGCAGGCTCCGAATAAGTTTGCTGTTGGATGGCATACGACATCCGCCGTTTTGGGACAAACAGGCAATTCAGTGTTCAATGGACATCATAATATTGATGGTCGGGTTTTTGAGAATTTATATAAAGTTGAACCAGGCGACATCATCCACATCATTGGCGGAGATCTTCAATTTGAATATATGATCGCTAATGTAATGATCTTGCCAGAACGGAATGTTGATTTCGAAACCCGGCTGGAAAATGCCCACTGGATCTTACCTTCCAACGATGAGCGGGTAACGTTGGTCACTTGTTGGCCGGCATGGTCAAATACCCACCGTTTGGTAGTAGTCGCCCAGCCCATAGGCACCCCCCAACCAATTAATAAGATACCAACCAGCTTTGGGGATAATAATTATTGAATGGGGGCAATCGCATAAGGATCGACGCGGCTGGCGATGATAAAGAGCCTGCCCCAAGATAGGTCGCCATCCCTTTCAATGCAAGTTTGCAAAACTAGCCGGTCTTTTTGGGTATAGATATCGTAAAAAAGGGTGTTGGCGGTAATTTTTTTGTTCGAGCGGTCAGCCACATTGATGAAGCTTGAATAGGGGCTATTTGGAGAGAGCGCTTGGTATTCCCGAATGTCTGCCACCTGAAAAATCTCAGTTTTTCGGTTACCATAAATTACGGTAATATAACTGCCGATGGTAATTTTGTGGAAATTCTGCCCAATCAGGTAGTTATGGGCCAATAAGGCCGTTACCCCAAATTGTTTAGGCAAACTGAATTGGGTTACTTTATCTGCCTCGCTAGAAACATAACCTGGTAAATTGCCTGGCTGCTGTACAACGGGTGCTTTAAGAAGGCTGTGCTGGTAAATTCCGACAACTTGGTTGGAATTACGATTGGTAGCGACCATGTTGATGAAAGATGAGAAATTATCAGGTGATCGAAGTTGGTTGATGCTGAAGTTCTGGAATTTTCCGGTGACTGGAATGGGTGAAGTAAAAATCGCAAAGGGACTCATCGCGGCGATCAAGATCAAGGAGAGGGAAATCCAGGCAAAGAATTTTTTTTTCATAAAGTGGTAATAAATTGGTATTATTATGATAATAGAATAATATCTAATGTCGGTTTTACCAAGGGTTTTTTCGCCCTTGTTAATCACCTGTAAGGTCCTTATGGGCATCTGATCCCGAAGTGGTATAATTTCAGAGATTTGGTATACATCCCCCAATCCGTAGAATTATTAGGAGAGTGAGGTATGTCTGGACATTCAAAATGGGCGACGATTAAGCGCAAGAAGGGCGCTGCAGACGCCAAGCGTGGCCAGTTATTCACCCGATTGACACGCGAACTAGTTTTAGCTGCCCGAGAGGGTGGTGGTGATTCCGACTCCAATTTCCGATTACGGCTTGCAATTGAGAAAGCGCGTTCTCAAAATATGCCCAAAGAAAATATTGAGCGCGCGATTAAGCGCGGGACAGGCGAGAGTAAGGATGGCACCGCTTACGAGGAGGTTTTCTATGAAGGGTATGCTCCCCACGGGGTAGCTTTAATGATCGAATGTGTAACTGAAAATCGAAATCGGACGGTCGCCGAAGTTCGCCACATATTGACTCGGGCTGGGGGCAGCCTGGGTGAGGGTGGGTCGGTAGCCTGGCAGTTCAAAAGGGCAGCGGTGTTTGAGGTGCCAGGAAATGAAGCCGAAATGGAAAAATTATTTGACCTCGCTGTCTTTGCAGGCGCCGATGATATAAATTATGATGATGGGATGATTGAAATTATCGGCCCGGTTGATTCATTTAAGACTCTGTCGGATGCACTTCGTCAGGCACGATACCAGCTAGAAGAAGGTGGCCTGCGAATGATCCCGAACCAGGAAATGGAGTTAAGCACTGAAAATACGCTCCAAGTGCTGCGGTCCATTGAATACCTGGAAGATCTGGATGATGTGCAAAATGTGTATCATAATTTGCGCATCTCAGAGGAGGCTTTAGCGGTAATCGAGGAAGGATAATTCGGATGGTGGTTGTTGGGATAGATCCGGGTATCGCAACGACTGGCTATGGATTGGTGCGTGAAGTGCCTGACGGGGTCGAATTGGTTGCTTATGGAGTGATCACTACCTCTTCGCACGAACCAATGGAGCAACGTTTGTTGGTAATTTATCAAGAGCTCTGTCAAATCATTTCCCTCTACCAGCCGGTAAACAGTGCAGTGGAGAAATTATTTTTTCAACGCAACGTCAAGTCAGCAATGGCTGTAGGACAAGCGCGAGGCGTTGTCTTGTTGGCTTTGGCTGCTGCTCAAATTCCGGTTTGCGAATACACCCCTTTAGAGGTAAAACATGCCATCGCTGGATATGGGGGAGCAGAAAAGAACCAGGTACAAAAGATGGTAAAAGCTTTGTTGAATATGGAGGACATCCCGCGTCCAGACGATGCCGCTGATGCTTTGGCGGTTGCGATTTGTCATTTACACAGCCGCCGGATGATCAACCTAATCAAATGATCACCAGCTTTTCCAATTCAACCATAAAACTGGTTCGCAAACTTAGAAGTAAAAAAGAGCGCCAAAAAAGTGGTTTGTTTTATATTGAAGGTATTCGGATTGTCGGCGAGGCGGTTTCAAGTAATTGGAAAATTGAAACAATTCTTTATTCGCCCGATTTATTGACCAGTAAGTTTGCCCAGGAGATGGTGCAGGGTTTTATTGATCAGGGGAGGGATACAACTGCGGTAACTGAAGAAGTTTTTAGGAATATATCCGACAAAAAGGGGCCACAGGGAATTGCGGCGGTAGTTTACCAACAATGGAGCAATTTAGGTGAGCTAAGGATTGCCGAGGGAGAATATTGGTTAGCTTTGGATGCGGTGGCTGATCCTGGCAATCTCGGAACCATATTGCGGACCAACGCCGCTGCAGGCGGTCGAGGGGTGATCTTATTGGACCAATCTACAGACCCTTTCGATCCATCCAGTATTCGAGCAAGTATGGGAGCACTTTTTTGCCAACCTATAATCAAGGCAATTTTCATGAGTTCGCTGCCTTGAAAAGAGAGCAGCATGTTGCCGTGGTCGGCACATCCGATAAGGCGTCCTTGGATTATTATGGTTGGCAGTATCCTTCTCGATTGGTATTATTAATGGGCAGTGAACGCCAAGGCTTGAGGGGGCATCACGCAGCTTTATGTGATGCTATCGTGGGTATTCCTATGGTTGGCAAGAGCGACTCACTTAATTTGGCAGTCGCGACAGCATTGGTGGTTTATGAAATATTTAATCAGCGCCGCGGGTAAAAAAGCAACTACAAATAGGAAAAATTTATTTCCACTTTTTGTACGAGGTGATGAATGATTGTACAAGTACAAGGCGAGGTCGTCCACGCTGCTGAGGATCGTCTCATCATAAAAATAGGTGGAATTGGAATTCAAGTATTTACCCCTCCATCCATTTCGCGGCAGCGATTACCCGGAGATATGGTTTTTCTGCACACCCACCTGGTTGTTCGGGAGGATGGATGGTCCTTATACGGATTCGAAACAATAACTGAGAGGGAATATTTTATCCTGTTACTTGGGGTGAATGGGATTGGCCCACGCCTGGCTTTGATGACCCTCTCGACTTTATCGGTGGACATCATTCGGAAGGCTGTATTGAGTGAACAGGCCGATATACTTGCCCGGGTTCCTGGTTTAGGAAAGAAAACCGCCCAAAAGATTATTTTGCACTTGCAAGGTAGAGTTGGTGAACCAGGTGAATTTCAGGGGGCAGTTCCNATTACAAATGTCGATGNAGAAGTATTGGAAGCCTTAACCGGCCTGGGATACAGTGTAGTGGAAGGGCAAACGGCTATTCAATCGCTGCCACGCGATAGTGGACANGATGTTGAAGAGCGATTACGGCTTGCNCTACAATTTTTTTCCAGATAGAAAAAAGTATTGTGAAAGAAAATGGGCAACTCTACAAACTGGACAAACACCATCCTTTCTAGTAATATTCTGCCCAATAGATGAGTAAAGTTCATCCAAGATTGCATGCATGGATTGATTTGCCACATTTTTTCTTTAAATCTTAAATCCCTTGCCTGGAGGATCAATGACCGACCTGATCAAACAATTGACTGGCGATTTACAGCAAAGGATCGAATCGTTTGAACCTCGTATTGAGGTTAGAAACGTCGGTGTCGTCCATGAAGCAGGGGATGGAATTGTTCAGGTAGGTGGGTTGGCAGGGGTTAAGGCCCAGGAGTTGGTGGAATTTAGCAATGGAGTCATGGGAATTGCATTCAACCTGGAGAGAAAACAAGTTGGGGTCATTATTCTCGGTGATTATTCTACGATTTCGGTGGGTATGCAAGTGCGGTCGACCGGCAGGATCGCATCTGTTCCAGTAGGTGATGGCCTGATAGGTCGGGTAGTAAATTCTCTAGGGCAACCCATTGATGGCAAAGGACCGATCGTGTCCGATCGCTATCGTCCTTTGGAGCGGATTGCCCCTGGGGTCGTTGAAAGGCAGGATGTGGATACTCCCGTACAAACGGGCATCAAAGCGATTGATGCAATGATTCCGATTGGGCGGGGGCAACGCGAATTAATTATAGGTGACCGCCAAACCGGTAAAACCGCTATCGCGTTGGATACCATCATCAACCAAAAAGGGAAAAATCTCATCTGCATCTATGTCGCAATCGGGCAAAGGAAAGCTGCAATAGCCCGCACGATTGCGATATTTGAACGCTACGGCGCCATGAAACATACCATTATCGTCATGGCTTCGGCAGATGAACCAGCCGCAATGCAGTATATCGCTCCATATGCGGGCTGTGCAATGGGTGAAGAGTACATGGAGACCGGGCGGGATGCTTTGGTGATCTATGATGACCTTTCAAAACATGCATGGGCTTATCGCCAACTCTCGCTATTACTTCGCCGCCCCCCAGGACGTGAGGCATATCCAGGGGATGTATTTTACCTTCATTCACGTCTTTTAGAACGAGCGGCACGTATCGCAACCCGATATGGGATCGTACCCAAAGATTATCCAAACCAGAATGGCAGAATAACAGACATAGAAAAGGGTAGAGTGTTTGGAGGCCCCTTAGCCCACCACGAAGCAGAAAGCGCGGTGAAGGTTTTAGAAAATGGCGAGGCTTATAAAATTGTTGAAATTGAAGGAACCGGTGGTTCCTTGACCGCATTACCGATTGTTGAAACCTTGCTCGGGGATGTATCGGCCTATATTCCCACCAATATCATTTCCATTACGGATGGACAGATCTATCTAGAATCGAATTTATTCAACGCGGGAATTCGTCCAGGGATTAATGTCGGAATTTCAGTATCAAGGGTTGGCGGTGACGCCCAGACCAAAGCCATGAAACAAGTTGCCGGACGCCTCCGGTTGGAAATGGCCGCTTTTCGTGATCTGGCAGCCTTTGCACAATTTGGCTCCGATCTCGATAAGGCAACCCAGGGACAATTAAATCGCGGTTTACGTCTGCAAGAAATACTCAAACAACCTCAATATGCACCGCAAACCTTGGAACAACAAGTGATGGTTTTGTTCGCCGGGGTCAATGGCTTTATTGATCAAGTCCCGATTGCGCGGGTAAAAAATTGGGAACAAGCATTTCTCCGTTTTATGGAGTCATCCTATCCGGAAATTTGCAAGGATATTGCAGAGAAGAAAAGAATTTCTGAAGATACCGAACCCAAGTTAAAGGATGCTCTTCAGGCATTTAATTCCTCTTGGGTATAATTTGTCGGCTCAAGTGTAAGGGAGGATAATGGCTTCTGTCCGAGAAATGCGAATGCGTATTCGCAGTATAAAAAACCTGGCTCAAGTTACCCGAGCTCTGGAAACGGTTAGTGCGAGTAAAGTACGGCGGGCAATACAGGCAAACGATCATACAAAACCGTATGCAGAAAAGGCCTGGAAGATACTGGTACATCTGGCAAACCAGCCTGGACGCAGCAGCCTTCATCCCTTGTTGGCTGAACGGAACCAGATCGATAAAGACCTGGTTATATTAATTTCCGCAGATCGTGGATTGGCTGGCGCCTATAATGTGAATATTGTTCGCCACACATTGGTCGAGCTGAAAGACCATGATGTAGCGGTTACGTATATTACCGTCGGCCGAAAGGGGCGCGACATGTTGCTGCGCAGACGCAGGCCGATCATGGCCGAATTTAGCGGTCTTTCTGCCACTCCGACATTTGCGGAATGTGCACCCATCGGAAAGTTGGCAGTAGATGAGTATCTGGCAGGCAATTATGACGCTATCCTCATCGCATATACCGAATTTGAAAATATGCTTCACCAAACGCCGACGATTCGCCAGCTTTTACCGCTCAATCCATTAAAGCTAATCGTGCCCGATACTTCCTCGGATGGCGAGAGGGAGAAAAAAGGAGTTTTTAGCTACGAACCGGATTCAGAGGAGTTGCTGAGCCAAATCGTTCCACGGTTTACTGGCTTACAAATTTATCAGGCGATTCTTTCAGCGCAAGCCAGTGAGCATGCTGCTCGAATGGTGTCCATGAGGAATGCGACCGATAGTGCAAAGGATTTGATCTCAATATTGCAATTAGAATATAACAAGGCTCGCCAGGCAAATATTACCAGTGATATGCTCGATATTTCTGGAGGAGCCGAAGCGCTCACCCAGGCATCTACAAGAAAAATTTGAAAGTTGCCAAAAACATGATTTGGAGGTAAGGTATGGATGACACAACTGGGTGGGTGGTGCAAATTCAGGGTGGGGTTGTAGATGTAGAATTTCCGGTAGAAAATATTCCGGGCCTGTACGAATGTTTGGAAATCCACCGCGAAGGTGATCTTCCGTTGGTACTCGAGGTTGAAAAACAATTACCAGATCATTTGGTGCGGTGCGTTGCAATGGATTCGACGGATGGTTTAATGCGAGGCGTACCGGTGCACCGAAAACACAGCCCGATCAAGGTCCCGGTTGGATCTGAAACCCTCGGGCGGATTTTTAACGTCCTTGGGAGACCGATAGATAATAAAGGTGAGGTGTCTTTAAACTTATCGTATCCTATTCACCGGCCTGCGCCGGATTTTGCTGACCAATCCACCCGTGTGGAAGTATTCGAAACCGGGTTAAAAGCCATCGATTTGATCGCACCATTCACAAAAGGTGGCAAAACCGGCATCTTTGGCGGCGCAGGGACGGGGAAGACCGTTATCATCATGGAATTAATCCGTTCGATCGCTACCGTCCATCAGGGCAATTCAGTTTTCGCCGGGGTAGGGGAACGGACCCGCGAAGGCACTCAGCTCTACCGGGAAATGCTTGAATCTGGTGTTATGAAAGATACCGTAATGGTGTTTGGGCAGATGAACGAACCGGCCGGGGTGCGGTTGAGGGTTGCCCTGACAGCTCTTTCTATGGCCGAATATTTCCGCGACCAAGGGCGTGATGTCCTCCTTTTTATTGACAATATCTTTCGATTTACGATGTCAGGATCCGAGGTTTCGGCCCTTTTAGGCCGGATGCCATCGGCGGTCGGTTACCAGCCCACCCTGGCTACCGAAATGGGTGAATTACAGGAAAGGATAACTTCAACCCGGCATGGGTCGATCACCTCCATGCAGGCTGTTTATGTGCCGGCAGATGATTATTCTGATCCTGCCCCAGTAGCAACGTTTACCCATTTGGATGCGTCGATTACTCTCGAACGGGCGATTGTTGAGAAAGGGATTTTCCCAGCGGTGGACCCACTTGTATCCACATCACGGATCCTGGACCCACTTATCGTTGGTGAAGATCATTACAACACCGCCAGGGAAGTCCAACGGATACTCCAACGTTATAAGGATTTGCAGGACATTATTGCCATCCTAGGGATCGACGAACTCAGCGAAGACGATAAATCGGTGGTTAACCGAGCGAGGAAGATCGAACGCTTTTTTTCTCAACCTATGTATGTGGCGGAAAAATTTACCAGCCGACCAGGACGATATGTGCCTCTCCGGGAGACGGTGCGTGGATTCCGGGAAATTTTGGATGGTAACTGCGATGATTTACCTGAGCAAGCGTTTTATATGGTGGGTACAATTGATGAAGCCAGAGAAAATGCTGTAGAGATGGCAAAATAGGAAAAACCGATGCCCATCCGTTGTGAAATTGTTACTCAAGATCGGGTTGTATATTCGGATAAAGTGGATATCGTTGTTCTGCCAGGGGCAGAGGGGATCATGGGTATATTGCCCAATCATTCCCCATTACTATCCTTGTTAAAGTTTGGGATTATCTCGGTTCGTAAAGAAAACCAGGAGCAGTATTTTACAGTAGCAGGTGGTGTGGTGGAGGTACAACCCGATCAGGTGACAATCCTGGCTGACGCAGCCGAAAATGTAGAGGAGATCAACATTACCCGTGCGGAGGCGGCTCGCGTGCGGGCTGAAGAGATGCTCAAACATGTGGAGGATTTAGACACCGATGAATACCTGGCTGCGCAGGCAATGTTAAGAAAATCGAGTTTGCGGATAACAGCGGCCCAGCGATATCGTCGTGGAAAAAAACCGCCGATTCAGGGTTAGTTACGGTATAATTCTGGCGAGTGGGTACACGTTCAAGTCGATTTGCAAATCGAAATAAGGAAGGAAAGTAAATTATTATGCCAGTTTTTTCTAGGGAACTAGGCATCGACCTGGGTACGCTTAATATTGTGATTGCTGAAGGCAAACAGATCATATTACAGGAACCAACGGTTGTTGCCATTGTTGCCGATGAACAAAAGATGGTTGAATGGGGCCAGGCAGCACGTGATATGCTGGGGAGGGTGTCGGAAAGTATTGAGGTCGTTCGCCCTATGCAGCATGGCGTAATTGCAGAGTTTGAGGTAACCGAAAATTTACTCCATTTTTTGATCAAGAAAATATGTGGTCCGATGTTGGTTTTCCGTCCGAAGCTTATTCTGACCGTTCCGTATGGTATTACCAGTGTGGAAACACGCGCGGTTCACGAAGCCGGTTTAGGTGCGGGCAGCCGAGAAGTAGTATTGATCAAACAGCCTTTGGCAGCTGGCCTCGGAATAGACTTGCCGATTAGTACCCCATCGGGCAATATGATCATTTCTTTGGGTGGGGGCACGAACCAGGCTGCTGTACTGGCGATGAATGATATCGTCTCGGCTGTAACATCACGTACTGGCGGCCTGGCAATGGATGATGCGATAATCTCTTATGTAAGGAAGAAGTATGGGGTTATTATCGGACAGCCTACCGCTGAATTGTTAAAAATAAGGATCGGCGCAGCTATCTCCCAAGAAAACCAGTTGTCCATAGAAGTGCAGGGGCAGGATCAGGTGACTTCATTGCCTCGTCCGGTTAGTTTGACGACGGATGATATTGTCGAGGCTTTACAGGGTAGTTTAAATGAGGTTGTTGTGATGGTTAAGCGTCTGCTCGAAAAAACCCCACCAGAATTAATTTCTGATATTATTGACCGGGGGGTGGCTTTATGCGGCGGAGGAGCTTTGCTGCGCGGTATAGATAAATATTTGACCAAATCGTTAGGGATCCCGGCTTATCCGGTGGATAACCCGTTGACCTGTACTGCAGAAGGTGCCAGCCGGGCAATGGGGATGCGAGAAACACTCCGACGCAGTCTGGTAATTTTGTAGCTAAATAATATAAGGGCTGCAAATTAACCGCAACCCAGGCTCAAATCCCCTGAAGACCGGACTATTTCAGGTAATAGGTCATGTGTTGGAGCATGATGATCGGGTCAAGGTTTTCAACATGAATACCTGATGGTACATTCAGACTGATGGGGGCGTAATTTAAGATTGCGCGAATTCCGCCTAGTACCAATTGATCCGTAGTTGTTTGGGCTACCGAGGCAGGGACGGTCAGCATTGCGATTTTTACATTTTTAGCCCTGATCTGTTCAGGTATATGGACGATATCCATGATGATCAGACCATTAATTTTTTTGTTAATCTTTTCAGGGTTGTTATCAAATGCCAGGACGATCCGAAAATCGCGATTACTGAACCCCTGGTAATGGGCGAGAGCGCTCCCCAGACCGCCGATACCCACCAAAGCGAGATCCCAAACTTGATTGGCGTTTAGAATAGTTTGGAGCTGTGTCACAAGGTAGGAGGTTGAATAGCCTGTGCCTTGTTTACCGAATTCTCCAAATTGGGATAAGTCTTTGCGGATCTGGGCAGCAGAAATTCCAATACTCTCACCCAATTCCTGAGAAGAAGTCGTTTTTATTCCCTTTAACAACATGTGTTCCAGGGCTTGCAAATAACGGGGAAGTCTGCCTACCACGATGTCTGGAACTGGTTTCGGATTCATCGGTTCCTCACTAGATGATTTTTGATCGTACAAGGGACCTCAAGCGGATAGGTTTTTACCCAATATCTTCGAGCATCAACTCATCCAAAGTAAATTTATTTTACATTAGCCATCCAATTTTTGGTATTATTTCCCACCCTTAAGAAAATACAGGGGGTGAATAAAAACTCACACCCTGTATTATATTTACTTTCCGTTATTCAGTTACTCAAAAACCTTTGTAAAAATAACAGAGTTGGTCCATCAACAGCAATTCTCCCATTCGGGGAAGGTTAGGTGGAGGATAACCTGTTAGGCGATCAGTTACGATTACGCCCGAATAAGAGGAAAGCGTAATAAAGGATCGTGGTTATGGCCTGAACCGCCGCTGCCACATACGTCAAGGCGGCCGCATCAAGGACACCATTTACCCCACGCATCTCTTCATTGTAGATAACCCCCGAGGTGGATAGCCAGGCTTTAGCGCGGCTGGATGCGTCGAATTCTACCGGTAAGGTAACCAGAGCGAACATCGCTGCTACCGCAAAAAGACCAATACCCACCCAAGCAATGGAGGTGCCAATAGTAGGGGAGAGGAAAAAGCCAAGGAAAAAAATGATCGGGCCGAGCCAGCTACCAATTTGTACCGATGGCACCATCGCAGTGCGAAAGCGGAGCATTGTATATCCTTGTGCATCTTGAATTGCGTGGCCGGCTTCATGGGCAGCTACGCCAGCCGAGGCAATGCTGCTGTTTTGATAGACGTGCGGGCTTAATCGAAGTACTTTAGCGCGTGGGTCGTAGTGATCACTGAAGAATCCTTGCACTTGTTCTACAGCGACATTCCGGAGGCCATTCGAGTCTAGCATGCGGCGGGCAACCTGTGCGCCGGATAAACCGGTGTAGGTGCGCACACGTGAATATTTATTAAATGCACCCCGCACTTTCATTTGAGCCCATAACCCCAACAACAACGCAGGTAAACTAAAGATTATGTACAAACCATAACCACCAAACAACATGTCCATTCTCACAAGCTCCTTAAACCCCTAAATCAAATCCAGAGCAGGTTTTGTTTAAAGGTTGAAATTAAAAAAAAACCATCATTATTTATACCAAAAAAGTATCGAAAATATGTTAACAATTAAGGTCCAAACGGTAGAATCATACGATTCTCTGTGCGCCCGCCGAGACTCGAACTCGGGCTCCTACCTCCGGAGGGTAATGTGATATCCACTTCACTACGGGCGCAATTGACTTTATTGAGCCATTTTACCATAAATTGAGGTCTATTTATTTAACCGCGAGAATCCAACCAAAAATTGCGGAGCGAAAAATTGGGAAGGTCGGAGCAGCTATCGCAGTTAACTCCAGTTTTACATATCGGCTGGTGCTCTGGCGAGTTTTGGATTTGGTTTTCCGGCTCGGAAATCACCTTTTACCCATCCCGGAATATAAAAACATAGAGGATCATGAGCGGGTTAAATTGCTCCAGCGTTGACCTAGCCAGTTTTATGAAAAAATATGTAAAAAAAATGGGTGGCAGCCGACCAAATAACGCGGAAAGATTCTGCCAATCATAAACCGGCATATCCATCTTCAAAATCTGAAGATGGAGAGGGTTTTCTTCGTTGCAGCGAATGGGAAAAAGGGGAATGTGGAACCGTCCCAACAGCGGGTCGAATTCGTTGTGTTAGAAAGGATGGATGATTACTACAGCCGTTTATCATGGGTTTACTCCCCCTAAGTCGGAGAAATAAGGATCCTGTGATTGATGAGGTTAGAGCAAATCCGAAGCAAACCGACCATCCTTCACTCATGAAACACCCTGGCGGATTAATTATTTAAGGGCCATCATTGTGGGTCGAATATGCGGGTAATTTCGTCTCGCGAAAAAGTTTCCCATTTAGCCAGGCCTGAAGGCGTCTTTTGCAAGACGATAGCCGGTCCGGACTCAACATACCCAATTTCCGATGCGATGATGCCGTTTTGATTTAATTTAGTGATTACAGCGGCTGTATCCGGAGGATGGACACTGAGCAATAACGAACCGGATGAGATAGCCCCATAAGGGTTGAGATTGAAGGCTGCGCAGATTTTTTTTGAAAGCTCGGGTATCGGAATCTTGTCCACTTGGATTACCATTGTGTGGCCGCATGCCTCAGCCAATTCCCATAATGCGGTGGAGATGCCCCCTTCGGTGGGGTCGTGCATCGCTGTAATTTTTCCAGCCTGGCAGGCCAATTGGGCATCCTGAAGGACACTAATCCCGGGGAGGTAGATAAAATTTTGGGCAGTCTCAATATCCTTTGAAGCCATTACAGGACTGAGCTGGTCTGGGAATTCCTGCGCCAACAGGGCTGTGGCCTCGATGGGTACTCCTTTGGTAAGCACCAACCGGTCACCTGGTCTGGCACCTTTTGGAGTGATCAGTTCATGGCAATCGATTTCTGCAAGCAAGGTCGTGACCAAAATCGGACGATCTATCCCATGGGTAATTTCTGTATGTCCGCCAACCAAAATAATATTCATTGCGCGGCAGGTCTCTGAGATCTGGGTGGTAATATTTTTTACAAAGTCTGGTGTTGTTAGTTTTTCTGGCAGCAAGATGGTCACCAGCATCCATTTTGGAACTGCTCCGGTGGTGGCGATGTCATTGGCTGCAATCTGGACAGCGTACAAGCCGATTTCCCGGCTGGCAAAGGTAATGGGTTCGGTTTTAAGGATGAGGCAGTGTTTTCCAAATTCGAGAACCGCGCAATCCAGGCCGATTCCTGGGCCGAGCCTCACCCGATACCCCGTAGTTGGAGCAGCGTTTATGATTTGCACCAACAAGTCATGGGGTAGTTTACCAATTGGCAAGGTCATTTTATTGGGCTGTTGGAAAATGAACCACAGAAGCGACTTATCAATTCCATTAGTTTAGGGTAATGGGATCCTTTCCAATAGATCCGGCCGCATCCATTGCAATGAGTAAATTCATGGAAATATCGCTGAGTAAGGGGCTGTAACTGGTCCATAATCCGTTCTTTTTCAACTATTTGGAGGATGCCATTACACCGCGAGCAGCGATAAAAAGGCTTGATGTAAGGACTTAATTGAAAATGTTGGACAACTTCCGCAATTTGATTCAACGGTAACTGAGAGCGCAGGAAGTATCCATGGGTGATGATTTTTCTTTTAAGCAGTCCTCGATCGCGAGTTAAAAGAATGCGCTGATATTGGGCCGCAAAATTGGCGAGGTCGGCATCATCCCAGGTTGGATTGTACACAGAATCGATCCCCAAAAACCTTAAATAGCCAGTCAATTTACCCAAATGATTATCGAGGATAAAGGCCGGCTGATTTCGAGCACTGGCAAAAACAGTGGCGGTATGTGGATAGACATCCATATGATCTTGATCTTGAATATAGTAAGCCAACCCAACCTGGTTTGAATTGGCGTGCATGGTTCCCACTTCTGGATGAGGGACTCCTAATGACTCAATCACATGTTTGAGAGCTGTTTTATGCGCAAAAACCACCTGGATCGGTCGGTTTTTTCTTTCTAAAGGCAAGAAGTCATTTAGATTTCCGTAAAAAAGGATACTGATTACTCCCATAAAAAACCAGCCTTCCCCCATTAACCATTCAGGTTTGGTTCATCCTTCCATCTTAGACAGGCCAGATCAAAGGGTCAGGCAGGAGTACCGCCAGTTTGGAGGGTATACCGGTCTGGAAATGGCGCTCATCACGCGGTTTTTCTTGCTCCGGATGGCAATAGGCATCCCAGGGGGATCTTCACCCATTAAACGGGTATAATAGGCGGGTCGGGGCTAGAGCGGGAGGGATGTTTGCGTTTCATCCATTATAAATAGTCTTCTGAAATCAATGCAACCTATTTAAAAGAGCAAATCGAAAATGCAGCTATTTTTTATTCGTCATGCCCAATCTGAGAACAATGCACTTTGGACAAAAACCCGCAGCAACTCTGGCCGTTCCGATGATCCGGATGTAACGGAAATTGGGCTTATGCAAGCCAGATGTTTGGCTGAAAAACTAAACAGCCAACCCCAAACGACCCCTCGCCTCGGTGAAGATCCAAGCGATGCTCATGGGTTTCACATAACCCATTTATATAGCAGTTTGATGCTGCGAGCATTGACGACCGCCCATATCGTGGCTGAAGTGATCGACAAACCCATTCTTGGTCTGGTTGATATTCACGAAGGTGGCGGGGTATACCATGAGGATGA
>JGI24125J20156_1000164_pt1 | contig 18288 bp, 17 predicted proteins | sample Subbio12Aug_8Bad_FD_20156 | JGI IMG/M metagenome (IMG submission 20156) | reverse complement strand
AAGCCAGGGCGGGCCCGTCACGTCGCCGATCGCCCAGATGCCGGGAATATTGGTGCGGCCCCATGCATCCGTTGCGATATGGCCGCGATCTGTCTTCACACCCAGCGCCTCGAGGCCGATATTCTCGCTGTTGGGCGCGATTCCGATTGCGATGATAACATGGCTGAAACGGCTCTGGCTGCCGTTGATCGTCGCGGTGACGCCGCTGCCGTCCACATCCAGCCTTTCGACCGACGCCCTGGTGCTTATGGTCATGCCCTGTTTCTTCAGCGCCTTTTCCATGAAGGCGGAAATGTCGGCATCCTCCGCGGGCAGGATGCGATCGAGCATTTCAACAACGGTGACCCTGGCGCCCATGTCGCTGTAGAAGCTGGCGAATTCTATGCCTATGGCGCCCGATCCGATGACCAGAAGTTCAGTCGGCATGACGGTTGGCACCAGTGCGTGCCGGTAGGTCCACACGCGGTCCCCATCGGCCTTCAGGTGCGGGAGTTCGCGCGCGCGGGCGCCGGTTGCAATGATGATGTCCCTGGCTTCCAGCATCTGTTCGCCGACCTTCACGCTGGCCGCCGACGCGATGGTGGCATCGCCCTCCACCACGGTCACCCGGTTTTTCTTCATCAGGCCCTTCACGCCCTGGTTCAGCTGGCTGGCGACCTTGCGGCTGCGCTCCGTCACCCTTGCAAGATCGAAGTCGATCTCGGCGGCCGAAAGTCCGTAGGCCGATGCGTTGTCCAGATAATGCTTGATCTCGGCCGAACGAAGCAAGGCCTTGGTCGGAATGCAGCCCCAGTTGAGGCAGATGCCTCCCAGGCGCTCACGCTCCACGATGGCCACTTTCAGGCCGAGCTGGCTAGCCCTTATCGCCGCCACATAGCCGCCCGGCCCGGAACCGATGATGACGAGATCAAAGCTCTGCGCGCTCATGCCAGCATCCCCAGCGGATTTTCAGCCAGCAGCTTGAACGCGCTCAGGAAGGCGGCGCCGACCGCGCCATCTATCGCGCGGTGATCGAAGCTGCCGGTAGCGGACATCACGGTTGCGATGGCAAGCGCGTCGTCCACCACATAAGGGCGTTTCTCGCCCGCGCCGACGGCCAGGATCAGGCCCTCGGGAGGGTTGATGACGGCGTCGAACTGCTTGATGCCGTACATTCCAAGGTTCGAGATGCTGGCCGTGCCGCCGGTATATTCGGACGGTTGCAGCTTCCCCTCTTTCGCGCGGGCGGCAAGATCCTGCATTTCGGTTGCGATCTGGCTCAGCCGCTTGTTGGCGGCATCACGGATGACAGGGGTGATGATGCCGCCCGGAATTGCAACGGCGACCGAAACATCAGCGCGGCTGAACCTGCGCAGATGATCGCCCGCGAAGCTGACGTTCGCGTCGGGCACCTGCGCCAGCGCAAGACCGAGCGCCTTCACCAGCAGATCATTGACGCTGAGCTTCACGCCCTGCCCTTCCAGGGCCCTGTTCAGGTCTGCGCGCAGTTTCAGCATCGCATCGAGCCGCACATCGACGGTAAGGTAGAAGTGCGGAACCGTCTGTTTCGATTCAGTAAGGCGGCGCGCGATGGTCTTGCGCATGTTGGATAGTTTGACTGTCTCGAACGGCGCGTCGGCAGTTGGCAGTGGCGCGCTCCCGGGCTTTGGCGCTGCGGTAGCCGTCGTCCCATATGCGGATTTTTCCGCTTCCGTCATTTCCGGAGCCTTGCTTTCCCGGGCCCCGGCGGCTGCGGCCTCGACATCGGCCTTCACGATCCGGCCATTGGGGCCGGTTCCCTTCACGCGCGCCAGATCCACGCCGGAAAGCTCGGCAAGCCTGCGGGCCAGCGGGCTCGCGATGTGGCGCTGATCTGCTCCGGCATGGGGGATAGAACCGGATGTCGGGCCAAAGCCGGGGGTGTTCGGCGGGGGCGATTCCGCCTCGGTCGGGGGGGCTGCCAGGGCCGGGCGGGCCCCCTCTGCGCTCCCCTCGCTGCTTGCTTTCTCCTGCGAGGAAGGGGGGTTGTCCCCATCCGCCAGCCGGGCGATCACAGCGTTGACTTTCACATTCTCGGCGCCTTCCGGCACCAGAATCGCCGTCACCACCCCCTCGTCGACGGCTTCGACTTCCATCGTCGCCTTGTCGGTCTCGATCTCGGCGATCAGGTCGCCGGGCTTCACGCTGTCGCCGACCTTGATGAGCCATTTCGACAAGGTCCCGGTTTCCATCGTTGGACTGAGCGCGGGCATTGTGATGTCGATGGCCATTGGATTCCTCGGTTGTTCTGGTCGACTGCGGAGCGGCAGTCAGAAGAGAGACTTGACTGCCGCAACCACATCGGATGCCTTCAGAAGGGCCGCCTTTTCGAGATTGTTGGCATAGGGCAGCGGAACGTCCCTGTTGGTAACACGAAGGACCGGCGCGTCCAGATCATCAAAGCCCCTTGTCATCGCTATCGCGATGATCTCGCTGGCAATGCTGCACACCGGCCAGCCTTCCTCAACCACCACCATATGGTTGGTTTTCTTCAGCGATGCGAGAACGGCGGCTTCGTCGAGCGGACGCAGGGTGCGCAGATCCAGCACTTCGCAATCGATGCCGTCTGCCGCAAGTTGCAGCGCAGCATCAAGCGCAATACCGACCCCGATGGAATAGGACACCAGCGTCACGTCGCTGCCTTCGCGATAAAGGCGCGCCTTGCCGATGGGAACAAGATGATCGCCTTCCGGCACGTCGAAACTCTGGCCGTAGAGCAGTTCGTTTTCGAGAAAGACCACCGGATCGGGCGAGCGAATGGCGCTTTTGAGCAGACCCTTCGCATCGGCGGCATCATAAGGCGCGATCACCAGCAGGCCCGGCACGCTGGCGTACCAGGGGGCGAAATTCTGGCTGTGCTGCGCAGCAACACGGCTGGCGGCGCCGTTGGGTCCGCGAAACACGATGGGGCAACGCATCTGTCCGCCCGACATATAGTTGGTTTTGGCAGCGGAGTTGATGATGTGGTCGATCGCCTGCATCGCGAAGTTGAAGGTCATGAACTCGACGATCGGCTTCAGCCCGCCCATCGCGGCGCCCACGCCAAGGCCGGCAAAGCCATATTCGGTAATGGGCGTATCCACGACGCGCCGCTCGCCGAACTCGGCCAGCAGCCCCTGCGTGACCTTGTAGGCCCCCTGATAGTGGCCGACTTCCTCGCCCATCACGAACACACTGGGATCCAAGCGCATTTCCTCGGCCATCGCGTCGCGAAGGGCTTCGCGCACCGTCTGCTTGCGGCCTGATACGGTGGTGGCTCCACTGTTTGTTGCCTCGGTCATGACAGGTTCCCCCGCAGGAGGAGAAATCGCGACCTGATCGACATGGCGGGGATCCTGAACTCCATCAGTAGGTGCCCACGAGAACGTCGGTGGTGAGTTCGGAAAGATCGGGTTCGGGCGCCTGTTCGGCAAAGTCGGCGGCCTCTGCCACTTCGGCCTTCACCTGCCTTTCGCAGTCCCTGAACCAGGCCTCGTCGGCAAAGCCCAGTTCGAGCATCTCGCGCCTTGCCATGTCGATCGGGTCGCGATTGTCGCGCATCGTCTGGACTTCCTCGCGCGAGCGGTATTTCGCCGGGTCCGACATGGAGTGGCCGCGATAGCGATAGGTCTTCATTTCCAGGAGGATGGGGCCGCGCCCGCCGCGCGCCCACTCCACCGCCATGTTGGCAGCGCCGCGCACGGCAAGTACGTCCATGCCATCCACCTGCATTCCCTCGATCCGGAAGCTTTCGCCCCTTCGATAGAGCTGGTCCTCGGCGGATGCGCGATTTACCGACGTGCCCATGGCATATTGATTGTTCTCGATCACGAAGATGACGGGCAGCTTCCACAGCTCGGCCATGTTGAAAGCCTCATAGACCTGGCCCTGGTTGGCCGCCCCGTCTCCGAAATAGGCGAGCGCGATGCCGCCCTCTTCGCCCATTACCTGCTGTCTGTACTTGTGGGCAAAGCCGAGGCCGGCCCCGATGGGCACCTGCGCACCTACGATGCCGTGCCCCCCGAAAAAGCCCTGCTCCACCGAGAACATGTGCATCGATCCGCCCTTGCCGCGGCTGATGCCGGCCTCGCGTCCGGTAAGTTCGGCCATGATGACCTTGGGATCGATGTGGCAGGCCAGCATGTGGCCATGATCCCGGTAGCCGGTGACAACACTGTCCCTGCCGGGCGTGATCGCGGATTGCAGGCCGGTCACGACCGCTTCCTGGCCGATGTAAAGATGACAGAATCCGCCGATCAGGCCCATGCCATAAAGCTGGCCGGCCTTTTCCTCGAAGCGGCGGATCAGCAGCATCATCCGGAAGAATGCGCGATACTCGTCCCGATCGGGCCTGTGGCGCTCCACTTCCGGCAGGCGCTCAAATCGCCCCTCCGAAGCGCGTGTCCGATTTGCGCCCGATGCAGCGCGCGTTGACCTGGCCAAGAAGCATCCCTTCATGAAAGCGTCAGGCCGTTCTAGCTTGGGCGGCCCAAGTTTCAACCGCCTGCCGGGTCTGTCAGGTTCGATTGGCACCGGATCGCACGAAGCCCTTTGGGCGCGCGTTTCGCCTCAGGGCAATCCGGGCCTTTCCAGCGGAACGATGACTTCGTCGGGCCGGACAACACCCAAATGGCGACGAACCAGTTCATCGGCAAAGTCAGGATCGGTGCCATGGGGATCGAGAAGCTCTATGTCCCGGCTGAGCAGAATTCGCCTCTCCAGCATCACTGCCCTTTGCTCGACAAGCTCGGCACGCTCGCTCCGGATGTCGTCCAGCGCGAAATAGCCCGCCGGCCCGAACAGCGCATGTGTTCCGAAATACAGCATGATCAGCAGGCAAAGCGCCGGAAGCATGGCGCGCTTCATCATCTCTAAAAGGGACAAAGGCTGCATATCCCACAGAATCATGCGCGGCTTGCGACGTCAAGGGGCCTGATGGGGGCAATCGAAATGTGCACGGCAGCCCATGTGGCATAATGGTAACAGAGTGTTAACTTTTTCTTCGATATCTTTAACAGACATTCATGGTGGGTTATCCAAAGGCCAAGGTCGAGAAGAAATCGGGGTCGCCCGACAAAAGGGAGTAAACGCCATGCTCATCCAATCCCTGAAAGCAGGCGCCGTCCTTACCCTGACCATGGCGGCATTTTCGGTCGCTTCTGCTCAGGGCGTCACTCCAGGCCAGGCGCAGAACCCGGCGAGTGACGCAACACAAGCCACCGCAAGAGTGGCGCAAGCGACCAATAACCAGAGCAGCATCTTCATGCTGCCGTCACCGGCACCCGGAACCTGGCCCATCCTCCTGACCGGAGCCGGTATGATGGGATTTGCCGCACGCAGGCGCACCTTTTCCGTCTGAACCCACCTGAAATTGCCTGCAGAACAAGTTTGTTCGGGGCCCGGAACCGTCAGGTTCCGGGCCCCGCTTTGCGCCAGCCACTCTTGCCGAGGGCAATCTTTTCCACCTGCTCCGGATCAACATTCCCTAAAGCATGTTCCGATCTGGTGGAATCGCCGGCATCGGAAAACCATGCGGAAAAACAAGAAGATGGGGCGGCCGATCTGATGCAGTCAGATCTAGACTCGCCCTAGCGCAGGATCGAGCGACCGGCATAGATCGCTGTGGCGCCAAGCTCGGCTTCGATGCGCAACAGCTGGTTGTACTTTGCCAACCGGTCGGAGCGGCTGAGCGAGCCTGTCTTGATCTGTCCGCAATTGGTTGCCACCGCAAGGTCGGCGATGGTCGTATCCTCCGTCTCGCCCGACCGGTGGCTCATCACCGCCGTATAACGCGCCCGGTGAGCGGTATTGACGGCTTCGAGTGTTTCGGAAAGCGTTCCGATCTGGTTGACCTTGACCAGGATCGAGTTGGCGACGCCACGCCCGATCCCTTCGCGCAGGCGGGCCGGGTTGGTAACGAACAGGTCATCGCCCACCAGTTGCACCTTCGCTCCGGTCGAATCGGTCAGCGTCTTCCAGCCGTCCCAGTCATCCTCGGCCATGCCGTCTTCGATCGAGACTATCGGATAGCGTCCGGCAAGATCGGCAAGAAACATGGTCATTTCAGGCGAAGAAAGGGTTTTCCCTTCCCCTTCCATCACATAGCTGCCGTTCCTGAAAAATTCCGTCGAGGCGCAATCCAGCGCCAGCACGACATCCCTGCCCGGCCTGTAGCCGGCGGTTTCGACAGCCTCCAGGATAACATCCAGCGCCTCGGTCGCGCTGGAAAGATTCGGCGCAAAGCCGCCCTCGTCGCCGACCGAGGTGGAAAGTCCGCGGTCATGCAATATCTTCCTGAGGGTGTGAAAAATCTCCGCTCCCCAGCGCAGACCTTCGGAAAAGGTCTCCGCTCCTGACGGCATCACCATGAACTCCTGAAAGTCTATGGGATTGTCGGCATGAGCACCTCCGTTGATGATATTCATCATCGGGACCGGAAGCAGCCGCGCCGCCGTTCCCCCGACATAGCGGTACAGCGACAGCCCGCGCGCATCGGCAGCAGCAGCGGCGACCGCCAGGCTGACGCCCAGAATCGCATTGGCCCCAAGGCGGGATTTGTTGGCCGTTCCATCCAGCGCGATCATCTGCGCGTCGATATCTTCCTGTTCTTCGGCATCGAGCCCGATGAGCGCGTCCGAAATTTCTCCGTGGATGGCAGCGACGGCCTGGCGCACGCCCTTGCCCATGTAGCGGCCCATTTCGCCGTCCCGCTTCTCGACCGCTTCGTGCGCGCCGGTGGACGCACCCGATGGAACGGCCGCGCGCCCCGTGCTTCCGTCTTCCAGAACGCAATCGACTTCGACGGTGGGGTTGCCGCGGCTGTCCAGTATCTCGCGGGCGATCAGGTCGACAATGGCGGTCATGCTGGCTCCAGTGCTGGGAAATTGCGCCAAAATTCCTTAAGGCCTCAGCCCCAGAGTGCAACCTCGGGCGGGTGCACATCCGAACCGTGGAAGCTCAGGCCATGTTCGCGATCGCGGGCAAGCAGCAAGGGGCCGTCGAGATCGGCGAACATTCCCTGCATGGCGGCCACGAACGCCGGGGCGATACCCAGCGACGTGGAAAGCATGCACCCTGTCATCAGGCCAAGCCCGCGCTGGCGGGCGGCGTCGATCAGCGCAAGTCCCTCGGTCAGGCCGCCGCATTTGTCGAGCTTCAGGTTGATGAATCGGTAGCGACCGAGCACGGACTCAAGATCGGCACGGCTTTGCATGCTTTCGTCCGCCGCCAGCGGGATCGGGGAGCGGACATGGACGAGGCCATCGTCCGCGCCGGCCGGCAAGGGCTGTTCCACCAGCTCAAGCCGATAGGCCAGCAGCGCATGACACAGGCGCTCGATGTCCTGCCCGGCCCAGGCTTCGTTCGCATCGGCGATCAGGCGTGCATCGGGCGCAGCGGCCCGAACGGCCGCCACCCTTTCGATATCGCCCTCCCCGCCCAGCTTCAGCTTCAGAAGCTTTCGCCCGCAAGCGGCTTTCGCCTGTTCGGCCATCGCGGCCGGATCGCCAAGGCTGATGGTGTAGGCGGTCAGCATCGGCCCCGGTTGCGGCAGGCCGGCCAGATCCCACACGCGCTTTCCGGCCTGCTTTGCCTCCAGATCCCACAGGGCCGAATCCAGGGCGTTGCGCGCAGCACCCGGCGGCATCAGGTGCAGCAGTTCTGCCCTGCCTGCCCCCTCGCCGATGGCGGCCGCCATGCCGCGCACGGCTTCGAGGACCGTCTCGGGCGTTTCACCGCGATAATAGATGGCGGTGCCCTCGCCGCGCCCCGTTTGCAGTCCGTCGAGCACCTCGACGACGACGACATCGACGAACGTCTTGCTTCCCCGGGCGATGACAAAGGGTCGCGCGGTTTCCCACCGTTCGCTGCGTGCGGTCAATTCTCTCATCCCGGGCACGTCTAGCGCCACTTGCATTGCAACGCTAGGGAGTGGGCATGGCTGCTGGAGACCGGACAATCGCAGACTGGGCAAAGCGCACATCGCACAGGTTGCGCCGCGATGGGCATATGCTGTGGATCGCAGCGCGCGACCCCCGCACCCCCTTTGTCGCCAAGGTCATCGCCGGCATTGTCGGCGCCTATGCGCTTTCGCCCATCGACCTCATTCCCGATTTCGTTCCCGTCCTCGGCGTGATCGACGATGTGCTGATCGTNTGGTTCGGGCTTACCGTCGCTGTCAGGNCGGTGCCGCGTCCGNTGATGGCCGAATATCGCGCCGCCGCCGATGCAGCGGTGGAGCGACCGATCAGCCGGATGGGCGCCTTCATCATCATCGCGCTGTGGACCATCATCGCCAGCTCGATCGCCTTGCAGCTATGGGCGCTGCGCTACTGGTAGGAAACGCATGTGGCCGATCCCCCCGAAGAGCAGATCGAAATCGACCCGGTCGCCATAGTGGCGCGCATCACCACGCTGGAGATGCTGGTGCGGCAGATGATGGTCGTGCAACTGCGGCTGCTGGCGGAGGGTGGCCATATCGAACTCACGCCGGCCTATGTGCGAAGCCTGGCGGATGCCTATGCCGGGAAGGTGGACGCATCCACCATCATCGACAGCAACTCGGCTGATGTGAACTATGCCTTCAAAGTGAATGTGCTGCACCAGCTGGAGCGCTTCTTCGATGAAATCGGCACCCATCTGCGGGAAAACCCCTGACAAAGCCCTGTCAGCATCGGCGCCGGGGGCTTTGCAGCCGCTCCGCGCCCTGCTAGACGGCGCGTCCGCTCGCGTTTTTCCGCGAACCTTCGGGCCCGATGGCGGAGTGGTTACGTAGAGGACTGCAAATCCTCGCACGCCGGTTCGATTCCGGCTCGGGCCTCCGAAATCCTGCCTGGCAGCGCAGCACCCTGTCTGGCAGCGCAGCCGGAACGGGGGATCCGCCCTGCAATTCTCAGGCCGCCTTGTCGGCCCGCATCAGCCGCACGGGCGTCTTGATTCCGCGAACGACTTCGCCGTCAACGATAACCTCTTCCACGGTATCCATGCCGGGAAGTTCGAACATCGCGTCGAGCAGAATTCCCTCCAATATGGAGCGCAGGCCGCGAGCCCCCGTCTTGCGCTCGATCGCGCGCTTGGCGATCTCCGAAAGGGCGTCTTCGTTGAAGCTTAGCTTCACGCCCTCCATCTCGAACAGGCGGGCATATTGCTTCGAAAGGGCGTTCTTCGGCTCGGTCAGAATCTTGACCAGGGCGTCTTCATCCAGATCCTCAAGCGTTGCGATCACGGGAAGGCGACCGACGAACTCGGGGATCAGGCCGAATTTCAGCAGGTCCTCCGGCTCGCAATGGCGCAGAACTTCTCCGGTCCGGCGTTCTTCGGGAGCCGCCACATGCGCGCCGAAACCGATCGACTTGCCCTGCAGCCGATCCGCGATAATCCGGTCGAGGCCCGAAAAGGCGCCGCCGCAGATAAACAGGATGTTGGTTGTATCCACCTGCAGGAACTCCTGCTGCGGATGCTTGCGGCCGCCCTGGGGGGGAACGCTTGCCGTCGTGCCTTCCATGATCTTCAGCAACGCCTGCTGCACGCCCTCGCCCGAGACATCGCGGGTTATGGAAGGGTTGTCGGCCTTGCGGCTGATCTTGTCGATCTCGTCGATATAGACAATGCCGCGCTGGGCCCGCTCGACATTATAATCGGACGCCTGAAGCAGCTTCAGGATGATGTTCTCCACATCCTCGCCGACATAGCCTGCCTCGGTAAGCGTGGTCGCATCCGCCATGGTGAAAGGCACATCGAGGATTCTCGCAAGCGTCTGTGCCAGAAGGGTTTTGCCGCAGCCTGTCGGCCCCACAAGCAGGATGTTGGATTTCGCCAGTTCGACCTCTGCGCCTTTCCCGCCGTGCGCCAGACGCTTGTAATGGTTGTGGACAGCCACCGACAGCACCCGCTTGGCGTAATTCTGCCCGATGACATAGTCATCCAGAACCTTCATGATCTCGCGCGGCGTCGGAACGCCGTCCCGCGTCTTCACGAGCGCGCTCTTCGTCTCTTCCCGGATGATGTCGTTGCAAAGCTCGACACACTCGTCGCAGATGAACACGGTTGGTCCGGCGATCAGCTTCTTCACCTCATGCTGGCTCTTTCCGCAGAAGGAGCAGTAGAGGATATTCTTGCCGTCGCCGCTGCTGACTTTGGTCATGATCTCGCTTTCGTGCCCGGCGGACAATCGCGCAGGCAATTCATGTTAGCTTGGCCGGGCCGTGCCGCAAGTGCGAATGGCACCATCGGCAGCAAAATGCCACCGGTCCGGCACCATATCGGTGCTCGCAGCCGGAGTCATGCAGCCGGAGTGATCTGGAAGGAAGCGTATCAGGCTGCCCTCAGCTCGCCTTCCGAAGGGGTCGGGCGTTTTTCCATCACTTCGTCGATCAGCCCGAATACCCGCGCTTCCTCGGCCGACATGAACTTGTCCCGCTCCATCGCAAGCTCGATTACATCGAGCGGCTTGCCCGTGAATTTCGCATAAAGGCTGTTCATGTGCGAGCGGATACGGATGATCTCGCGCGCCTGAATCTCGATGTCGGTCGCCTGCCCCTGGGTGCCGCCCGAGGGCTGGTGGACCATGATCCGGGCATTTGCCAGCGAAACGCGCATCCCGGGCTCTCCGGCGGCGAGCAGGAAACTGCCCATCGAGGCCGCCTGCCCGATGCAGACCGTGCCGACCTTGGGGCGGATGTACTGCATGGTATCAAAGATCGCCATGCCGGACGTGATCACGCCGCCCGGCGAGTTGATGTACATGAAAACATCCTTCTTCGGATTTTCCGACTCAAGGAAGAGCAGCTGGGCAACGACGACCGAGGCCATATTGTCCTCGACCGGGCCATTCACGAAAACGATCCGTTCGCGCAGCAGCCGGGAAAAAATGTCGAAGGACCGCTCGCCGCGGCTCGACTGTTCGACGACCATGGGAATGAGGCCCGCAGTCGGGTCGGTGAGGAATTGATCTCTGTCCATTCCCGCTAAGTCGCGCCTCCCCTGCCCTTCGTCAAGGGGCTGATCCGTCGCGCCGGCAACCTCAGGGCCGCAAAAACGCCGCGCCTGCCTGCTTCCCGGGGGCGCAAGGGCATCAGCACGCCGCCTCTGCACCAATGCCATCCGCACCGTGGAATAGCCTCCGGATTGGAGGCAGTTGTCCCCGCGCGCCGGAACAGACTTGCTAGATGTTGGCCATGCCGCCACCCCTGCAACTCCTTTCGATCCGCTTTGGCAAGCTGGGCCGAGACGCCATGGGCTGGAAGCGCTTGGATAATCGCGTCGATAATCGCGTCGATAATCGCGTCGATAATCGCGTCGATAATGCGGCCAGGCGGCCGCTTCCCGCGCTGCTGTGACCTACGCTCAGGCCCTCCCTCAGCCGCTGGCCCGTTCGGCCATGCTGGTCCTGCCTGCGCTGCACAATGCAGCCGAGCGAACGGGTGTCGACTTCTCCTTTCTGTTCAACACCGCGCGGCTCGAGTCGTCGTTCAGGCCGGATGCCAGGGCGGCGACATCGTCTGCAACCGGGTTGTTCCAGTTCATCGAATCCACCTGGCTTTCGACGCTGCGCAAACACGGGGCCGCGCACGGAATTCATCCGGCCAACCGGGAGGAAGCACTGCAACTGCGCAGGAATCCTGCGGTCGCCAGCCTGATGGCCGCAGAACATGCTGCCGAAAATGCAACCCGGCTGCGGGATGGGCTGGGGCGCAACCCGACAGCGACGGACCTGTATCTCGCGCATTTCCTCGGCAGCAACGGCGCTGTCCGCTTTCTGCAGGGCCTCGCGGCAAATCCGGCGATGGCGGCCGCTGAAATGCTTCCGGCCGCAGCACGCGCCAACAAGGCGATCTTCTTCAGGGATGGGGCGCCACGCTCGCTGCAGGGCGTTCACGATCTGCTTGCCCGGCGGTTCAGCGACGAAGCCAGGCCTGCTCCGCCCCGGCCCGGCAGCATGGCGGCAACGCGGCCAGGTTCCGCCGAAGGTTCGCCGCATCCGATCCTTGAGCGGTTGCGCCACGCCGCTGATGGCGCGGTCGACCCGCGCAGAATGCCGGATGGCGCGGTGGACCCGCGCAGAATGCCGGATGGCGCGGTCGACCCGCGCAGGGCAGCCCACGCCGCCTATCTCCTGCTGGCAGAGCTGGGCGTCTGACCCATGCAAACCGCAGGCTTCAGTTTGCAGCGCCTTTCAGGCGGCCTTTCGCCCCTGCTGGCAGCGTCGCTGCTGCCNCTGGCGATCCTGATTGTCGTGATGCTGATGGTCGTGCCGATTCCGGCGCTGCTGCTGGATATCTTCTTCATCGCCAACATCGCTTTGTCGCTGGTGATGCTGATGGTCGTGCTGAACGCCAATCGGCCGCTGGATTTCTCGGCTTTTCCCGCAGTGCTGCTGTTCGCGACCCTGTTCCGCCTCGCCCTCAATGTCGCCTCCACCCGTATCGTGCTGGTGGCCGGCCACGAAGGAACGGATGCGGCCGGAAAGGTGATCGAGGCATTCGGCAAGGCCCTGATCGGCGGCAACTTCGTCGTCGGGCTTATCGTTTTCATCATCCTGATGATCATCAACCTGGCGGTCATCGCCAAGGGCGCCGGCCGGGTGTCCGAAGTCAGTGCGCGGTTCACGCTCGATGCGCTCCCCGGCAAGCAGATGGCGATCGACGCGGATCTGAACGCGGGAATGCTGACGCCCGAGGAAGCCCGCGCCCGACGCGCAGAGGTGGCGACCGAGGCGGATTTCTACGGGTCGATGGATGGCGCCTCGAAGTTCGTGAAGGGGGATGCGGTTGCCAGCATTCTCATTCTCGTCATCAACATCGTGGGCGGACTGACCATCGGGATGACAACCCACGCCCTCGGGTTTTCCGAAGCCGTGGACCTGTATCTTCTGCTGTCCGTGGGGGATGCGCTCGTCGCACAGATCCCGGCGCTGCTGCTGTCGATCGCAGCCGCGATCCTCGTGACCCGCTCGACCGAGGGCAACAAGATAAGCACACAGCTTTCCACCCAGTTCGCAGCGCCGGCGGGATGGTGGCCGGCCGCGATCATCCTTGCCATGCTGGCGTTCATACCCGGAATGCCGACTGGCCTGATCCTGCTGGCGGCTTCGTGTGCAGGGATCATCGGATGGCGGCTTTCCCGCAAGCCTGCCCATTCTCTTCCTGTTTCCGTTGAAAACACTGTTCAGGAATCATCGATCAACTGGTCAGACGTGGGAGAAGCAGCGGCGGTCAACATCGAAATCGGCTACGGCCTGATTGCTCTGGTGGATGGCCCCGCGCCCCTGATGGGCCGGATAACCGGCATCCGGCGCCAAGTTTCAAGGGAACTCGGCTTCGTGATTCCGATGGTGCGCGTACGCGACGATCTCGGTCTTGCGCCGCATTCCTACCGGATCAGCATTTCAGGGGAAATCGCCGGCGAGGGAGAAGCCTGGCCATCCGATCTCCTGGCGCTGGAAGCCGAGACCCTGAATGCCGAAGTGCCGGGCCGGCCGGTTCGCGACCCGGCCTTCGGCCTGTCGGCGCGCTGGATTGCCCCGGAACATGAGGCCGAGGCGATTGCCGCGGGATATACCGTTGTCGATCCATCGACCGTCATCGGAACCCATCTGCACAAGCTCCTCCGGGAGCGCGCCGATACGCTGTTCGGGCAGGATGAGGCGCACGCCCTCATCGAGGCGCTCGCGCAGCGCCAGCCGCAACTTGCTGCCAGCATCGGGCCCAAGCAGCTTCCGCTTCCGCTCACCACTGCCGTGATGCAGACCTTGCTCGAAGAATCGGTGCCTCTGAAGGATTTCGCGCGGATCGCCGGCGCGCTGGCGCAGGTTTGCGGCAAGACCCAGGAAGCAGCGGATCTGGCCGAACTGGTGCGCGAGCGCATTGGCGGGCTCATTGTCGGCGGCTTTGCCCCAAGCGGCACCACCCTGCAACTTATCGCGCTTTCACCGCCGCTCGAACAGCTGCTGAGCGCAGCGCAGCGCGCGTCTCCGCATGCCGCCTATCCGTTCGAACCGGGCCTCTCGGCCCGATTGTCGCAGAACATCGCCACGGCCGCAGCAGAGGCGCAGGCCACGGGAACCCCCGTCGCGCTGGTCAGCCAGCCGGGGCCGCGTCGGGCGCTTTGGCGCCTTTTGCGCAGTTCGGTGAACATCCCCGTGCTCGCGTTCACCGAACTGCCCGACAGCCGTGCTGTCGAGGTGATTGCCGTGATCGGGGATGGCATCATCGAACCGAAATCTCCCGACCCCGATCACGCCGGGCCTACCCCGAAGGACGAAGAGACATGGACGCACGCCTGGGACTGAACCTGGGGCTCTATGCTCCGGCAGCACTTTCGAAAACCGATCCGGAACGTCTGATCCGGAACCATCTCGGGCTGGTGCGCAAGCTGGCCTGGCACACGCATTCAAGGGTTTCGACAGCGCTCGACATCGAGGAGCTTGTGCAGATCGGCATGGTGGCGCTGATCGAGGCGGCCCGAACCTTCGAAGACCGCGGGCACGCCGCGTTCGCGACATATGGCACCGTCCGGGTTCGCGGCGCGATGATAGATGCGCTGAGGAAACAGGCGACCATGTGCCGTTCAGCCCTGCGCCGACGGCGCGAACTCAACACCGCGCGCGAGCAGCTCTCGGGGCGGCTTGGCAGATCTCCGACGGAAGTCGAGCTGGCGCAGCATTTCGATATTCCGGTTTCGGAAATACGGGATGCCGTCGCCTCCACTCAGGGCGTTCGCTATGATTCCATCGACGAGATCTATTCCGATCACAGCATCTGGTTTGCAGCCGATGAACCGGATGCGCTGGACCAGCTTCAGTCCAGCCAGATGCGAACGGCGCTGGTCGAGGCCATCCGGCAGCTTCCCGAACGGGAAGCAACCGTGCTGCAACTCTACTTCGTCGAAGAACTGAACCTCGAGGAGATCGGCCAGACCCTTGGGGTCGGCGCGGCCCGGGTTTGCCAGATCAAGAAGGTCGCGCTGGCGAAAGTCCGCGTCCTGCTTCGCGACTGGGCCGAGGACTGACTTCAGCCGCCAACCGCTACAGCAGAATTGCCTTGCGACCAACTGGCCCCGGCCCGCAAACGCGGGTCGGGGCCAATTTCCTGGCTGCTGCATGTTTCGTCTCGGCGCAGTCAGCAGCAGCAAAGACCCTTGCTGCAATATTGAGAAAGGGGCGGATCCGCAGATCCGCCCCTCCCCGTTTCTGCAGCGACCCTGATGCAGTCCGATCAAAGCCCGCTTTAACGCAGCAACTGCAATACCCCCTGCTGGCTCTGGTTGGCCTGCGCCAGCATCGCCTGCGCCGCCTGGGTCAGGATCTGGCCACGGGCGAGCCTGGTCGTCTCCCCGGCAAAGTCCGCGTCCTGGATCCGGGATCTGGCTGCGACGGTGTTGGTGTTGATGCTCGTCAGGTTGCTGATGGTTGCCTCCAGCCGGTTCTGGACAGCACCCAGTTGGGCACGGCTCACCGAGATCGAGCCTAGCGCCTCGTCGATGGACGAAAGCGCAGCGGTCGCGCCCCCCTGTGTCGAGATGTCGATATCCTTCACCTTCAGGCCGCCCAGGTCCGCGCCATAGCGATTCTCCTCAAAGCCGAGGCTCGTGAAGTTCGAGCCTGCTCCAAAGCCCTGGCTTCCCGCCTTCATGTCGATGGCCGCAGCGCTTTCCAGGCGGACAGTCGAGTAGGCGGTCTGGACTGCATCGGCTGCGATGCTGGCCGGGTTAACGACACCAAGTGCCGTATATGCCGTTCCGGTTCCGGCAATCGTCGCGTCGCCAAGCCCGAAATTCGCTGCGGTTCCGCCGGCCGAAGCGAACCATACCGATATGTTGCGACCGTCCGCTGCCGTCAGCGAAAGGCCGCCACGGCCATTGTCCGACGCAACCACCCCGGTGGAACCGGAGAAATTGTTGATCGCAGTCGAGACCCGTTCGCGGACCTGCTGTTGGCTGTCGGTAGCAGCGGTGCTGATCGCGATCGCAACACCGTTGACATGGAGATCGGTGTTGACCGCCGCAACGGTGGTGGTGGTGGCATTGATCGTCAGGGCGTTGGCCGTTGCCGTCACGCCGGTCAGCCTGCTGCTTTCGTTGATTGCCGCGGCAACGGCGATGGCCGAGGCCGATTTCACACTCGACGCAGCGGCAGTGGAGGACTGGGTGTCATCGGATCCCCTGGAGGCGCGGATGGATATGCCGTTGAGCACCAGGTCCCCGGTGTTCAGCGAGAGCGCGGTGGCCGCGCTGGTGGCCACGGCCCGCGAATCCGACGACACGCTCGAGACGCCCCGATCGAACGAACCGGCCGCCAGACCGGAACGCGACAGGCGTCCGGCCCCGACCGAGTCAACGACGATCGGCCCCCCGGAATCCGAGACCAGGGAGAAGGTTCCGCTTTGCGCACCTTCCTTCAGGCCGGTCGCTGCGGCCGTGATCGTACCCAGGCTGACCGCGATGTTCCGGCCATCGGCAGCTTCCAGGCGGATGCCACGGTTGCTGTCGCCCGTGTCGATGGCGCGAACGCCGGTCTGGCCCGTCATCAGGTTGATGGCGTCCACCACTGCAGTGCGGGATGTTGCGGCATTCGTCGTCGTCGTGATCGAACCGGATGTGACGCCGTTGATCGTGACTGTTCCCGTAAGCGCGGCTGCCGTCATCGCCGTGCCGGTCATGGTGGTGGTGCCGACAACGGCGCGCACGCCGGTTTGCGCGCTTTCGCGGTTCACCGCGGCCGCCTTGGCAATGGCGGACGCCTCTTTGCCGGAGAAGGAAAAAGCGTCATCTGCTGCGCGCGAGCTGCCGATGGCCACGCCGTTGATCCGCAGATCATTGGCCTGCAGCGACTGGTTCGCGGTGAGGTTGGCGATCGAGGTTTCGAAGGCGCCCGAGGCCGTCAGGCCAGGCACGCTTCCCGTGCCGAGATCCCCGGCGCGGGCCGAGCCGATCGAAAGCTGGACCGTCTGACCGGCGCGAGATCCCGTCTGCAGAGCCAGCTGGCTGGAAGATCCGTCCAGCAGGCGAATTCCGTTGAAGCTCGTGCGGCTGGCGATATTGTCGATTTCGCTCACCAGCTGCGAGACTTCGGCCTGAAGCGCGTTGCGATCTTCTCCGGAAATGGTGCCGTTGGCCGCCTGGACCGACAGTTCACGCATCCGCTGCAGCATGTTCGTGACTTCGCCCATGGCCGATTCGGCCGTCTGCGCGAGCGAGATGCCGTCTCCGGCGTTGCGGATCGCAACCGAGAGCCCGCGAACGTCAGCGGTCATGCGCTGGGCGATTGCAAGGCCGGCTGCATCGTCCTTGGCGCTGTTGATACGTAGCCCGGTCGAAAGGCGTTCCATGGCCTGGTCCAGACCCATCTGGGCAGTCCGGCTCCCGCTCTGGGCCTTCATGGCTGAAAGATTGGTGTTGATGATGGTCATCGCGTCTCTTCCTCTTTATGGATCGGGCCGTGCCCGGAAGAAGCCCCTGACATGAAGCCTCAAGCCCAGATCACGGCATCAGCCGGGCCCGGTTAAGCCGGGACGAATCCGGACAAGGATATGACCGCAATCGCCCCGCCCCTGCTTGCGCCGATTCTGCTCGCAGGGCGCCACTGGTTTGTCATCGACAAGCCGGCCGGGGTGGCCGTGCACGCCGGCCCGCGAACGCCGCAAAGCCTTGAAGACCTGTTGCCGCTCTATGCGCCGGGCAGGCCCGCCCCGCAGGCCGTGCACCGGCTTGATCGCGATACCTCAGGCTGCCTGCTGATAGCGCGCCGTGCATCGGCGTTGCACGCGCTTTCGGCGGCTTTTGCCGCCGGGCAGGTTCGCAAGCTTTACTGGGCGGTGGTCGTGAACCCGCCTGCCGAAAGTTCCGGTCTTGTGTCTGCGCCCCTGATCAAGCGATCCACTGCCCGAACGGGCTGGCGCATGCATGCCGATCCGGCAGGAAAGCCTGCGCGGACACATTGGGAAGTGCTCGACCGCAGGGGCAAACATGCCCTGCTGGCATTGCGGCCAGAAACCGGCCGGACCCACCAGATCCGCGTGCATGCTGCATTGCTTGGCCCGGGCTCTGCCATCGTCGGCGATCCGGTTTACGGCGCGCCGGACCCCGCGGGGATGATGCTGCACGCCCGCGAGCTGGGTTTCATCGATCCGGAAACAGCAACGGCGCAAACGGCCGAAGCACCCTGCCCCGACCGTTTCCTTAAGATGGGATTTTCCGGCTGACCGGAACCCGGCTGTCCTGCCGGACAGCGTGCAGGCTAGAGCATGTTCCGATCTGGTGGAATCACCGGCATCGGAAAACCATGCGGAAAAACAA
>JGI24125J20156_1000156_pt1 | contig 19096 bp, 16 predicted proteins | sample Subbio12Aug_8Bad_FD_20156 | JGI IMG/M metagenome (IMG submission 20156) | reverse complement strand
GGCGGCCGGTTCGCAACCAGCCGATGTCGTCGGCCTTTACGGCCATGTCCTGAACCAGCGCCGAAAGAAGCGCGAGGTCTGCGGGGGATTCCGCGCGGAGGTGAATGCGCTCGCTCATCTCTGACGGCCCCGCCGCGCGACCCGCTCAGTCATCGCTTACCCGTTCGATGTCGGCGCCGACGGCCTGCAATTTCTCCTCGAGCCGCTCATAACCGCGGTCCAGATGATAGACGCGGCGGACGATGGTTTCGCCCTCGGCTGCAAGGCCGGCGATGATCAGGCTCATCGAGGCGCGAAGGTCGGTCGCCATGACCGGAGCGCCTGTCAGCCTTGCAACGCCGCGAATCATGGCGGAGCGGCCGCGAACGGTGATGTCGGCTCCCATCCGCGCCAGTTCCGGCACGTGCATGTAGCGGTTTTCGAAGATCGTCTCGGTCAGCACCGAAGCGCCGTCCGCAACCGTCACCAGCGCCATGAGCTGCGCCTGCATGTCGGTAGCGAGCCCCGGCCAGGGCGCTGTCTGTGCCATGACACCGTGGAGGCCGTTGGCACGGCCGACGAGGAGCCCGTCGGGCCTGTCCTCGAACGAAACGCCGGCGTCTTCGAGTACCGGCAGGGTCGCCCCCATCAGATCCCGGCTGGCGCCCGCCAGCAACAGCTCGCCTCCGGTGATGGCAGCAGCGCAGGCATAGCTTCCGGCCTCGATCCGGTCGGGCATGACGGCGTAGGTCGCTCCGTGCAGTCGGCTGACGCCCTGCACGATCAGCTTCTCGGTGCCGATGCCCGAAATCTTGGCGCCCATCGCCACGAGGCAGTTCGCGAGATCGACTATCTCGGGCTCGCGCGCGGCATTTTCGATCACCGTTTCGCCTTTGGCCAGGACGGCGGCCATGAGCACATTTTCGGTCGCGCCGACGCTGACGACGGGGAAGATGATCCGCCCGCCCACGAGGCCGCCCCTGGGCGCCCTGGCGCGCACATAGCCCGAAGTCATCTCGATCTGGGCGCCCAGCGCTTCGAGGCCCTTCAGATGCAGGTCGATCGGGCGGTTGCCGATGGCGCAGCCGCCGGGCTGGGAGACGGTCGCCACCCCTTCGCGGGCGAGCAGGGGGCCAAGGACCAGAACCGAGGCGCGCATCTTGCGGACGATATCATAAGGCGCGGTGGTGGAGGTGACGCGGTTCATCGAGACGGTCATGACCCGTCCGAAATCCTCCGGTCGGCTGCCATGGGTGTGGGTGGAGGCGCCGAACTGGTTCAGCAGATGGCCGAAGGTGTCCACATCGGCAAGGCGCGGCAGGTTCCTGAGCGTCAGCGGCTCGTCGGTGAGGAGGGCCGCGGGAAGCAGCGTGAGGGCGGCGTTCTTCGCGCCCGAGATCGGCAGGCGGCCTTTCAGCACGCGGCCGCCCGAAATGCGTATCTGATCCATAGGGCAGGGTGAATAGCGATACCCGCCGGGCTAAGCGAGAACAAAGGAGACCGACATGATCGAACTCTGGCATTGCGCCGACGCCCGCTCGTTCCGACCGTTGTGGATGCTGGAGGAAATGGAGCTGCCCTACACGCTCCATATGCTGAGGTTTCCGCCGCGCTACCTGGAGCCGGGCTATACCGACCGGAATCCGCTGGGGACGGTCCCCTGGTTCGAGGACAGGCCGGAGGCGGCGCCGACGGACGAAAGCGGGATACAGATACTGACGGAGAGCAGCGGCATCCTGCACTATCTGGCGGAACGGCACGGCCCGACGCCGCTTGCCGTGGACAGCAGCGAGCCGGACTTCGGCGCCTATGTGAACTATCTGTTCCAGTCGGATGCAACCTTCACCTTTCCGCAGACGCTGGTGCTGCGTTACCGGGTTCTGGAGAAGCCCGAGAAGCGCCAGCCGCAGGTGGCCGACGATTATGCCAGATGGTTCACGGCACGGATGGGCTGGGTGGAACAGCATCTGGAAGACGGGCGGAAATGGCTTGTCGCGGGACGCTTCACCGCGGCCGATATCGCGGTCGGCTATGCCTGCCTGCTGGCTGATACGCTTGGGCTGCTGGACGGGCTGGGGCCCAACACCCACGCCTGGTGGGGCCGCTGCCGGGCGCGCGATGGTTACCGGCGCGCCCGGGCGGCGCAATCGACCCGGGAAAATTTGCCCAGCGGAACGCCTTGACCAGGCTGCATGCGCTTTCGCCCGGCCCCCTGGTAACAAATTTCCCCGGGGCCTGTTAACTCTGGTGCAGGCCAGCTTCCGGAATTCGGTTGCCGTGCGTCAACGCTGACCGGGGTTCACCCATTAACCAGCGCAATCGGAGCGGGATCTCCGCCGTCCCTTCAGACCTGACCGGGTGCCCTTCCGGCTTCGGTCATCTCTGGACGGGAGTATCCGATGAAGCGCCATGTTGCACGCCGTTCCTCCATCGTTTTCGGGTTTCTGACGGCCACCATTCTGGCCGGTCACGCCCCGGTGCAGGCGCAGGTGCAGGCGCCGCGCATCTTCTATGTCGATTTCGACGGGGGCAATGACGGCAACGACGGCCTCAGTCCAGCCACTGCATGGAAGCATGCGCCGGGCGACCCGAACTTCAGGAACGGAACGGCGCGGCTGTTCACACTTTTGGCGGGAGATACCGTGCGGTTCCGCGGGGGCGTTCGCTATCGGGGCAGTCTGATGCCGCGCGCCAATGGCACGGCCGATGCCAGGGTCATGCTGGACGGTTCATCCTGGGGCGCTTCGCGCGCGATCATCGATGGCAGCGATGCAGCGACTGGCGTTCGCCGCTGCCAGTCGGCCGCGGAATGTTTCGACAACCCGCACTGGCAGAACCTGTGGCGCGCCGATGTCCCGGCGACTGCCAGCTGGAACACCACCCTGTTCGTGAACGATATTCCCATGCAGGCAGCGCAGTGGCCGGAAGTCCAGGCGCGGGACGCTTCCAACATAAGCATGTTCCAGACCATCCCGCGCGCGGCCTATGCCGACCTGCTTGCCGGTTCAATCACCCACAGCCTGCCGCCGGGCATGGCGGCCGGCACGCCCGTGCTGGCGCTGTGGAACAGGCCCAACCTGATCGGCTTCACACCCGATGTGCGCGTGACGGGAAGCGGGCTGGAATTCGTCGGAGCCGCATGGTCAAGCGCGGCCTTCAACCCCTATCCCGATCGTGACAACCGTTTCGCGATCCTGAACGCGCCGGGCCGGGTGCTCCGGCCGGGGCTGGCTGCCATCAGCCCGAGGGACGGGATCGCGATCTTCTGGCCGCCCTCCATCAACTCAACACCGCGCGTCACCCTTGGCACGCCGCGCACCGGAATCAACCTTGCGCGCGCAAACCACATGGTGATCCGCGGCTTCTCCTTTTCCAACTTCAACGCGCATCCCATCCTGCAGCGATCATCGAACATCGGGAACGTGATCCGTGACAACAGCTTCCGTTCCATTGCGCATACATTGGCCATCTGGGCGATCGGCGCCCGCGACTTCACGGTTTTCCGGAACGAGTTTCATAACCTGGTATGGAGCGCCGGCATCAAGATCGACAGCACGCTGGGGCCGGTGATGATCCGGTGCAACCGGATGACCGAAATCACCCGGACGGCCATCAGTTTCAACAATGTGGGCAATGCCACCGTGCGTGCAAACAGCATCGCCGGCATCCGCGGCAACCACGCCAACGGGATCAGTGCCTACAATGACAGCCGGAATGTTCTCATCGACCACAATATCGTGAAGGATGCAGCGCGCCCGTTCACGACCCATGGCGCAAGGACACTGGTGCACGCCAGCGGCACGCCGGGTGTGCGCGTGAGCGGCAACATCTTTATCAGCAACAGCGCCGGCGGAGCCGGCCTCACCAGCTACGGGCGGACGCCCGACTTCGTCGTGACGGACAATTTCACGTCGGGGCCCCGTTTCGGCATGAGGCTGGCCGGCACCGAGACCGGATTTGTCGCAACCGGAAACCGGGTGGTGGGCCAGATCGCGATAACCACCAGAGGCAGCGTCGCTGTCGCCCCGGAAACCAACCAGTTGCACAATGCCGACGGCAACGGTGCGCTCCTGGTGCAGGAAATGGAGAAGGCGGTGATCAGCCCCACGGCCTGCAGCGGCTGAGGCGGGCTTCGGCCATCCGGCCGGCGGGACTTGGCATCATCGGCTGCACGGCAGATTCACGAGGGACGGCTGCGCACCACCCTGAGCGGGCTCCCGCTCGATGGAATGCTGCAGCCGTCCTCGCTGAATTCGCCCTTCAGCGCATCGGCATAGCGAAGATCTTCCCGATTGCCCTCGATCGTCCAGTCGGGCCGAGCGTGATCCTGCCGTGCGATTCGCGTTGTGACGTTGTTGCGGACCACAATTTCACGATCACTTTCATTGAGCAGGAGCCCCAGTTTGGGACCCGCAAGGACATTGCCCTCGATCAGCACGCCCACCGTGCTTGCCCCCCAGCTGTTGATCGCCGCCTGGCCCGCGGGGCTGCTGACAAATATGTTGTTGCGGATCGTGAGGCGGTTGGGGACATCGGGTGTCCTGTTGCCATGGAATGTCATTGGCCTCGAGGCAGTCACGACGCAGTTGTTCTCGACAAGAATATCCTGGTTGGCAAGGTAAAGGGTGATCCCGTTGGCGTGCACGCCGGCCAGCTCCGCGAGGAAGTTTCCCCGGACCACGCCCCCGTGCACGCTCCACAGCAAAAGCGCCGTGCCGCCCACCCTGCGCAAGACATTGCCCTCGACAAGCACATCGGTCGAGTGCTTGCCGGACACCCGGAAACCGCGTCCCAGCGCCACATCCTCCACCCGGTTCTGCGTGAACCGCAGGCCGTCGACCTTCGCAAATTCGACAGCGCTCGAGCGATGCTCGATATGCGCCGGCCCGATGTGGTTGCCGGTGATCCGGATGGCGGCGGCACGGTCCCTGAAGCTGGTGATGGCCCTGCCTTCGCGCCTGCTGGCGACCGACCCGACCAGATTGCGCAGGCGCAGCCCCTCGATGCTGATGTGGTGCTTGCCGTCGACATCGATCCCGAAGCGGCCCGACCCGACCGACAGGTGCGGGGCCGCATCCCCGGGCCTGAGGCGCGCGATGATCAGTTCAGGCCCGGCGACAAAGAAAGTGCCCGGATCCCCAAGACCGGCCGCGCTGCCGAGCAGGGATACGGGAACGTTGCTTTCGTAGAACTGCAGGCCTTCGGCGTCGAAGAACAGACTGTCCCCTTCCACCCGCAGCACCGGGCGACGATCCACCTTGTTCGGTCGCACCCAGATGGCGAGTTCGGGCTTGCCCCCGCTTCGGGCCGCTTGTGCCAGCGCCGGAGAGACAAGCTCGCCGCGCTTCACCGCGTCCAGATGTTCGGCCGGCACGCTCTCGAAATTCCTGCGATCATCGGAAAGGAAGGGGTCAGGCAGCCTTGGCAGCTGCGACATGTAATAGAGGCCCTGTGAACCGAACAGGATGATCCGCTGCGTGACCGGCTGGTCGAATTCCACGCGATGAAGGCCCTGCCAGGCCCGGATGCCGCCGCAGTCCGCCGCGCTGGTGCAGGGGCGTGCCGCACGCACCGGATCGGAGCCGTCGATGATGCCCATGCCCTTGCCCCAGCCGAGGCCGCTGAAGACGATGGGTGCGCCTTGAGCGCCGCTGGCGGGCACGACGATCGATCCGCGATAGGGGACGCCGGCGCGAAAGAGAATCCTGTCGCCGGGCTTCAGGGCTGCCGATGCCGGAGCGCCGGTCGCCTTGGGATCGCCCGGCGCATGCTTCCAGGCTGTGGCGGGTGTCCGGCCGTCCGCCCGGTTCGAGCCGTCCGCGAAATCGACGTGCCAGGTTGTTCCGCCCGCCGGCGCATTGGCGCAGCCCGCAAGGGCCAGCGCCGCCGCCAGGGACTGCCATTTCATGTCACCAGCCTCCAGCCCGTCAAATCCGCCATCAGGAGCGGGCGGTAGAGGTGCGGGAACAACGCACCGCCCCGCGAAGGCTCCCAGCGGAGCGCCGGGTCAGTGCCCAAGGCCAGTTCGGCGATGACCAGCCCGGATTCGTCTGCGAAATGCTTCCGCAATATGTCATCGACCTGGCCGGCGTCGGACAAATGGATGAAACCGTCCCGCAGATCGTCAGCCGAACCCTCGAACCTGCCCAGGGCCTCGAACCGGGCCCACTCAGGGGCTCTCAGGATCTTGAACAGCATGGGCGCCAGACTGGCGGCAACGCGCCCGCGTTGCAAGCCGGCCGAACCGGCCGATGGAACAGGCTGGCACATTTCCTTCAGCGACGCTATCGCCGCAAGGGCATATGATCGATCCTGAAAATATTTCCGCGTGCCTGCCATGTTCCCATTCCACCGCGCGCTGGTCTGTCGTGATCCCCTATTTCAACGAAGAGGCCTTTCTGCTGGCCACGCTGGCAAGCCTCTCGGCGCAAACGCTCCGGCCCTTTCATGTGATCCTGATCGACAATGGGTCAACCGACCAAACGGCCGAACTGGCCAAGGCCTGGGCCGTTGCGCAGCAGGGGATCAGGGTGACCCTGCTTTCGGAGCCGACACCGGGGCAGGTGCATGCGCTTGCCGCGGGCGTCGCGGTGGTCGACACCGAATTCCTGGCCATCTGCGATGCCGACACGCTCTATCCGCCGGGCTATCTGGATACGGCGACGGCGCGGATGGATTCCGTGTCGCATTCCATCGTGGGTTTCATCGCACATGACACCCACGCAGATCCCGACAGCCTGTCCGAACGTGCCGGTCGCTGGCTTTACACCCATGTCATCCCCAACATCCTGCGCAATCAGGCGCATGGTGGCGGCTATGCGCATCTGATGCGGACAGCGCAGTTCAGGGCTTCGGGCGGCTATTGCGCCGGGTTGTGGCCCTATGTGCTGAAGGATCACGAGCTGGCCCATCGGCTGACCAAGCAGGGCGAGATTCGCTACGCGACCGATCTGTGGGTTCGACCGTCTGACCGGCGTGCAGACCGCAACGGCGTGCGCTGGACCCTGTTCGAGCGCATCCTCTACCATCTGACGCCGCCGCGCGCGAAGGACTGGTTCTTCTACGGCTTTCTTCGCCGGCGGTTCGTGGCGCGCGGACAGCAGGACACGGTGCTCAGAAAGCAGAGCTGGGTGGACAGCGGGAACTGAGGTCTTTTCATGGTGGCCAACCCCTGCCAGAACCAGGGCATGAGCGAAAAATTGCACGCCGGGGCCCGGCACGATCCCGAACCAGCAATGCTGGCCAAGACCGAGGTTCTGGTGGAAGCGCTCCCCTATCTGCAGCGTTACGCCGGCAAGACCTTCGTGGTGAAATATGGCGGCCATGCGATGGGCGACCCGGAACTGGCCCGCGATTTTGCCGACGACATCGTGCTGCTGAAGCAGGTGGGCATCAGGCCTGTCGTCGTGCATGGCGGCGGACCGCAGATCGGCGCGATGCTCAGGCGGCTGGGGCATGAAAGCCGCTTCGTGGACGGACTGAGGGTGACGGACGCGGTTACGGCCGAGGTCGCCGAAATGGTTCTTGGCGCCATCAACAAGGAGCTGGTGCGCTGGATCAACGAGGCGGGCGGCCGGGCNGTCGGGCTGTCGGGCAAGGATGCGAACCTGATCCGCGCCGAAAAGGTGACCCGGACATCGCGCGATCCCGGCAGCGCGATCGAGCAGGTGGTGGATCTGGGTTTCGTCGGAGAGCCGGCGAACATCGACCGCCATGTGCTGGATGTGCTGACCGCAGCTGACTATATTCCCGTGGTGGCGCCGGTTGGGGTGGGGGCGGACGGCCATACCTACAATATAAACGCCGACACCTGTGCAGGGGCCGTTGCCTCTGCGCTGAGAGCCGCGCGGCTGTTCCTGCTGACGGACGTGCCGGGCGTGCTTTCCAAGGAAGGAGCGCTTCTGAGCGACCTGACGCCGGGCGACATCGCGACGCTGGTGGCCGACGGCACGATTTCGGGCGGGATGATCCCGAAGCTTGAAACCTGCGTGCAGGCGGTGGAAGGCGGGGTCGATGCCGCTGTCGTGCTGGACGGCCGCGTGCCCCACGCCATGCTGCTGGAAATATTCACGAGACGGGGCGCTGGAACCCTGGTCAGAAGGATGCCGGGATAATCCCGTGTTCCCGCTGATCAGAACCGGTCAGCGGCACGCTGCGAACCGAAGGTCAGCCTTCGGCTGAACCGCGACCGCGCGCCGGCCGGATGACCCCCCAATCCAAAATCTGCCAAAGTAGTGCTAATAGCCCATTACAAAACTGACGTGGCCGATCTCCCCGCGCCGGGACTGCCCCGGCGGGGTCTGCAGCTGGGTGCCGTAATCTACCCGGAGATCGAGCCAGCGCCCCAGTTCCAGCCGCGCCATCGCCCCTACGCTGGCTGTCCGCTGCCACCGTGCTTCACTCGATAACCTGTCAGGGTTTCCCACCTGCCCGGCATCCACAAAGGCGCCGACCCGCAGTCTGCTTGCGCCAGCGGAAAGGCCGCCCGGCCCGATGGGCGGAGACCATATCTCCTGGGCGAACAGCATCCCTTGCGCCCCTAGAACGAGGTTCGGATCATAGGCGCGCACCAGTCCCGGCCCGGCTGCGGAAAGCTGCTCCGAGGCCAGCAGGTTTCCAGTCGTGATCTGCCCCGTCCAACGGGTCACGGCTTCTGCTCCGCTTCGCCCAAGCGGTGTTGTCTGGGATGCGCCCAGCCTGAGATAGGCATAGGTCGCGCGCGCGAACGGCGTTCCCAATTGGCCGGATGCCGGTTGGAAAGCAGCGTCGGTGTTTCGGCTGCCGATACCGCCGGGGGAAAGATAGAAGCTGCCTGAGACAGACAGCAGCCCCGCATTCCAGACACGGCTGACCGTCAAGTCCGTGACCAGCTGGTGGATCTGGGTGGATTCGTCCGAAATCAGCATCCCTCCAAACAACAGGTTGTTGTCGGTCTGCTTGAAGTCATAGCCGACCGTCAGCTGCGCCCGCATGTCTGCCCGGGAAGCGATGCGAAAGGCAAGCCGCGGCGAAAGCTGCCAGCTTTCTCCTGTCTGGCCAATGGCAGGGCCAAGATCCGGCGAGGTCTCCTGCCGTGTGCCGAACAGAATTGCCGTCGCGCTCGAAGAAATCGGTTGAACGAGCGTGATACTGTGGGCGCGGAACCCGGGAGGTTGTCCGTTCCGGCTTTCGAAACGATCCTTCGATGCCGTGAACTGATAGGCAAACTGGCCGTCTCCGCCAAGGAAACTGCCCCAGTTGAAGCCGAAGGCCAGCCGCTCGCGCCCGGCTTGGGGTGTGCCATTGTTCTCGAAACTGCCATAAACCCGGAACGGCCGTCTGTCGGTCACGCGGATGACGACATCGGTCGTCAATGGCGCCTCGCCGCGGCGATACAGGAGATCGACCCGGCGGAACGGGTTTTCGGCAATCCGGTTGAGGTCTTCGAGAAGCTCGTTCTGGTCGACGGTCTGACCGGGCTCCAGCCTGATCATGTTGCGGATGCGCTCGGCCGAGGTGAACCGGCCTCCTTCCACACGCACATCGCCCACGACAAACTCGCGAACCACAAAAGTGACCGTCCCGTCGGTTACATCCTGCTCGGGCACCGCTACATCGACCAGGGGTCGCCCCGCTTCTCGATAGGTTGCGACGGCGGCGCGCGCCAGGGCGTTCAGGCTCGCAATCGAGGCCGGGGCCCCGAGATCTGCGGCGGCGCGTGCGCGAAAGGCCGGCGTGTCGAGCAAGGGCAGCCCGATGAACAGCAGTTCGGGGTCTTCGGGCTTTGCGGGCCATGCTCCGAATGCCGGATCCGGAACAAAACGAAGGCGCTTCAGATGCGGCAGAATGGGCGAAGCATCGTCGGGTGCCAGCGCGGCTTCGGGCGCGGTTTCGATGATCGGCGATTGCGGCTCCAGCAGGCGCGGCACGGATTGGCGGAAATCCTGCGCCGGCACTGGTGTTGGCGCCAGCGCCAACCCGATCGAGGCCGCCAGAAGAGGCAGGCGCTTCGATGCATGAAAAATCTTCGAATCCCGCAAACGTCGACCCCACATCGGAACTGTCTAGTCACAGATTGTCGGCCAGCAAAGTGAAATAGCTCGATGTTTCCCGCTCAGGCCGGGCCGCGCACATGGCCTGCGACGCTCGGCTTGGGCGCAACCGCGCGTCTCAATGGAATTGCGGCGCCACTGCTCTCCAGAACCAGCCCGGCAAGGCGCACGCCTTCCAGGGGCTGAAGCTCGGTCAGAGGCGATCCGGCAAACGGGCCACGCTGGGGAAGATCGGCAAAGTTGGCGAAGGCGAAGCCCGCAACATCGACATGACGGCCCGCTACCAGCAGAAGGCCCGGCCGACCCATGCCGACGGAAAAAGCAGGCCGGGTGCCTTCGAAAGGGCGCACGATGGCAATCCGCTTGCCCGGCAGCGTCCGTGCCATGCCCTGGCTCTCAAACCCGCGCGGCCCGGCCCGCATCAGAACCGACCCAGCCTGGAACAGCGGGGCATACGCAGGCGCATGGCGCGGCATGACAATGTGCCACAGGCGCCTCCATCCCGGCTCGCCGGCGCAATCGCGTTTGCTGCGGCATGGTCTTGCCCGGACCGGTTCGCCACCGTCGATGGTCGCGCGGCCGGGGCCCCAGCCTTCGCCAAGAAGGCGTATCGGGCGCTCGGGATCCCCTGAAACCCGCAGCACCACCGTGCCGCGATAGGCCACGCCACCCCGGAACAGAAGAGTGTCGCCCGGGCCAAGCGCGACAGTCCGTGGCACGGGGCCGGCCCGGCTGTCGCCGGGAGCGCGCTTCCAGGCTGTCTGCGGGGTCAGCCCATCGGCGCTGTCGCACCCCTCCTGCCAGTCCACATGGTAAGTCGTCTGGGCCTCGACTCGGGCAGGCTCTGCGATCATCAGTATCGCAATTGCCGTCGCCAGAGACATCCGTGGATGTTTTCCTGTCTGCTGCCATTTTCGCATCACCGACCTCCGGCTTCCTTGCCAACGGGAACGGCCTGGCGCGGTCTTTCTTGAGCATCTAGGGATTTCAGGAGGATGGCCTCCGCTATTCAACAAAATGATTTGACTACAAATGATTAACGAATTTGGTGACTGCGGATTCACTCACTTGTTACCTTGACTCGTTGCCCTGCCCGACGCCAGCCTGTTGTCTGGATCGGTCGGGAGCATTTCATGAGACGGGGCAATTCATGAAACAGGCTAGGGTTTGCGCGACCGCAGGCCTCGTCGCGAAGGGTGCGGTAACGACGGTTGCGGTAACGGCGGTTGCGGTAACGGCGGTTGCGGTAACGGCGGTTGCGGCGTTGGCGCTATTGTTCCATTCCGCACCTGCAAACGCGGGTGCGGTCGTGATCCACACCGGGCCGTTTCTCGCTGCGCCCACCCATGTCAACGGCTTCGAATTGATGGCAGATGGCATGTCGCATACGGAGCAGGGAATCGCCGTCTCCTATGTCGGGCGGGCGACCGGTATCTGGCGCACGTCGCAGCTGGCCGACGGTGCCCAAAGCTGGTACCCGAACGCAGGGGGCTTCGGTTTCACGCGGATCACCCTTGCCAACAGCGTGTCGGCGTTTCAGTTTTCCGCCGGAAGCGGCTGGCTTATCGGAGATCCGGGCCTGCAGTTCCGGCTGATGGCTGGGGGTAGCATAGTCGCCGAGGGCGTGATCGAAGGATTGCCCCGCTACCGCGGCTTCCGGTCCTATGGCTTTTCCGGTCTCGAATTCGATGAATTGCATCTTCAGTCGCTTCTCGGTCCATCCCCTTTTGACGAGCTTGGCTTCGATGCGCTTGCCCTTGACAGCCTTGCCCATGGCGGCGAGTTTCTGTCGCCGCAAATTCCGATCCCAGAGCCGCAAACATGGACGATGTTGATCCTCGGGTTCGGACTGATGGGCCTGGCGCTCCGCCGCCAGAAAAACGCCGTTCGGCACGATCCGTCCAGCCGGTCTCTGCATAAGATCGAAACTTGTACTAGTTGTTTAGTCCCAGCGAGTCTCGATCTGACTGCATCAGATCGGCCGCTTCATCTCCTTGTTTTTCCGCATGGTTTTCCGCATGGTTTTCCGCATGGTTTTCCGCATGGTTTTCCGCATGGTTTTCCGATGTCGGTGATTCCACCAGATCGGAACATGCCCTAGCGAAAGCGCCAGCCCAGCGAGCGGGTTATGATGTGAAAAATGCTGTTCTGCTCCAGCGTGCCCGATACCAGTGCGCTGCCCGGGCCGACGCCGTAGAGCGCGACATCCTCCCCGCCATGCGCTTCAGCGCGCAGAAAGAAGGTCTTGTGTTGCAGGAAATCGGGATCGTTCGATGGCCTGGCGGATGACAGAAGCCGGTCGCCCACGCGAACTTCGAGCGGACCATTGGCATAGCCGAGCGTGGGCATCGTGCGCCCTAGCTGATCCAGCGAATTGCCCTGGGCATCCACCACCGCGCGGCGTTCCCTGCCGGGGATCGGGCGGATAAGGCCCATGATGTCATTCCCTCGGGGCGGATAGCCGGCCATGGTGAATACATGGCTGTGATCGGCGGTGACGAGAATCAGCGTGTCGTCTTCGTTCACCAGTCTGCGCACGGCCTCGACTGCCTTTGCGAGTTCAACCGTTTCATCAAGCGCGCGCCAGGCGTTGGTGATGTGGTGGGCGTGATCGATCCGCCCGGCTTCCACCATCAGCACATAGCCCGCACCATTCCTGCCGCCATGCTTCGCCTGCAGCTTGCGCACCGCAAAGGTCGCCATTTCGGCCAGCGAGGGCTCTTGCTGCCGGTCGGCGTCGAAGTTGAAATCCAGATGATCGGCGTTGAACAGGCCAAAAACAGGCCCCGGGGCCTTCGGGTCAAGCGCGCGGAACGGTGCGGCCGAATCCACGAACGTCCCGGCCCGTGTGGCGGCCTGCCATTCCGCAATCAGGTCGCGCCCGTCGTCGCGGGTGCCGCCTTTGCCGGCGGGACGAAACTTCGAAAGCCCGCCGCCCAGCACAACATCAAAACCGCCGGAAAAGCCGGTAAGCTGGGCGGCGATATCGACACAGCCGGATTTGCGGTCTGCGACGGGAAAGCTGTGATCCGGCGCTTCCCAGTCGCGGTTGGGCACATGGGCGAACATCGCAGCCGGCGTCGCATGGGTGATGCGCGTGGTTGTCACCATGCCAACGCCCATCCCGCGCTCCCTCGCAAGAGCGCCAAGGGTGCGGGGCAGCCGGTCTGTATGTCGGCAATCCCCGGGGCCCTGCCCCGGCAGCATGCCAAGCACGCCGATGCGGGTCTTGGTGCCCGTTGTCATCGCTGTGGCGGTTCCCGCGCTGTCGGGCACCTGGGCATCGGTATTGTAGGTCTTCACCAGCGCGGTTGCGGGGAACTTCTCGAAGCTGAGGAGATTTTCCTCGCCACCCTCGAAACCCGGGAGCCTTGCGCCGCCATTGGCCTCGGCGTGGCGTTTTGCGCGCTGTTGCGCTTCGAAGATTCGCGCCGCGGTCACGGTAGTCGGCCCCATGCCGTCGCCGATGAACAGGATCACATTCCTCGCCCGGTCATCGGCGCCGGGAACGCGGCTGCGCATCTCGATCTCGGCGACCGATTTCTTCCAGCTTGGCTCTGACGCCGCCGAAGTCTGGATCGACTGGGCGGAAAGCGGGGCTGCTACAAGCAGCGCACACAGGAGGATGATTCTCATGCCAGCCTTATCTCAGCGAGACGTTGCAATAAAAAGTCATTGGCAGTGATGGGCAAGACATCCGGATCGGCAATGAAGGACCTGATCAGCCAGTCGGGCCGGTAGTGCAGGAAATAGGGCATGGAATGACGCGCCAGATGCCGCCGTTCCGGCACGGGGTTCGCCACCCGATGGGTGGTGGAGGGAAGCCGGCCGCCGGTCTGGCGGGCCAGCATGTCGCCCACATTCACCACCAGGCTGCCCGCGGGGGCGGGCACGCTCAGCCATTCGCCGTCGCGCGCCAGCAGTTCGAGCCCGGCCTCCTCGGCGCCCAGCAGCAGCGTGATGACATTGATGTCCTCATGCGCCCCGGCCCGCACCCCCGACGCATCGGCCGGCACCGGCGGATAGTGCAGCAGCCGCAGGATGGAATTGCCCTCCTCCACCGGATCCTGAAAGAAATCGGCGGGTCGGCCGATGTGCACGGCGATCGCCTTCAAAATGCGCAAGCCCGCCGTTTCCAGGGCTGCGAACAGCGCCTGCATGGCAGGCCGGAATTGCGGGAGGACATCGTCGGGCCAGATGTTGGGCGCCATGACCGGCGCATGGCGGTGGCCTTCGGGCAGATCGCGGCCGACGTGCCAGAACTCCTTCAGGTCGGACAGTGTCTCGCCCTTCGCGGTTTCGATGCCAAACGGCGTATAGCCGCGCTGCCCGGCCCCGCCGACCTGATGGTAGCGGCGTTTCACATCGGCGGGCAGCGCGAAAAATGTCTTTGCGGCGTCGCTGGCGGCTTCAGTCACGCAATCCGGGATGCCATGCCCTTCGACAACGGCAAAGCCGGTCCGGCGGAAGCTGTCGCCAAGGCGGCGGGCGGCCTGCGCAAGATCATCCTCCACAAGGTGCAGCGGAACGGGCAGGATATCGGCATGATTCGTCATCCCCGAAGCATAGAGGCCCGAACCGAATCCGAGAACCAACAGGTTGAGGCGCAGCGCAAGTCGCGGCAAAGTCGGCAACCAGGGACATTGGGCAGGGACATCGGGAGAGTGGATCATGCTGGACTTCGACTACATCATCGTTGGGGCAGGCTCTGCGGGCTGCGTGCTGGCGAACCGGCTGACGGCTGACGGCAGGCACCGGGTGCTGCTGCTGGAGGCCGGCCCGAAGGACTGGAACCCGATGATCCATATCCCCGTCGGCTATGCGAAGACGCTGAAGGATCCGTCGGTCAACTGGCTCTACCAGACCGAGGAGGACCCGGGCTCCAACGGCCGCGCCCATGTCTGGCCGCGCGGCAAGGTGCTGGGCGGCTCGTCTTCCATCAACGGGCTGCTCTATGTGCGCGGCCAGCCGGCCGATTACGACAATTGGGCACAGCTTGGCGCGACGGGCTGGGCTTCATCCGACGTGCTCCCCTATTTCCGCCGCTCCGAGGGGAACGAGCGGCTGAGCGGCGAACAGCATGGCAGCGATGGCCCGCTGAACGTTTCGGATGCAGCCACGCGCCACCCCGTTTCCGATGCCGTCGTGCAGGCCGGAATCGAGGCAGGGCTGCCGTTCAATGACGATGTGAACGGCGGCGAGCAGGACGGAATCAGCTATTTCCAGCTGACCGTGAAGAACGGCATGCGCTGGTCCGCCGCGCGCGCCTATCTGAAGCCGGCGATGGCGCGGCAGAATCTGAAGGTGGAAACCGACGCCCATTGCGAGTCCATCCTGTTCGAGGGGCGACGCGCCACCGGCGTGCGCTTCCGTCAGGACGGCCGCAGCATCGCCGCTTATGCCTCGCGCGAGGTGATCCTGTGCGGCGGGGCCGTGAACAGCCCGCAGATGCTGGAGCTGGCGGGCATCGGCGACCCCGAAGTGCTGAAAGCGGCCGGGATCGCGGTGCGCCACGCGCTTCCCGGCGTCGGCGCCAATCTGCAGGATCATTATGTCGTCTCGGTCCAGTATCGGCTGAAGGCAGGCACCGTCACCGTCAACGAACTGAGCCGGGGCTGGCGGCTGATGGCGGAAGCCGCCAAATATGCCGTTGCGCGAAAGGGCCTGCTGACCCTTTCGGCCGCGCATGTGCAGGCCTATTGGCGTTCGCGCCCCGGCCTTTCCGGGCCCGACATCCAATATCATATCCTGCCCGCCACGGTCGACATTCCGCGCTTCGTGGAAAAGCAGTTGTGGGAGCTGGAAAGGGCACCGGGGCTGACGCTTGCACCCTGCCAGCTGCGCCCGGAAAGCCGGGGGACCATTCATGTGAAATCGGCAGACCCGTTCGCCGCGCCTGCCATCCGCCCCAACTATCTGGCCGACCCGATCGACCAGACGGCCATCACCGAGGGGTTGAAATTCGCCGATGTGATGGCCGGCCAGAATGCGCTGAAGCCTTACATGGAACATCGGCTGACACCCGCTGCCGGGCCGATGGCCGACGACGAATGGCTCGGCTATGCCCGCGAACTTGGCTCGACCATCTATCATCCCGTCGGCACCTGCCGCATGGGGCAGGCAAGCGATGCCGGAGCCGTTGTCGATCCGCAGGGCCGGGTGCATGGCATGATCGGCCTTCGCGTGATCGACGCCTCGGTCATGCCGCGCCTGGTTTCGGGCAACACCAATGCGCCCACCATGATGATTGCGGAAAAGATGTCGGATTCGGTGCTTGCAGACGCCCGCGCGGCGGCAGCGGCCTGAAGCATGAGGAAGGCGGACTGATGGCAGGCGCAGACATAGAGGCGAGACCTCGCTGGCGGCGGTTGCGGATCGCGGTCTGGATGGGCGCAGCGCTGATGCTGCTGCTTCCCGCAATGGCGATGCAGTTGACCGACGCGATGAACTGGGGTCCGGGTGATTTTGCGGTTCTCGGAGCCATGCTGCTGGGCGCAGCCGGCGCGCTGGAGCTGGCGGCGCGCTTTTCGGGCAGTGGCGCCTATCTGGCAGCAGGCGGGATCGCAGTCGGCACGGCTTTCCTCGTCATCGTCGTGAACCTTGCCGTGGGAATCGTCGGATCGGAAGCCAATCCGGCGAATCTGCTGTTCGCCGGCGTGCTGGGTGTCGGGATTGTCGGCGCGTTCGCTGCGCGGTTCAGGCCACGCGGCATGGCGCTGGCGCTGGTCGCGATGGCCGGCGCACAGATCTTGTTCGCGATCATCGCGCTTCTGGCCGGCTTGGGCACCATCCATGGCACCATCCCTGTCGTCACCATCCTTCTGGTGACGCTGTGGCTGGCGTCTGCCTTGCTGTTCCGGAAGGCCGCGCAAGAGGGTGACCGCACGGGTGCTGCCTGATACCGGGCCCCGGTAGCGGGAACCGGCTGCCGGGGCCCGGTATCAGCCTTTACCGCAGCGCCAGCCTGAGCACCCGGTCGTAGATCCGGGCGAGGGCGCGAATGTCGTCGACGCTCGCATGCTCGTCCACCTTGTGCATCGACTGGCCCGGCAGGCCGAATTCGACAACGGGGCACATGCGGCGGATGAAGCGCGCATCGGATGTGCCGCCCGATGTGCTGAGCTCGGGCTGAACCCCGGTTTCGGCAGTCACCGCCTCGGCTACCAGCGCCGACAGCGCGCCCGGTTCGGTGAGGAAGGCTTCGCCCGAAATTCGGATCTTCACGTCGGAACTGGGGGCGTGCCGGCTGACCACTTCCTCGATCCATCCGGCGAGTTCCGCGCCGCTGTGGCTATCGTTGAAGCGGATGTTCAACCGCGCCTTCGCCTGTGCCGGGATCACGTTGGTGGCAGGGTTTCCCACATAGAGGTCGACGATCTCGAGGTTGGAGCGGGAGAACCAGTCGGTTCCCGCATCAAGGACGCGGGCCTGCAGCTCGGCCAGCGCCGGGATCAGGCGGCGCACGGGGTTGTCGGCCCGGTCAGGGTAGGCGACATGGCCCTGCGCGCCGTTCACCGTGATCCAGGCGTTCAGGCTGCCGCGCCGGCCGATCTTGATGCAATCCCCCAGCTTGCGGACCGATGTAGGTTCACCCACCAGACACATGTCGGGCACATGGTTATTTTCTGCCATCCAGTCGAGGATGCGATCGGTGCCGAAGGTGGCGGGGCCCTCTTCGTCGCCGGTGATGATGAAGCTGAGCCTGCCCGGCGCATTTCGCGCGACATGCGCCTGCGCTGCGCTGACCATGGCGGCGAGCGCGCCCTTCATGTCGGCGGCGCCGCGGCCCACCAGCAGTCCGTTCCCGACGGTTGCGGCATAGGGATCGACCGACCAGCCCTGTCCTTCGGGCACCACGTCGCTATGCCCGGCAAAGGCGAAGTGCGGCGCTCCCGACCCGATGGTGGCGAACAGATTCTCCACCGGTCCATCCGGCGGGCTGCCGAACTGCAGGCGGGTGATCTTGAAACCCAGCGCCTCCAGAGCCTCTGCGAGAACGCCCAGCGCGCCGGCGTCCGCCGGCGTGACCGACGGGCAGCGGATCAGGGCCTGGGCGAGTGGCAGCGGGTCCATCGTCCTGCCTCAATATTCATAGGCTGGCTGGAGAATGGTCTCCTGCGCGGCGGCCGCTATCCATTGCATCACCAGCGGATGCGCCATGGCGCGCTGCCGATAGTCTTCCGCTGCCGGACTGAGATCCACATCATAGGTGGTGAAGCGGCTGGCGACCGGGGCATAGAGAATGTCGGCAGCGCCCCACTTCTCGCCGGCAAGCCACGGGCCGCCGAAGCGCTTCAGTCCCTCGTTCCACAGGGCGTCCACCCGCGCGATATCCTTCGCCGCTTCGGGGTTGAGCGTCCAGCCGGGATAATGGCGCATCATGTTCATCGGGCAATGCTGGCGAAGCGCCAGAAAGCCGGCCTGCATTTCCACCGCGATGGAGATGCCAAAGGCGCGGGCGTTATCGTTGGTCGGCCAGAATCTTGTTCCGCCCGATGCCCGGTCGAGCCAGTCGACAATTGCAACCGCGTTCCAGATGGCGGCATCGGCCGCAGGGTCGAAGGTGGTGCGGGAACCGCTGTCCCACAGAACGGGCACCTTGCCGTTGGCGACGGCCACATCGGGCTGCTGCTTTCTCAGGGCCCAGTCGTCTGCGTAGATGTCCACCATCACTTCCTCGAACGCAAGGCCGGACTGTTTTGCCGCAAGCCAGCCGCGAAGCGACCAGGACGAATATCGGCGGCTGGTGATGACAAGCTTCAGCATGGGGATCTCTTAGCGGCTTTGGTGGTGTCCTGTCAGGGGGTGCAAGGCCGGGAAATCATCTGCCTGATGCAGCCAGGTCGAGACCGGCTCCGGCCAATGGCCTGGGCAGTGCGCGGCCCTGCACGAAAGAAGGGGGCTGCCCGTTGCCGGACAGCCCCCTTCTTTCGTGCAGGTTGCCGCCTTGCCTGATCAGTCGTCGTTGCCGGTCAGGAAGGCGGGCAGCGGCGTGTCGCCTTCCGGCTCGCGGTCTCGGCGGCCCTGGCCTTCGGCACGGGGAGCCCTGTCGCGATCCCGGTCGCCGCCTTCGCGGCGGGGGCCAC
>JGI24125J20156_1000151_pt1 | contig 19650 bp, 24 predicted proteins | sample Subbio12Aug_8Bad_FD_20156 | JGI IMG/M metagenome (IMG submission 20156) | reverse complement strand
CCGCGGCATCGTCCAGGGCGTCGGCTTCCGGCCGCAGGTGCTGCGGCTGGCGCGTGCGCTCGGCGTCACGGGCCGCGTGCGCAACGCGGGCACCGTGGCGGTGGTCGAGGCCTGGGCGAGCGCGGCGGTGCTGGCCGAGTTCGAGCGCGGGCTGCGCGCGCTCGACCACGGCGGCACGCGCATCGACTCGCTGCGTGCCGAGCCGCTGCCGGCAGACCTGGCGGTGCCGGCCGGGTTCACGATCGCCGACAGCGCGCAGGCCCGGCCGGGCCTGGGCGTGGCACCCGACTGGGCCATCTGCCCGGCCTGCTGCGCCGAGACGCTCGATCCGTTCGCGCGCCGCTACCGCTACCCGTTCACCGCCTGCACCGCCTGCGGGCCGCGGCTGTCGGTGTTCGAGCGTGCCCCCTACGACCGCGCGCACACGACGATGGCGCCGTTCCCGCTGTGCGCGGACTGCGCGCGCGAGTACGGCGAACCCGACGACCGGCGCTTCCACGCCCAGGCCATGGCCTGCCATGCCTGCGGCCCGCGCGCGGTGCTGCGGCGGCTCGACGGGCGGCCGTTCAGTGTCGATGCGCTGACCGCGCTCGACGATGTGGACGCGGCGACGACGCTGCTCGGCCGCGGCGAGCTGCTGCTGGTCAAGGGCCTGGGCGGCTACCAGATCGCCTGCGACGCGACGCACGCCGAGGCGGTGGCGCGGCTGCGCTCGATCAAGCGGCGCGAGGGCAAGCCCTTCGCGCTGATGGTGCGCGACCTCGAGATGGCGCGCCGCTGGTGCGAGTGCGACGATGCCGCCGCGGCGGCGCTGGCCAGCCCCGCGGCGCCGATCGTGCTGCTGCGGCGTGTGGCGGGGGCGGCCGACACGCCGGCGCTGGCCGAGGGCGTCGCGCCGGGGCTGCCGACGCTCGGCGTGATGCTGCCGAACACCGCGCTGCACCTGCTGCTGATGCGCCGCCGCAAGGCACCCATCGTGCTGACCAGCGGCAACCTCAGCGAGGAGCCGCAGGCGATCCGCCTCGACGACGCGAGCGCGCGCCTGGGCACGGGAATCGCCTGGGTGCTCGACCACGACCGCGCGGTGCAGCGGCGCGTCGACGACTCGGTCGGGCGCGTCATCGACGGTGCATTGCGCGTCATGCGGCGCGCCCGCGGCTACGCGCCGGCGCCGCTGCCGCTGCCCGAAGGCTTCGATGGGCAGGCCAAGGTGCTCGCGCTCGGCGGCGACCTGAAGAATACCTTCGCGCTCGTGCGCGACGGCCAGGGCGTGCTGTCGCAGCACATCGGCGACCTGCACGACGCGGCGTGTCTCGCCGACCAGCAGCGTGCGCTCGACGACTACCTCGGCTTCTACGGCTTCGAGCCCGAGCTCGTCGCCTGCGACCTGCACCCGGGCTATGCGGCCACGCAGCTCGCGCACGCACGCTGGGGCGAGCGCTGCGTCGGCGTCGGTCACCACCACGCCCACATCGCCGCCTGCCTGGGCGAGCATGGCTGGCCGCTGGCCGGCGGCAAGGTGCTGGGCATCGCGCTCGACGGCATCGGCATGGGCGAGGACACAACGCTGTGGGGCGGCGAGTTCCTGCTTGCCGACTACCGGCACGCCGAGCGCGTGGCCACCTTCAAGCCGGTGGCGTTGCCCGGCGGCGACCAGGCCGCCCGCGAGCCCTGGCGCAACACCTACGCGCACCTGATGGCCGAGATGGGCTGGCCGCGTTTTGCGAGCAACTTCGGCGAGCTCGAGCTCTTGCGCTTCCTCGCCGACAAGCCGCGCGGCGTGCTCGACGCCATGCTCGCCAACCCCAGGCTCGCGCCGCCCGCGAGCAGCGTCGGCCGGCTGTTCGACGCGGTGGCCGCGGCCATCGGCCTGTGCCGCGAGCGCACCGCCTACGAAGGCGAAGCCGCGATCCGGCTCGAAGCGCTGGTCACCGCCGAGGACCTCGACGAGAGCAACGAGCTCGACTACCCGTTCTCGATCCCGCGCCTGGACAAGGGCCGGGGCCTGCCCTATGTGGAGCCGCTGGCGATGTGGCAGGCACTGCTCGGCGACCTGGTCCTGAGCACACCCGCGCCACGCATCGCGGCGCGCTTCCATCGCGGCCTGGCCGCTGTGGTGCTGCGCATGGCGCAGCAGCAGGCCGAACGTCACCAACTCACGACCGTGGCCCTGGGCGGCGGCGTATTCCAGAACAAGGTGTTGACCGAGCTCGTGCTGCGCGGCCTGAAAGCCGCCGGCCTGCGCGCGCTGCTGCCGCGCGCGGTACCGGTCAACGACGGCGGGCTGGCCTGGGGCCAGGCGCTGGTCGCGCTGGCCCGCGCCGCGCCGTCCCGCAGTGGCAGCGGCAGCGGCAACGACGATAGCTTCAACGACAACGACAGAACGAAGGAGACATGACATGTGTCTAGGCATTCCAGGCCGCATCGAGGCCATCACCCGCCCCGAAGCCAAGCTCGCGCGGGTCGACGTGCTGGGCGTCAAGCGCGAAATCAACATCGCCTGCATCGTGCGCGAGGGAGAGCCGCTCGAGGAGTGCATCGGCGCCTGGGTGCTGGTGCACGTGGGCTTCGCGATGAACCGCGTCGACGAGCGCGAGGCGATGCTGACGCTGCAACTGCTCAAGGAACTCGGCGACGTGCAGGCCGAGCTCGAGGCCTTCAAGACCCGCGCCGCGGCGTGACGGAAGTGAACGAAGACAAGGCCAAGGCCGCGCTCGGCGGTCTGTACCCGCACCTCGCCGCGCCCGGCGGACCGGCCGACGCTGCGCGCGAAGCGCTGCGCCTCGAAGCCGTCCTGCGCGATGCGATGGTGGCCAAGTGGCGCGACAGCGTGGCCGTCAAGTCGCGCTTCTTCGAGACCCGCGGCGCCGATGTGCTGCGCGCAGCGCACCTGCTGGCCGCGAGCTTCCGCGGCGGCGGCCGCCTGTACACGATGGGCAACGGCGGCTCGAGCTGCGATGCGGCGCATGTGGCGGTGGAGTTCCAGCACCCGGTGACCGCCGGGCGGCCGGCGCTGCCGGCGCACAACCTGGCCCAGGACATGGCGATGCTGACCGCGGTGGGCAACGACGTCGGCTTCGGCGAAGTGTTCGCGCGCCAGATGCCGGGGCTGCTGCGGCCCGGCGACGTGGTGCTCGGCGTGTCCACCAGCGGCAACTCGGCCAACGTGCTGCGCGGGCTGGAGGCGGCGCACGAACTCGGCGCGCGCACCCTCGCGCTGGCCGGCGGCGACGGCGGCGCGATGGCGCGCGCGCCGAGCGTCGATCTGTGCCTGCTCGTGGAGAGCGACAGCATCCACCGCATCCAGGAGACGCATGTGGCGATCTACCACGTGCTGTGGGACCTGGTGCACAGCCTGCTGGCCGACGACCGGCCGGCGCGCGCCGTGGCGCTGGCAAAGAGAAGCAAATGAAGTACGTCGACGAATTTCGCGATCCGCTGGCGGCGCGTGCGCTGCTGCGCGAGATCGCCGGCGCGACCGAGCGCCTGGGCGCGACGCCCGAGCGGCCGCTGCAGATCATGGAGGTCTGCGGCGGGCACACGCACTCGATCTTCCGCTATGCGCTGAAGGACCTGATCCCGCCGGCGCTCGAATTCGTGCACGGCCCCGGCTGCCCGGTGTGCGTGCTGCCGATGGGGCGCGTGGACGACTGCGTGGCCATCGCGCACCAGCCGGGCGTCATCTTCACCACCTTCGGCGACGCGATGCGCGTGCCCGGCTCAAAGGGCTCGCTGCTGCAGGCGCGCGCCGACGGCGCCGACGTGCGCATGGTGTATTCGCCGCTGGACGCGCTGGAGCTCGCTGCGGCCCACCCCGAACGCGAGGTCGTCTTCTTCGCGCTCGGCTTCGAGACCACCATGCCCTCCACGGCGATGACCGTGCTCGAGGCCGAACGCCGCGGCATTGCCAACTTCTCGCTGTTCTGCAACCACATCACCATCGTGCCGACGATCAAGGCGATCCTCGACTCGCCCGGCGTGACGATCGACGGCTTCCTCGGGCCGGGCCATGTGGCGATGGTCTCGGGCACGGCGCCGTTCGAGTTCATCGCCGCCGAGTACGGCCGGCCGCTGGTGATCTCGGGCTTCGAGCCGACCGACATCCTGCAGAGCCTGCTGATGGTGCTGCGCCAGCTCGAGAGCGGCCATGCCACGGTCGAGAACCAGTACGCACGACTGGTCGACCCTGGCGGCAACGCGGCGGCGCTCGAGGCGATCGCGCGCGTCTTCGAGCTGCGCGAGTTCTTCGAGTGGCGCGGGCTGGGCTCGATCGACCACTCGGGCGTGCGCGTGCGCGAGGCCTATGCCGCCTACGACGCCGAGCGCCGCTTCGTCGTGCCCGGCGCCCGCATTGCCGACCCCAAGAGCTGCCAGTGCGGCGAGGTGCTCAAGGGGGCCATCAAGCCGCCGCAGTGCAAGGTCTTCGGCACGGCCTGCACGCCGCAGACGCCGCTGGGCGCGCTGATGGTGAGCAGCGAAGGCGCCTGTGCCGCCTACTACCAGTTTGCCCGGCGTGAGCCGGTCATTCCGATCTCCTGCCCCCAGGCGGCGCACGCGCCGCCGCCCCCCGAGGGGATCGAGGTGCCCGGCGAAGCCGGATCACCTCGAGAGGCCGTCGCATGACCACCAAGGATGCCTGGAGCGGCAAGCGCGTGTCGCTGGCGCATGGCGCCGGCGGGCGCGCGATGCGCGAGCTGATCACCGGCCTCATCGCCCCGGCCTTCGACAACGGCTGGCTCGCCCCGCTCGAAGACCAGGCGCGCTTTCCGTACGACGAGGTGCCCGTGGGCGCGTCGCTGGCGTTCACGACCGACAGCTATGTCGTCTCGCCGCTTTCGTTCGCGGGTGGCGACATCGGCACGCTCGCCGTGTGCGGCACGGTCAACGACCTCGCCGTCGGCGGCGCCGTGCCGCGCTGGCTGAGTTGCGGGTTGATCATCGAGGAAGGCCTGCCCTTCGACACCTTGCGCGCGGTGCTCCAGAGCATGGCGCGCTGCGCCCGCGAGGCCGGCGTGGCCATCGTCACCGGCGACACCAAGGTGGTCGAGCGCGGTGCCGCCGACGGCCTGTTCATCAACACCGCCGGCATCGGCACCATCCCCGCCGGGCGCCGCACCGGCGCGCGCGAAGTGCGCGCGGGTGACCGCGTGATCGTCAACGGCGAGCTGGGCGACCACGGCGTGGCGGTGCTGGCGGCGCGCAACGACATGGCGCTCGAAATCCCGGTGCGCAGCGACTGCGCACCGCTCAACGGCCTGATCGAGGCGATGTTCGCCGCCGCGCCACGGCTGCGCTGGCTGCGCGATTGCACCCGCGGCGGCCTGGCCACCGTGGCCAACGAGTTTGCCGCCGAGAGCCGCCTGCAGCTGCGCCTGGACGAGGCGTCGCTGCCGGTGGCCGACGCGGTGCGGGGTGCCTGCGAGGTGCTGGGGCTCGACGCGCTCTACCTGGCCAACGAAGGCAAGGTTGCCGCGGTGGTGGCGCCCGAGGACTGCGACGCCGTGCTGGCGGCGATGCGCGAGCACCCGCTGGGCCGGCGTGCCGCCGTGGTCGGCGAAGTGCTCGGCGGCGGCCACCCGGGCCTGGTCACGCTGCGCTCGGCCTTCGGCGGCGAGCGCGTCGTCGACCTGCTGCACGGCGACCAGTTGCCGCGCATCTGCTGACCGGTTCACCGAACACGGGCGCCGAACACCATGCACGAACTGGGCATCACACGCAACCTGGTGGCCATCGTCAACGACGCCGCACAGGGCCGCCGCGTGAGCCGGGTGTGGCTCGAGATCGGCACGCGCAGCGCGCTGCTGCCCGAGGCCGTGCGCTTCTGCTTCGGCGTCGTTCGCCAGGGCACGGCGCTGGAAGCGGCCGAGCTCGAAATCCTGGCCGTCGAGGCCGGTTGGCAGTGCGGCACTTGCAGCGTCTTCGCCGATGCCGGCCAGGGCGAGCCCGCCACGGCGTGCAAGCACTGCGGGGCGATGCAGTGGCGGCGTCGCAGCGGCGAGGAACTCAACATCAAGGCGATGGAGGTGGAACCATGTGCGTGACCTGCGGTTGCAGCAACGGGGCCGACGTTCGCGTGGAAGGCGATGCCGGCGAGCACGAACACGAGCATGTGCTGGCCGACGGCACCCGGGTGCGGCATCGACACGACGCTGAATCGGCGAGCCCCACCCACGATGGACACGCGCACGAGCACGGGCATGCGCACGACCACGACCACGAGCATGAACATGGCCACCGTCGCGCCCACCATCACCGCGACGGCGACCACGCGCACGACGCTGCCCACGGTCATTCGCACGCCGCGTACCGCAAGGACGCCCCGGCCGAACTGGTCGCGCTGGAAACTGCACTGCTGGACAAGAACCAGCGCATCGCCGAACGCAACCGCGGCTGGTTCGCCGGCCGCGGCGTGGTGGCGCTGAACCTGATGTCCAGCCCCGGCTCGGGCAAGACGACCCTGCTGGTGCGAACGCTGCGCGACCTGGCGGGCGAGTTTCCGATGTGCGTCGTCGAAGGCGACCAGGAGACCAGCGCGGATGCCGAGCGCATCCGCGAGACCGGGGCCGCGGCGATCCAGATCAACACCGGCGCGGGCTGCCATCTCGAAGCCGACATGCTCGAGCGCGCGGTGCAGCGCCTGGCCCCGACCGCGGGCAGCGTGCTGTTCGTCGAGAACGTCGGCAACCTGGTGTGCCCCTCGCTGTTCGACCTCGGCGAGCGCGCGCGCATCGTCGTGTTGTCGGTGACCGAAGGCGACGACAAGCCGCTGAAGTACCCGTACATGTTCCGCCGTGCCGACCTGATGATCACGACGAAGATGGACCTGGCTGCGCATGTCGCCTTCGACGTGGACCGTGCCGAACGCCATGCGCGCGCCGTCAACCCCTCGATCCGCTGCCTGCGTGTGTCCTCGACCCGCGGCGATGGCCTCGACCAGTGGTACGGCTGGCTGCGCGCGCTGCGCACGATCGAGGCCGTCGCCCGCCCGGTGGCCGCCTGAGCTGCGAGCGCGGCATGGACGTGCTCGTCGCCCTCGGCCTGGGTCTGCTGCTGGGCATGCAGCATGCCACCGACGCCGACCATCTGGCGGCCGTGGCGACGCTGGCCACGCGCGAGCGCTCGCTGCCCCGCGCGCTGCGCCTGGGCGCCGCCTGGGGCCTGGGCCACACGCTCACGCTGCTGGCCGTGGCGGGTGCGGTGGCCGGCCTCGGCTGGGTGATCACGGACGAGGCGGCGCGCCGTTTCGAGCAAGGGGTCGGCCTGCTGCTGATCGTGCTCGGACTGAGGCTGGCATCGCGTCTGCGCGCGCAGCGCATCCACTTCCACGGTCACGCGCATCCCGGACGGCCGCCGCATTTCCACGGGCACTCTCATGAACGGTCCCACGCGGGTGCGCAAGCCCCGGCCCGGCTGCCGCACGCGCAGGACCCCCATCGCCACGGGCACCGCCTTCCCGTGGGCGGCCTCGTCGTCGGCATGGTGCACGGCCTGGCCGGTTCGGCGGCACTCGCGTTGCTGGCAGCCACGACGCTGCCCTCGCCGGGCATGCAGCTGGCCTACATCGCGCTGTTCGGCGCGGGTTCGCTGCTGGGCATGGCCTTGTTGACCGGTGCGCTGGCCGTCACCCTGCGCGCCACCGCGCGCCGACTGACCACGCTGCACCAGGCGCTGAACGTGATGGTGGCCGGCGCTTCGGTCGTGATCGGAGCGCACCTGATGTGGAGCGCGGCGTGAACACCACCAACGTTCGTTCGAGCGTGCCGGCGCTGGCGGCCACTTCACCCGTGGCGTCGCAGGCCGCGAAATCCTGGCGCGTGACGCTCGTCGGCCCCCGCCTGCTCGAGGACAAGCCGCTCAACCGTCGCTTCGGCTCGGAGTACCGCGTGCGCGCCTTCGCCCGCCTGCGCGAGGCGCTGGCCTCGATGGACGACGAGGGCGAGCGCGCCGATGTGGTGGTCGCCGAGCAGACGCTGCTCGACGGCACCGGGGTGGAGCTGTTGCACGACCTGCGGGCCCGCTCGCCCGACACGCTGCGCGTGCTCGTGCTCGACAGCGCCGACCCCGAAGTGGTCCAGCAAGCGGTCAACGAAGCCGCCGTCTACCAGGTGGTCATCTCGCCGTGGCAGGCCGAGTCGCTGCACCTCTTGCTGCGGCGCGCGCTCGAGTCGCGCGAGCTGGCGCGCATTCACCGCTATCTGTCGCGCGAGCTGAAATTCGCCGACAGCGTGGTCACGCGGCAGAACGAGCGCATGCGCGACGCCCTGCAGGAGGTGTACGCGTTCGATCGCATGGTCTTCGTCAGCCACGCGATGGCCGAACTGTGCAACCTCGCCCGCAAGGCCGCCGCCACCGACCTGCCCGTGCTGATCGAGGGCGAGACCGGGACCGGCAAGGAGTTGATGGCGCGCGCGATCCACCTCTTCAGCCAGCGGCACAAACTGCTCTTCATGCCGGTCAACTGCGGCGCGATCAGCGACGACCTGCTGCAGAGCGAACTGTTCGGGCACCGCAGGGGCGCCTTCACCGGTGCGACCACCGATCGCCTCGGCCTGCTGCAGGCCTCCGACGGCGGCACGGTCTTCCTCGACGAGATCTCCGACATCTCCCCCGGCATGCAGGTGGCGCTGCTGCGCTTCCTGCAGGAGGGCGAGGTGCGCGCCCTGGGCTCCGACCAGACACGGCGATCCGACGTGCGCATCGTCGCGGCCTGCAACCAGCCGCTGCGAGAACTGGTGGCGCAAGGCAAGTTCCGGCAAGACCTGTATTACCGGCTGCGCGGGTTCGAACTGCGCATTCCCGCGCTGCGCGAGCGGCCCGAGGACATACCGCCCCTGGTCTCGCACATGATCGAGCGTTATGCACGCCTCGCCTCGCGGCACATCGCGGGCGTGACCCCCGATGCGATGGCGCGGCTGTGCGCCTACGGCTTCCCGGGCAACGTGCGCGAGCTCGAGGTCGAGGTGCGGCGGCTGGTCGCACTCGCCGGCGACGGCGAGATCATCACCACGCGGCATCTGCCGCCGGAGATCGCCAAGCTCGCACCGGCCATCAGAGGGCCTGGCATGTGCGTCAGCTCAGCCAGCGGCACCCTGAAAGAGCAGGTCGAAGCCCTGGAGGAGCGGCTGGTGCGAGACACGCTCGACCGCTGCGCCTGGAACCACACGCGGGCCGCCCAGGTGCTCGGGCTGTCCCGGGTCGGCCTGGCCAACAAGATCAAGCGCTACAACCTCACGCGCTCCAGCGCGCCGGCCTGAACCATCCGCACGCACCGACGATCGAGCACTCGCCTTCGCCCGCCACAGCGCGAGCCCGCCCGGAGTTCACCGTGACCATCGCCGCCCTGGTCTTCGACGTCGACGGCACGCTGGCCGACACGGAGGAGGCCCATCGCGTCGCCTTCAACATGGCGTTCGAGCGCCTGCACTTGGGCTGGGAGTGGAGCCGCATCGACTATTTGGGCCTGCTGCAAGTGGCCGGTGGCAAGGAGCGCCTCGCGGCCTTCATCCGTTCCCTGCCAGTACCCGCGTCAGAGCGACGCCGCCTGCTCGGCTTGGTGCCTGAAGTTCATGCCGAGAAGACGAAGTTCTACTGCGCCGTGGTGCACGATGGCGCCGTGCCGCTGCGCGATGGCGTCGTCAGGCTGCTGAGCGAGGCTCGCAGTGCCGGCTGCCGGCTGGCGATCGCGAGCGCCTCCGCGACCAGCAGCGTGCACGCCTTGTTGCGCAGCGCGCTGGGCCCACGCGGCCCGGAACTGTTCAGCGTCATCGCCTGCGGCGACCAGGTGCCAGCCAAGAAGCCCGCGCCGGACGTCTACGAACTGGTGCTGGACCGCTTGGGTCTGCGCCACGACCAAGTGGTGGCGTTCGAGGACTCGACCAACGGCCTGCTCGCGGCCGACGCGGCAGGCCTGTGGACGGTCGTGACGCCGACGATGTGGACTGCGGCTGGCCACTTCGACCTGGCCGGGCTGCTGCTGCCGCGCCTGGGCGACCCCTGGCGCCCGTTGCGCGGTGAACCCGGAGCCTCGTTGCACGAGCGGTCCTGGTTGACGTTCGACGAACTGACGATGCGGCTGTCCTCGACGGCCCGGTAACGATCGCCGTCATCCGCCTCGAGAAGCGGCCGGCGCGACGAGCTTGAACGCCCCGCGCGACGGCTCGAATGCAAGTTCGAACGTGCGTGGCTCGTGCGTGTCTTCGAGCCCTTCGGCGCGGAAGAACTCCTGCGCCTCCACGACCCGATCTCCCCGCGCCGTGCGCAGCTTCAGCTGCAGGCCGCCGGCGCCACCCTTCAGCGGGATCAGCCACCAGGCGCCGTCGCGGGCAAGCAGTGCGACAGCGGGGTAGCCCACCAAAGCGTGCTCGTAGGTCGCGACCGGCACGTACAGGCGCCCGGCGCGCAGTTCGACCACGAGGTCTTCACTCACGCCCGGCCACCAGTGGTTCGAGCATCTCGACCACCCGTCCGACCGCGGCGCGCACGCAGGGACTCAGCTCGAGGCCGAAGCCGAGCTCCCGGGCTTCGACGAGGATGACTTCGGCGTGGTCTGCAAACGCATCGCCGAACATCTTGCTGCCAGCGAAGAGCGCATGATCCCACCGAAGCCCATGCAGACTGTAGCCGTGCTCGACAGGCGTCATCGCCTCACGCGCCGGCAAGCGGAAGACGGCACCCGGCTCGCTGCCGCTGCGGCACGCATCGACGATCACCACCCGCTGCGCGCCCCGAATGCGGAACATGACGTCGATGCCGCCGGTGCCGGCGTCGATCAGGTCGACGTCCCCGGGTGAGTGGCGCCGGCGCAGCTCGCGCACCACCGCAACGCCCACACCATCGTCGCAGCGCGCCGGGTTGCCGCAGCCGATGACGGCCAGGCGCACGGCCCTGGGCGTCGGCGGCCCTTCAAACCCGCCAGAGAACGCAGCACCAGTCCGGTTCGACACCCAGCTTCAACTCCGGCAGATTGCAGTACTTTCGATGCGGCTCATAGTACATGCAGGTGCGGCAAGCCTGTTCGATCTCCGGATCCTCTTCGCCCACGTACGGCTCGAGGGTGAAGCCGGCGATGCGCAGCTTGTCCTCCAGGCGGTCGGCAGCGACCTGCTGCAGTTCGGCCACCGTTCGCCGCACGTCGGCGTCTTCGTAGGCACGCTCGCGCCATCGCGTCTGCAGGCCACCGATCAGCGCTGCCCGAACGGCATCTCGCTGAACCCCCAGATCGGCTTCGGCCATCTATGCCTCCTCCGCCTCGCGTGGGCGACCTCGGCCCGGCATCGCGTCAGATCCGCCAGAGCCGGCACCACCAGTCCGGCTCGGCCGGCAGATCGAGTTCGGGCAGGTCGCACCACTTTCGATGCACGAGGTAGTACATGCACTCCTGGCAGCGCATCCGGTCTTCACCGTACGGGTGGTCGATCCATCCCGTCAGCACCATCTTCCCGACGACGTCATCCGCATCCAGATCCCGGCACTGGTCCAGCAACACGGCGAACTCCGTGCTGGTGTAAGGCATCGGTTCGGTCTGTGTCTCCAGCCCGTCGGCCATCAGTTTGGCCATGCGGGCACGAAGGCTGCCATCGAGGTCTATCGGCATGGTCTGGTCGCTCCGAGGGTTCGGCCACCTGGCCGCGCACCGCCAGTATGAAGCCGGGGACGCCCGCCAAAGCGCGACGCTCCCGGGGCTCCCGAACATCAGGCGGTTCGGAAGCGCGCCAGTTCCTTGCCCGTCTTCGCGTCGTGCGCGTGCACCGTGCACACCAGGCACGAGTCGAACGAACGCGCGACGTGGCCCACCTCGACCGGATCGCTTGAGTCGGCGATCGGCGTGCCGATGAGCGCCTGCTCGATCGGGCCGAGTTGTCCCTTGCCGTCGCGCGGACCGACGTTCCAGGTCGTCGGGGCGATGATCTGGTAGTTCTTGATCTTGCCGTCCTTGACCTCGATCCAGTGGCACAGCGCCCCGCGAATCGCCTCGGTCGCCCCCCAGCCACGGCCGTCGCGCTCGCGCGGCTTGATGTACCACGAGTCGTTGAGCTTGAATTCGCGCAGGCAGCGCTCGGCCTGCCGGTACAGCTTGACCGTCTCGTGCATGCGGCCGATCTGGCGCAGGTGCACGCTGGCACCGCCCATCTTCTTGAACATGCTGAGGATGAAGGGATCGTGGTGCTGCCATCCCTCGCCATGCTTGCCGCCGGCGATCAGCTGCCGCGCCAGCGGCCCGGCCTCGAGGCGGCCCGCGTCGACGTGGGTGACCGCGGTGGCCCACGAATACTTGCCGTTCGGATCGATCGTGTTCTTCTGCACCGGCTTGGTCGTGCGGTCGAATGGATGAAGGTCGGCCGTGCCTTCGTCGTACCAGGCATGGCTCATGTTCTCGCGCAGGAACTTCTGGTCCATCACCTGGTGGGTGTCGGTGACCGAGTCGTACACGCCGCTCTTCATGATGACGGCGGCGTTGCGGCCGTCGATCGTCGGCTTCTGGTACTTGTCCTCGTGCGGCAGGTAGCCCCAGCTCACGTACTTGCCGGCGCCGCCGCCATAGGTGTCCAGGCCGATGTCCTGCCCCATGCGCCAGTAGAAGCCGAGGTCCGAGTTGGCATGCGCCGGCGATTCGTTCAGCCAGACCATGAAGTCGTCGTACGACCGGATCTGCTCGTAGCGCTCCAACGAGCAGCCGAGCCAGTGGCTCTCCAGCCAGTTCTTCTTGTAGTACTCGAGCAGCGACCAGGCACGCGTGATGTCGGTCAGCGTCGGCGCGCACATCACGCCGCCGGGCACCATGTAGCTCGAGTGCGGCCACTGGCCGCCGAGCAAGGCGTAGATCTCGACCGGCTTGCCGGAGATCGTCACGCCGCGTTCGTACGAGGTGCCGGTGAAGGGCGAGAAGCGCTTCACAGCCTCCTCGTAGAACTGGCTCTTGCGATAGTTCTTGTTCGTCAGGTCGATCGCGTACAGGCCGTAGAAGTAGCGTGGCTGGCTTTGCAGGCTCTCGGCGATCTGGCCCAGGTTGCGCGCCAGGATCGCATTGCGCGGCACCTCGGTCTGCCACGCCGTGTCCAGCGCCCAGGCGGCGCAGGTCAGGTGCGAGGCGCCGCAGATGCCGCAGGCGCGCGGCGTGACGACGAGGCCGGCTTGTGGATCCTTGTCCTTGAGGATCAGCTCGAAGCCGCGGAACAGTTCGGCCTGGGTCCAGGCACTGGTGACGACGCCATCCGTGATCTCGACGCGGACGTCGAGGTCGCCCTCGACGCGGCCGACCGGCGAGATGTCGAGCGTTTGAACTTGTGACATGTCGATGCTTCCGTGTGAGGTTGGGTTCAGACGACGAAGATGTCTTCTTCGGCCCACTTCGGCGCGGCGTTCTTGGCGGCGGCCGTGAGCGCGAGGTAGCCCTTCTTGTCCACGCCGGTGGGCATGTCCTTGGGCACGCCCATGACGGTCTGCGTCTTGAAGACGGTGCCCGGGGCGAGGTCGAAGAACGGGAACTCGGGTTCGGTGCAACCCATGCACGGCATGCCGGCGCGGGTCTTGCTGGACTGGCGGTTCCACAAGATGCGGTTGCACGGCGAATGGGTCATCGGGCCGCGGCAACCCAGGTCGTAGAACAGGCAGCCCTTGCGCTGGCCGAACTCGGTGGCGCTGACCTTGTAGGCAAAGTGCATGTTGCGCGTGCAGCCGGTCTGGGTGAACGACTGGAAGAAGGTCTTCGGGCGCTGGAACTCGTCGAGCGTGATGTCCGCGCCGCGCCCGGTGGCCACGGCGACCACGATCTGGGTGATCCAGTCGGGGTGCGCCGGGCAGCCCGGGATGTTGATGACCGGCAGGCCGGCTTTGGACTTGTAGCCGGGCCCGAGGGCGCCGCCGTTGGCGCGCTTGAGGAACTGCAAGCCAACGGAGTCCGACGGGTTGGGCGCCGTGGCCGGTATGCCGCCCCAGGTCGCGCAGTCCCCCACCGCCACCGTGTAGCTGGCCACCGCACACAACTCCTTGACCCAGTCCTTCATCGGGCGGCCGCAGAAGCGGTTCCATTCGCCCGTACCGTTGGGCGCGTTCACCACCGAGCCTTCGAAGACGAAGATGTCCAGCGGCTTGCGACCGCTGGTCAGGTCGAGCAGCAGAGTCTTCAGGTTCTCGCCCAACTCGACGCCCAGCGAGGGGTGCCACAGCACGTTGATGCCGAAGTCGGTGACCAGATCACAAGCGCTGGGCTCTTCGGCGTTCAGGAATGACATGGTGTTGCCCGAGCAAGCACCGCCTTGAAGCCACAAAAGGTTTGCCATGGGGTCTCCTGGAACGTCAATGAAGTTGGCGATTCGCCGTGTCGCGAGGCATTCCATGCATCGGGTGTGCCAGAGGGGCACGAGAACCGGCGCATGCCGGGTAAACCACGATCAACCGGAGGTCTGCAGGCCCTCGAAGACCTTCAAAGCGCCTCTTCGTGCTGACCATGCGTGCTTTCGGCGCTTCGCCGGACATGCACGGCGGCCGGCGAAGCGATAACCAAGTTGTCAGCAGGCATTGCTGCAAACAACGTTGGCGCGAGCAGAGCCAATCCGACTGTCGCGAGGGCCAGCACCATGCCCGGGAAGCATGCGAGCCACCAGCCGCGCAGCGCGTTCGCCTGGCCGGTCTGGATCAGAATGCCCCACCTCAGCCGGTTGGGGTCGCCGGCGCCGCGGAAGCACGGGCCGGCTTCAATCAGCAGCGCACTTGCGTAAATCAGCGGCAACTGCGGCCACACCAGCGGCAGCCTGTTGGGCACCCTGTGACGCCGGGCGATCGACAGCGGTCCGGCACCGAGCAGCCGCGCCACATCGACGAACGGCGCCTGGCGCAGCGATCGTGTCTCAACGCGCACCAGCCGCGCAAGCGTCGCCCAACCGGTCAGTGCGAGGATCGTCGCCAGTTGCAGCCATCCTGGTCCGAGTCAGGCGCTGGCCAGGAGCGCAAGGAAGAAGCGCGGCACGCTCTGGCTCAGGTCCACCACGCGCACGAGCAGCCGGTCGACCCACGGTGCTCCCATCCCCGCGGCGACGCCGACACCCACGCCCAGAAGCGCGGCACCCACGGTCACGAACGCACCCGTCAGGAGCGACGCTTGTCCGCCACGGATCAACGCGGCGAGGAGGTCGCGGCCGAGGTCGTCGGTGCCGAGCCAATGCGCAGCACCGGGCGGCTGGAACGGCGCGCCGCTCGGTTCACGCGGGTCGCCCGGGGCGAGCCAGGGCGCAAGTGCGACGACCGCCGTGATCACCACGACCCAGGCCGCGCCGAGCATCCGCAGCGGCCTCGGCACCGAGCTTGCCGCGAGCCTCATTGCTGCGCTGCGGCCACACGCGGGTCAAGCCGGGCCTGCACCAGGTCGGCAAGCAGGCTCGCCAACAGCACCGCCGCTGTCACCAGGCCGAGGGCACCGAGCAGCTCGGCGGCGCGCTGCGGATCGTTGGTGTAGCGCGCGAGCGTGCCCGGCGCGTGCGCCCAGGGCAGACCCGAGGTGATCGGCGCGGCGGGTACCTTGCCGAGGCCGAACTGGACGTTGCGCACGATCTGTTCGCGGTCGATCGCATGCGCAATCGCAAGCCGCACGCGCAGGTCCGCGATCGGCTTGCGGTCGAGGTTGAAGCTCAGGGTGTTGACGCAGTTGCTGCCGCCACTGCCGTAGGCGGTCTGCACCACGGTCAAGTCGCTGCGCGCGCGCAGGCGTTCGACATCGGTGGCCACGACCAGCGGCAGGTAGTCGACCTCGCCGGCCAGCAGGGCCAGCGTTTGCGCGCCGCTGTCGGGCACGACGCGAAAGACCAGCCGGTCCAGGTGCGGCAGGCCGGGCTTGAAGTAGTCCGCGTTGCGCACCATCACCACCTGCTGGTCGGTGCGGCAGGACTCGAGCTTGAACGCTCCGGTGCCGATGCCCTTCAGGTTGGCCGGGTGGGTGAGCGGGTCGCTGCCCTGATTGAGGGGCCTGGGCAGGATCGGCGCTTCGGTGACGTTCAGCAGCTGCAGCAGCGGGCCGTACGGACGCTTCAACCGGAATACCACCTGATCCGGCGCCGGCGTCTCGATCGCCGCGAGCACCGCGCCGAGACCGGCCTTCGTCCGCGCGTGGTGCTCGAGCAGCAACTCCTCGAACGTGAACTTCACGTCGGCCGAGGTGAACGGCTGGCCGTCGTGCCACTTGACGTTGGGCGCGAGCTGGAAGGTGTAGACCGTGCCGCCTTCGCCCACCGTCCAGCGCAGCGCGAGGTCGGGCTGCGGCTGCATGTCGCGGTCGAGTTCGACCAGCGCGTTGTACAGCGAGTCGGCCACCGCGTGCAGGTTGGCAGCCGTCGAAATCGCGGCGTTGAAGTGTCCGGGATCGGCCTGCACCGCGACCACGGCGGTGCCGCCGCCAGCCAGGGCAGCCACGCGCACAGCAACGCGGCCAGCAGCCGCAGCGTGGTGGTGCGCGCGATCATGATGCGGTGGATGCTGCGGTGCTGTCTTCGAGTTCGATCAGCCGGTCGGCCACCGCCTCGATGGCGCGCAGACCGGCGCTGCCCTCGGCAAAGTCGAACGGCGCCCTCGCCGCCTGCTCGGCGGCGACGAAGCACTCTTCGTACGGCACGACGCCCGCCACCGGCATGCCGTGCTGCTTGCAATACGCCTCGATCGCTTCGCGGTCGGCGTCGCTGCGCACCTTGTTGGCCACGGCGTAGACATGCGGGATCTTCAGTTCGTTGGCGAGCGAGAAGGTGCGCGACGCGGCCTCGAGCGAGCGGTAATACGGCTCGGCGACGATCAGCATTGCTTCGACGTTGCGCGCGGTGCCGCGCTTGGAGGATAGGAAACTCAAACCCCCCTACTTCCTCGCCCATGCCCGCCCTGGCACGGCACCTGACTCGGTCTTCCGAGCCGGCTGCGAGCTGCGCAGCGTCGACAGCGCCGCCCAGACGCGGCTGTCATGGGAGTCGCCCACGGGTGAACCCTGGTCCCCGGGCCGTCTCTACCCTTCCCGCAATCCTCGGGCGCACCCGATCCGCTCAGCCTTGGGTGCCGGGCCGCCTGAACTGTGATGGATCGGGATCGTCAAGCCGCTTGGCAAGTGCCTGGCCGCGGGCCGGTGAGCGTGGCGGCGCACGGGCCTGCAAGCCCAGGTGCGCGAGGATCTTCTCGATCTCTGGCTGTTCCAGGATCGCCGCCATGCTCTTCAGCTCGCCGTCGCAGTTCGGGCCGTGCTCCAGGTCCAGCTCAAACACCCGCTCGAGCAGCTTGGCCCAGCTCAGCCGCACCGACCGATGGTGCACACAGTTCGCCTCGCACCCGGTGCTCGGCGCGGCCTGCGCCGGCGACTCGGGCCCTTGCGGCACCACCATCGCGCGCAGCTTGGCGTTCGGGGCCAGCACCCCATGGAAGCCGATCAGATGCAGCCTGGGACGTGGCACCCGTGCGGCCAGCCGCTGCATGAACTCCAGCGGCGACATCACCAAGTGCGTGGTGCCGTCGCGCCAGGGGGTCTCGAGCTCGAGCACGACTTGTCCGGTGGCGTTGGCCTCTGCACGCACTTGTTGGCCAGCGCCGGGCGGGTGATGATCTTGTGCAACACCGCCTGCAACGCTTCATCGGTTGGTGCGGGGGCTTCGACGAACTCCGGCGTGCCGTCGGCGCCGCGCCGGTACACGCCGTCCAGCACCAGGCAGTGCAGGTGGGTGTCGAGGTTGGCCGCCGAGCCAAAGCGCTGGATCAGCGTGACCGCGCCGCTGTCGGCCTCATCTGCCTCGAGCCCGGCCTGGCCGAGCAGATGGCGCGTGATCAGGCGGTGCACCACCTGCAGCACGGGCGTCACCAGCTTGGGTTGCGCGGCCAGCAGCAGGCGCACCGGCACGTGCGGGATGACGGTGGATACCCACAGCTCGCGGGCGGTGCGCCAGTGTCGGCAGCGGCCGCGCCATGCGCAGCCATGCTGCGACGGGGTGGCAGCGCAACGCGCGAAACGCCGCCGGCGCGGCGCAGCATGCGGCTGCACGCATCGCCGGCAATGCGCTTGACACCAGACCAACCGGTCTGTACGCTACATACCAACCAGTCTGTACGTGATGAGTGCCGCTGCCGCCGCCGCCCCCGATTCGCGCACGCGGCTGCTCGACGCCGCGCTGGCGGCGATCCGGCGCAAGGGTTACCACGCCACCACGGTCGACGAGCTGTGCGCCGCCACCGGGCTGTCCAAGGGCAGCTTCTTCCACCACTTCAAGGGCAAGGAAGACCTGGCCCTGGCCGCGGTGCAGCACTGGAACCACAGCACCGGCGCGCTGTTCGCCGCTGCGCCGTACCAGCGGCTGGCCGACCCGCGCGAGCGGCTGCTTGCCTACATCGACCATCGCGCCGCGCTGGCCGAAGGCGACCTGCCCGACATCAGCTGCCTGCTCGGCACCATGGTGCAGGAGACCTACGCCACGCACCCGGCGCTGCGCGACGCCTGCCGTGCCGGCATCGAGGGCCATGCGGCCACGCTCATGCCCACCATCGCCGCCGCCAAGGCGCTGTACGCGCCGCGCGCGAAGTGGACGCCCGAGAGCCTGGCGCTGTTCACCCAGGCGGCGCTGCAGGGTGCGTTCATCGTCGCCAAGGCGGCCGGCGACGCACAAGCCGCCGCGCCATTGATCGCGCACCTGCGCGCCTATGTGCAGGGGCTGCTGCCGCTGCAGCCGGGCGCACCCACCCCCCGAAGGAGAGCAAAACGATGAGAGTCGAACCCTATCTGATGTTTGCCGGCCGCTGCGAAGAAGCATTGGCCTTCTACCAGCGCGCCATCGACGCCAAGCCGGTGATGGTGCTGCGCTTCAAGGAAAGCCCCGAGCCGCCAGCGCTGCCGCTGCCCGCCGGCTGGGACGACAAGATCATGCACTGCGGGTTCATGGTCGGCGACACGCTGGTCATGGCCTCCGACGGCATGTGCGCCGAGGCGCAGGGCTTCGCCGGCGTGACGCTGTCGATCACCGCCGACGACGAAGAGCAGGTCAGGCGCTTTTTCGGCGCACTGGCCGAAGGCGGCAGCGTCTTCATGCCGCTGGGCAAGACCTTCTGGTCGCCGTTGTTCGGCATGTGCAGCGATCGCTTCGGCGTGCACTGGATGGTCGGCCTGGATTGACTCGAGCAGGAGATTCACATGCACTACATCGATGGTTTTGTCGCCGCGGTGCCCGATGCCCAGCGCGACACCTACATCCGCTACGCCACCGAGGTCGCGGCGCTGTTCAAGGAACTCGGCGCGCTGCGCGTGGTCGAGTGCTGGGGCGACGACGTGCCCGAAGGCAAGCTGACCTCGTTCCCGATGGCGGTCAAGCGCGAGCCGGGCGAGAGCGTGGTCTTTGCCTGGATCGCCTGGCCCGACAAGGCCACGCGCGACGCGGCCCACCACAAGATGGCGGCCGACCCGCGCACGCAGCACAACATGGACTCGATGCCCTTCGACGGCAAGCGCATGATTTACGGAGGCTTCCAGATGGTTGTCGATGTTTGAAGGGAGACAAGACGATGACCACCCCCGTGCCAGTATGACGTGCGACACCTACCCCTGAGAGGGTGTAGCCAAAATGATTTATCCGGCCAGCCTGGTCGCGAGAATACGCGCTTCGACGAGCCAGACCCAAGCCACCGGTGCCCATGAGGAGCGGTCGT